>Ga0335078_10001868_pt1 | contig 31880 bp, 29 predicted proteins | sample Lox_Sample_32_FD_206711 | JGI IMG/M metagenome (GOLD analysis project Ga0335078, IMG submission 206711) | Soil microbial communities from Loxahatchee National Wildlife Refuge, Florida, United States - Lox_Sample_3.2 | ecosystem: Environmental > Terrestrial > Soil > Wetlands | place: USA... | reverse complement strand
CGCCTCGGCCAGCACGGTGCGGAAGCCGTCGCCGTCCGCGCTCCCCGGCTGGTGCAGGACCGCCTGCGCGGCGCAACCGGCCAGGGTGACCGCGAGCCCGTCGATGGGCTCGCCGGTGTCGGCCCCGGCGAGCTCCCAGTCCGCGATGGCGGAGAGGTTGCTGACCACGTCGCCGATCCCGGACCGGACCATCCGGGCGGGCGCGGTGCGCACGCTGTCGAGGTCCACCACCACGCCCACCGGCGGCGACACGCCGTAGGAACTCTTGCCCGACTCGTGCTCCAGGGAGCTGACCGGCGAGGCGATGCCGTCGTGCGCGAGGTTCGTCGCCACCGACACCATCGGGATGCCGGCCATGTTCGCGGCGAACTTGGTCACGTCGATGGTCCGGCCCCCGCCGATGCCGGCCACCGCCTCGTACGCCCCCGCCCGGAGCCGTTTGCCCAGGTGGACCGCGCCGTCCACGGTGCCTTCCGGCACCCGGAACACCACCGCGTCGTCGATCTCGAGCCGGGCCGCGATCCCGGTGCCGTGCGGGCCCGGCCCCACCGCGACGGCCACCCGGCCCTCGGTCGCGATCCGGCGGTCAGCCAGCAGCGCGCCGAGGCCGGCGATGGCACCACGGCGGACGTCCACGGCGAGCGGCGCAGGCAGTAACCGCGCGAGCAACGGCATGCTGGCGAGACTAACAGTAACGAGTTGCAAACACAGGGTAATCGGCCCCGGGGGCTGCCGCGGGCTCAGCAGCAGGCCGCGATCCGGCGGGCCCGGCGCAGGTCGGCGTGGTCGTCGACCTCCACCCAGTCCACGGCGCCGATCGGCGCCACCGCGACCTCCCCGCCGCGGCGGGCGTACTCGGCGAAGCCGTCCTCGTAGTACCGGCCGGGGTCCCGCCGCCAGGTGGCTTCCAGCGCCTCGGCCAGGGCCGCCGCGGCGGCGGCCTCGATCAGCGTGGCGCCGATGTACTCCCCGTCCGCGAGGGCCGGGTCGATCCGCTTGGTGATCGCGGCCAGCAGCCCGCGGCCGTCGAGCACGACCTTCATCTCCTCCTCGGCGAGCGGCTTGATGTCGTCCACGGCCAGGATCACCCCGGCCGCGCCGCGGGCCGCGAGCAGCGTCTTCTCCACGCTCGCGGGGTGCACGGTATCGCCGTTGACCAGCAGCGCGCCCGCGGCGAAGTGCTCGCGCGCCAGCCACAGCGAGTAGGCGTTGTTCCAGTCCAGGGCGCGGTCGTTGGGCACCAGCGTGAGCGTCACCCGGTGGGCGCGCTCCAGTGCGGCGGCCCGGTCCGCGATGGCCTGCGCCGCGTGGCCCACCACGATCATGATCTCGTCCAGGCCGGCCGCGGCCAGGTTGCGCAGCGCGATGTCGAGGATGGTGGTCGGGCCCGCCACCGGCAGCAGGGCCTTGGGCAGCGCGTCGGTGTCCGGGCGCAGCCGCCGCCCGGCGCCCGCCGCGAGCACCAATCCGATCACCTGAAGCGACCCCCCTATCACGGAACGTGCCCAGCCTAGCGGCCGGCCGGGGCGGCGCGGGTAGAGTCCGGCTCATGCGAACGGTGGCCGTGGTCCTGGCGGGCGGCATGGGTGAGCGGTTCGGCACCGGCCTGCCCAAGCAGTTGCTGCCGTTCGCCGGCCGCCCGCTGATCGAGCACTCGGTCGCCGCCTTCGACGCGGCCCCGGCGGTGGCGGAGGTCCTGGTGGTCATGGCCGCCAGCCACGCCGCCCAGGTGCGCGAGCTGCTGGCGGCCGGCCGGTACCGCAAGCTGGCCGGGGTCATCCCCGGCGGGCCGACCAGGGTCGAGTCCACCCGGCGGGCCATCGGGGCGCTCGGCGGCGGCGAGTGTGACGTGCTGTTCCACGACGCGGCCAGGCCCCTGGTGGACCAGCGGATCATCGCCGACTGCGCCGCCGCGCTCGCCGAGCACCGGGCGGTGGGCGTGGCCGTGCCCTCCGCCGACACGATCGCGGTGGTCAGCGACGGGGCCATGGCCGGAGTGCCGCGCCGGGACACCCTGGTGCGGCTGCAGACCCCGCAGGGCTTCCGGCTGTCGGTGATCCGGCGGGCGCACGAACTGGCGGCGGCGGACCCCCGGTTCGCCCGGCTGCCCGCGACCGACGACTGCGGCATCGTGCTGCGCTACCTGCCCGGCGTCCGCGTGCACATCGTGCCCGGCAGCGAGCGCAACCTGAAGATCACCTTCCCGCGTGACCTCGCCATCGCCGAAGCCCTCCTCGGCGACGCCCCCGCCGCCGCCCCTGGCCCGTGACCCTGGCCCGGCCCGGGTCACGGCGATCTCGCCGGGCTGGCTAAAGGTCCCGTGCCGACACCGACCAATGGCCCCTGCCATTGGTCCCGGGCCGGCACATGCTGAAGTAAAGAGGGTTTGTTATCAAGGTCAAGAGGTGACAAGCCGCCACCACCTGGCGCAGCACCAGACGGGGGTCGGCAGGGAGCGGCACCAGCAGGGGACAAGTCCCGGGGCTGGCCGCGTGACCACCGTCGCGCCAGGACGCGGCCCCGGGCGAACCCTGCGAGGGAAGTCTTCGCAATGTTCGCACACATCAAGCGCGCGCTGAGCGCCGCAGCGGCGGTGCTGTGCACGGCGGGCCTGGCCACGGTGGGGGCGGCGGGCGCATCCGCCGCGCCCGCGCACGCCAGGCAGCCCGCTCACCCGACCGCTTACGTCGCCAACTACGGCGGGAATGACGTGACGGCGATCGACACCACGACCAACCGGGTCATCACGACGATCGCGGTGCGCAAGTACCCTGGCGCCATCGCGGTCACCCCGGACGGCAAGACCGCGTACGTCGCCACCAGCCGCGGCGTCGTGCCGGTCGACACCGCCACCAATACCGCAAGCCGGGTGATCAGCAACACCAGGGGCGCCGGTGCCATCGCGGTCACCCCGGACGGGAAGACCGCCTACATCACCACCGCGGACCACGTGATCGCCATCGACACCGCCACCAATGCGGTGATCAAGCAGATCGCCTGGAAGCCCGGGACGGCCTGGGGCACCAGCCCCATCGTGATCAGCCCGGACGGCAAGACCGCCTACATCGTCACCACGCTGGGCACGCTGACCCCCCTCGACACCGCTACCAACACCCTCGGCAAGCCGGTCAAGCTGGGGTTCGTGGCGGAGAATGGCGCGGTGTACCTGGCGATCACCCCGGACGGGAGGACCGTCTACGTCACGTGGGGCGCCCCGTACGGGGCCGGGCACCAGGTGTTCGCGGTCCGCACCGCCACCGGCCGGGTGCTTCCGGCGATCAACATCAGGAAGTGGCCCGTGGCCCTGGTGATGTCCCCCGACGGGAAGACCGTCTACGTGGCCAGCACCGGAAAGGGCGGGACCGGTTGCCTCAAGCAGGCCAAGCGGGTTGCCTGCCTGCGGGCCACGGCCAGCCCGCGGACGGACCACCCGGCCGTGGTGACTCCGATCAGCACCGCCACCAACACCGCGGGCCCGCAGATCGCGCTCGGCCCGACCGCGGCGCCCTTCTGGATGGGCGGCGGGCAGGCCATGGCGATCACGCCCGACGGCACGATGCTGTACGTCGCCTACAACCGCGCGGGCGGAACCCAGGTCAGCTATGTGGTCCCGATCAATACGGCCACGAACACGGCGCTGCCGCGGATCGACACGGGGCGGACGCTCGCCAGCGTCGCGATCACCCCGGACGGCAAGACCGCGTATGTGACCCGTATCCGCACCCGCAACGGGCTCTACATCCCCGGCAAGGTCATCCCGATCGACACCGCCACCAACACCGCCGGGACCAGCATCCTGGTGGATGTGCTGCCGACCGTCATTGCGATCACCCCATGACGGTCCTGGCCTAGCTGCCGTCCCGCTGCCCCCCGCGGTGCCGCCACGGGGGGCAGTTGCGGGAATTCCTGGTGCGGCTGGTGTGAATGCCGGGCCGGTAATCGGCGATAACGACTTGCCAACCGGGCCTTTCGCCTCTGATTCGCCGCCAATGTGAAACATAGCGTCAATGGCCACCGCAGGTCCTTTCTGCGTCAAGGACTCCCGCGAAGGAGGAACCGCCATGACCAAACCTGCCCAGAGCGCGCGGCGGCTCGCCATGGCGGCGGCCCCGCTGGCCGCCGCCGCGGCACTGGCCGTCGCACTCATCGTCCCCGCTGCCGCGGCGCCGTCCCGGCCCGCGGCGGCCACCACAGCCGCCAAGTGCACCGCCGCCGACCTGGAGGTCTGGGTCGCCGCCGACCAAGGTAACGGCGCCGCCGGCACCGTGTTCTACCCACTCGAGTTCACCAACATCAGCAAGCACACCTGCACTCTGTTCGGCCACCCGGGGGTGTCCGCGATCAACAGCAGCGGCCGCCAGCTCGGCAGCCCCGCGGTCTGGGACACGTCGATCAGACCGCACACCGTGCGACTCGCGCCCGCGGCGACCGGTTACGCACGGCTGAGCTACAGCGACGTGATCACCGGCGACTGCCCGGCCGGGGACAAGGTCATGGCCTTTGAGTTGCGGGTCATCCCGCCCGACCAGTCCCAGTCGGTCCACGCGTTCTGGCCGCTCACCGCCTGCACGGCTCCCGGGCAGACCAAGTTCCTGGGCATCCGGCCCATTGCCCCGGGCATCGGCCTCGCGGGTGACTCCGGCTGAGCAGCCGTCAGGACCGTGGCGATGCGCGGTCGGCGCCCCGGCCGGTCCCGTCCGCCCGGTCAGGGCGCGGGCGGACGGGACCGGCCGGGCATCAGGCGGCGCGGGCTGGTGAGGAAGCCGGCCCCCCAGCAGACGTGCATGGTGACCAGGGCCGCGGGCAGCCGGCCCAGCACCCGGCCCGGCAGCCGCCGGGCGGCCACCCCGGTCACGCCCAGGACCCCGGCCAGGTAGGCGGCCGGCACCACGAACCCCATCATCAGCCAGGCCAGCGCGGGCGCGCGTCCCGCCGACGCGGGCGCGGCGACCGCCACGGCCAGCCCGGCGGTCCCCGCCGCGAGCCCGAGCGTCATCGCCAGCACGGCCAGCGGCGGGGCCAGGTACCTGAGGCTGGCCGTGCCCGGGTGCTCCCGGCAGACCACGCGGCGCCAGCGGCCGTAGTTGAAGTACTGGACGGCGAGCGCGCGCACCGACCCGCGCGGCCGGTAGGCCACCCTGAGCCCGGGATGGAACCAGATGAGCCCGCCAGCCGCCCGGATCCGGTGGTTCATCTCCCAGTCCTCGGCACGCAGGTAGGCCTCGTCGTAGCCGCCCACCCGCTCCAGCGCCGCGCGCCGGTACACGCCCAGGTACACCGTGTCGGCCGGGCCCACGCTGCCGCCGGTGTGGAACGCCGCACGGCCGACCCCGGCGGGCGAGGTCATGGCCCAGGACACCGCGCGCTCGAACGGGGTCACCCCCTCGGCCGCCATGATCCCCCCCACGTCGTCCGCGCCGGTGTCCGCCAGGGACTGCACCGCCAGCCGCAGGTAGCCGGGCGGGATCAGCGCGTGCCCGTCCACCCGGGCGACGACCGGGAACCGGGACGCCTTGATGGCCACGTTGTTGCCCGCCGCGATCCGGCCGGTGGGGTTGTCCACCACGGTGACCCGCGAATCGGCGGCGGCCAGGCACCGGGCGACGTCCGCGGTCGCGTCACCGGACGGGCCGACCGCGAGCACCACCTCGATGTCCCCCGGGTAGTCCTGGGCCAGCACGTGCCGGACCGATTCCGCCAGGTGCCGTTCCTCGTTGCGCACCGGCATGATCACGGAGACGGGGGTGCCCGTGGATATGGCGGAATCCGACGAATTGTAACTGGAGAGTGACGCAGCGTTCATAACTGCCGTACGGTACCCTGCTACGGCCAGTCGTTCACTGCATACGCTCAGTTATGGCCGGGTGGCCCGGGCCGGGCGCGGCCGGGCCGGGAACCCGTCCGCGTGGCGCTAGAGCCCGACGTCCTCCAGCATCTCCGTGACCAGCGCGGCGATCTGCGACCGCTCGGAGCGCACCAGCGTCACGTGCGCGAACAGCGGGTGCCCCTTGAGCTTCTCGATCACCGCGACGACCCCGTCGTGCCTGCCCACCCGCAGGTTGTCCCGCTGCGCCACGTCATGGGTGAGCACCACCCGCGACCCGGAGCCGATCCGGGACAGCACGGTGAGCAGCACGCCCCGTTCCAGCGACTGGGCCTCGTCCACGATGACGAACGAGTCGTGCAGCGACCGGCCCCTGATGTGGGTCAGCGGCAGGACCTCGAACATGTCCCGGCCGAGCACCTCGTCGATCACGTCCTGGGAGGTGACCGACGAGAGGGTGTCGTAGACGGCCTGGGCCCACGGGTTCATCTTGTCCGCCTCGGAGCCGGGCAGGTACCCGAGTTCCTGCCCGCCCACCGCGTACAGCGGGCGGAACACCACGACCTTGCGGTGCTGGCGGCGGTCCATCACCGCTTCCAGCCCGGCGCACAGCGCCAGCGCCGACTTGCCGGTGCCGGCCCGGCCGCCCAGCGACACGATGCCGATGTCGGGGTCGAGCAGGAGCTCCAGCGCCACCCGCTGCTCCGCGCTGCGGCCGCGCAGGCCGAAGGCCTCCCGGTCGCCCCGGACGAGCCGGACCGACTTGTCCGGCAGCACCCGGCCGAGCGCGCTGCCGGTCCCGCCGCCGGCCAGCACCAGGCCGGTGTGGCAGGGCAGGTCCCGCGCGGCCGGGCAGTCGAGCCTGCCGGTCTCGTACAGCTCCTCCATGTCGGCCGTGGTGACCGCGAGCTCGGCCATCCCCGTCCAGCCGGAGTCGGCCAGGATCTCCGCCCGGTATTCCTCGGCGGTCAGCCCGAGCGACGCGGCCTTGACCCGCAGCGGCAGGTCCTTGCTGACCAGGACCACATCCTCGCCCTCGGCGGCCAGGCTGCGGGCAACGGAGAGGATCCTGGTGTCGTTGTCCCCGAGCCGGAACCCGGCCGGGAGCACCTGGGGATCGCTGTGATTCAGCTCGACGCGGACGCTGCCCCCGTCCTCCCCGATGGGCAGGTCCGCGTCCAGGCGGCCATACGAAATCCGCAGGTCGTCCAGGTGCCTGAGGGCCTGGCGGGCGAAGAAGCCCAGTTCCGGATGGTGTCGCTTGGCCTCCAGTTCGGTGATCACCACGATGGGCAGGACCACGCGGTGCTCCGCGAACCTGCCGATAGCGCCCGGGTCGGCGAGCAGGACGCTCGTGTCCAGGACGTAGGTCCGCCGCGGGCTGGCTGCGCCGCCACGGCCGGTGTCGGTGCTGGATGTGCTTTGCCGCACGGGGCGGCGGGCAGAAGAACTGGCCACTCGTTCTCCCCTGGGCACCATGACGGCGCCGCGATCAGACTTCCAGACGGGTGAGAAAGACCGGGCCGGCCCGCGAAAGGCCGGTCGCCGGCCCTTCGCTCGTCTCGCCTGTGTGCCAGGACAACAAGCTCGAGGATGTCGAGGGCCTTCCCGGCGGGCGGCTACGCACCGCCCATCCAGTTCTGACGGTACAGTCCGGGATCGAATCCCGGAAGTACCCATCTGCCACGCCACGCCCAGCGCACAGCCGTTCTGCCCGAAACCTGTACTGGTGCCCCTACCAGGGCGAATCGAGGCGCTTATGCGCCGAATCTCCGCTGCCGCGCGGCGTAGGACCGCAGCGCGCGGAGGAAGTCCACCCGCCGGAACGCGGGCCAGTAGGCGTCGCAGAAGTAGAACTCCGAGTGCACGCTCTGCCACAGCAGGAAACCGCCCAGCCGCTGCTCCCCGGAGGTGCGGATCACCAGGTCGGGGTCCGGCTGGCCGGCCGTGTACAGGTGGTCGGCGATGTGCTCGACGTCCAGCAGCTCGGCGAGTTCCTCGATGCTGGTCCCCTTGGTGGCGTGATCGTGCAGCAGCGACCGCACCGCGTCGGCGATCTCCCGCCTGCCGCCGTACCCGACCGCGACGTTGACCAGCAGCCCCGGGTTGCCCGCGGTCACCTCGCCGGCGTCCTTGAGCACCTGCGCGGTCTCCGCGGGGAGCAGGTCAAGCGCGCCGACCGGCTTGACGTGCCAGCCCTCGGCGACCAGGCCCCGCACGGTGCTCTCGATGATCTTCAGCAGCGCTTCCACCTCGGCCCCGGACCGGGCGAGGTTGTCGGTGGACAGCAGCCACAGGGTGACCACCTCGACCCCGGCCTGACGGCACCAGCCGAGCAGCTCGAAGATATGGTCGGCGCCCTTCTGATGGCCGCGGCTGATATCGGCGATGCCCGCCGACCGGGCCCACCTCCGGTTGCCGTCGAGGATCACCCCGACATGCCGGGGGATCGAGTGCCTGGACAGAGACGCTTCCAGCCTGCGCTCGTAGAGCTTGTAGGCGAGATCGCGCAGTCCCATCTGCACCCCTTCTGCGCTCATGCCAGATGACGGTGAGGCTGGTGAGAGTGCTACCAACATACGGTAACCCCGCCCCGCGGCGGTCCGCGGCGGGACGGGGCGACCGTGGCCTGACCGTTAACCCATGGTCACGAGCCCGGCCCCTCGGCCCGGACCTGCTCCACCTGGCGCAGCGCGTCGCGCAGGGCAGTGAGCCAGGAGTCCTCGTGCTCCCCGACCAGGCGCACGCACCAGGCGAGCGCGTCGCTGCGGCTGCGCGCCACGCCCGCGTCCACGAGGGTGTCGAGCACCCGCCGCTCGGCCTGGCGGAGCCGGGTCATCACCGGAACCGAAAGTGTGGTGAACATCACTTTCCGGCCCTCGCTCACCACGCCCCAGGACACCTTGCGGCCGAACATCCGTTCCGCCTCGCGGGCGATCCCGACCCGGGCCTCGCGCGTCTCCTCGCGGAACCGCCGGCTCCGGCCCGCCGCGACCGCGTCCGCGTCGGCCGGCGCGTCCCCGGCCCCCTGCTCCGCCTCCGTCACCGGCGGGAGGGCGCCGATGATCGTGATCTCCTCCCGGTCCACCAGCACCTCGGGCTGGCCGGTGAACCAGTCACCGGGAAGGCGGCCAAGGAACCAGCCGCGCACCTGCGCGGTCGCGTCTGCTGCGGCAGTCTCTTTCTCTGTACTCATGTAATTATGATTACACGAAACGCTCCGGCGCGCAATCGCTGGCTCCCGGCGCGCACCGGCGGCCGCGGCCAGCCAGGGCCGGGCAGCGCGCGGGCCAGCGGGGTAAAGTAAGGCGAAGTTGCGCAAGTGAACTCCTGGTGGCACGCCCGCCCAACCCTGGCCGGGCGCCTCGGGATCGGCAGGTCGCGATGACGCAGCAAGCGCGGGGCAGGCGGCGCCTGTGGCGGCGCGTTCTCGGCTGGGGCTGCGTCGCGGTGGCGGTGATCGTCACGGTCGCGCTGCTGGACGCGTACTGGAAGTACCGGACCGTGTGGACCAGCATCCACCACGTCCCGGTCCCGGCGACGGCCCTGGGCAAGCGCCCGCCGCAGTACACCAACGCGCTGAACCTGCTGGTGTTCGCCTCAGGCAGCACCGACGGGCTGACCCGGCGCCAGCAGCTCGCCTGGCACGTCGGCGCCGACGACGGGGACGCGGTCTCCGAGACGCTCATGATCGTGCACATCTCCCCCGGCCGCCACGAGGTGACCGTGGTGAACATCCCGCGGGACACGGTGGTCCCGGTCTACTCCTGCGCCGCCGGGCACGGCGTGCCGGGGCAGCAGGCCGCGCCCGGCGCGGTGGAGCAGATCGACAACGCCCTCTCCTACGGCGGGCCGGCCTGCCTGTGGAAGACGGTGGAGCAGCAGACGGGCATCCGCATCGACCACTTCATCGAGATGGGCTACATCGGCGTGGTCAAGGTCGTCAACGACATCGGCGGCGTGCACGTGTGCCTCCCGTTCACGGTGCACAACCCGCAGTCCGGGCTGCGCCTCACCAGCGGCCAGCACCACATCGACGGCGTGCAGTTCCTGGAGTTCTGGCGCACCCGCGAGAACGTCGGCACGGGCTCGGACCTGCAGCGGATCCAGCGGGACGACTACCTGCTCGCCCGGGCGCTGGACCAGACCCTGCACGAGGGGCTGTTCGCCGACCCGGCCAAGCTGGTCAAGGTGATCAGCGACGGCGCGAAGCAGCTCACCCTGGATTCCGGGTTCTCCCAGTCCGACCTGCTGCACCTCGGGGAGAGCCTGCGCGGCCTGCCGCCCGGGGCGGTGCAGTTCGTCGAGGCCCCGACGGTCCCCGACCCGGCCAACGCGAACTGGGTGGATTTCGCGCAGCCGCAGGACCACGCGCTGTTCCGGGCCATCGCCCATGACCGGAAGCTGCCCAGCGCCGCCGCCAAGGGGGGCAAGCCGCCCGCGGTGCTGGCCACCACGGCCAGCCCGTCGCAGGTCAGGGTCGCCGTGCTGAACGGCTCCGGGGTCACCGGGCAGGCGGGCCGGGCCGCGGCCAGCCTGGCCCGCCGCGGCTTCCACGTCATCGGGACCGGCGACGCGGCGCACCCGCACGCCCGCACGCTGATCGAGTACACGGCCGCGTCCCAGTTGCCCATGGCCAGCGCGCTCGCCGCGCAGGTGCCCGGCGCCCGGGTGACGGACATCGCCGGCGTGCCGCCCGGGCAGGTCCGGCTGATCCTCGGCGCCCGCTTCACCGGGCTCGGCCCCCCGCCCCGGCGCCCGCCAGCCCGGGTTGCGCGGCTGGCCAAGAAGTACGGCGGCATCACCGGCGACGCGACCTGCCGCAGCGACACGGCCGCGTTCCAGGGCCCGCTCAGCCCCTGACGGCGTACGGCCCGCGGATCCCCCTGACGGGCGTGCCCGGGCGGGTTCAGACCGACGTGGCGGCGGCCTCGGCCGCGATCCGCGGGGACACGTCCACCGCGCCGGCGAAGCCCGCGCCGAGGTCGACCGGGACGATCTCCACGTCCATGCCCGGCTCCGGCGCCTGGATCATCTTGCCGCCGCCGAGGTAGATGGCCACGTGCGAGATGTAGTCGGGCGCCGTCGGGTCGGTGTGGTAGAAGAGCAGGTCGCCCGGCTGCAACTGGCTGACCGGCACCGACGGGCCGGTCCGGGCCTGGTCCGCGGCCACCCGGGGCATGACCACCCCGGCCCGGCCGAACGACCATTGCACCAGCCCGGAGCAGTCGAACGAGGTGGGCCCGGCCGCGCCCCACACGTACGGCATGCCGACCCGGCTCACGGCCGCGAGCAGCATGGCGTGGATCACCGCGGCCGAGGCCAGGCCGCCGGCGGCCGGCTGCACCGAGCCGGCGGCGGCGGACGCGGCCGTGGTGGACGTCGCGGTGCTGCCCTGCACCGCGATCTGGTCGACCTCGGCCGAGCGCGGCAGGAGCGCCTTGACCTGGCGGGTCAGCGTGGCGAAGGTGGCCTTCGGGGCGCTGATCACCAGCGCGTTGTCCACCGGGAACCCGAGCGACCGGGCGACGCTGTCGGTGACCACCGCATCGACGCCACTGATGCCGACCGTGCCGAGGCGGCCGACCCGCAGCGTCTCCAGGCGCCGGCCGGCCACCGTGACGGGCGTCCCGGTGGGCAGCTTGTCCTGCTTGCCCATCTCATAGGACAGCCCGAGGCCGCCGCCGGCGACGCTGCGCCAGAACGCCGTGCGCTTCGCGGTCGGCCTGGGCGCGAACGCGCGGAACCGGGAGGGATCCACGCCGAGCACGGCGGCGAACCTGCCGTTCACCCGGACCCGCGCGGCGTCGACGGCCTCGGCCGCCCGGACGCCGGGGAGCCTGGCGATCTTGCGCACCGCCCGGGCGGGCAGCGTGGTGGCCGACACCGCGACCACGTCCACCGGCACCAGGTGCCCCAGCGGCGCCACGTATGCATCGGTCACCGCCGGGGCGGCACCGGCAGAAGGCAGCGGGGACGGCTCGGCGCGCCCCAGCAGCCATGGCCGCGCCGACTGCGACGGCTGCGGCACCGACCCCGGGCCGGGGCTCTTGGTGTGCACCGCGGCGGCGGACGCCGCGCCGGGCCAGCCCGCGGCGACGACCAGCGCCGCGGTAAGCACGCCCAGCGCGGGCGCGGCCAACAGCCGCGGACGGCGCCTCGAACGTGGGTACCGCTGCGCCGGGGTCTCCCCTGAGGGGCGGCTCCTGCCCAGATCCACGCGTTTCACCCTCCCCGTTGCCACGCGCTGTGCATACCCATCAGATTCGTTCAGGATTCCCCACTATTACATCGTGTCGGCCGTCCTGCCAGGGCCGGAGGGTCCAAGTTCTGTCCCAGCCAAGGTCACGGCGGGGTAACGGAGGGCATCCCGCAACTCCATGGAATCAGTGACCGGCAGCCGGCAGGTGAAATCCCGGCACACGTACACCGCCGGGGAACCATCCACCAGGAGGCGCCCGTCGAGCAGCGGCACCACGGCGGCGCCGCCCGCCGGGTCGCCGTCGCCGAATGCCAGCACCGCGCCGGGGGGCGCGGCCAGCAGGGCGGCCCGGTGCAGATCCCCGGTACGCGGGTCCGCGGCGTCACCCACGACGGCGATCTCGGCCGGCCCGGCCAGCAGCGCCTCGGCGACCGCCAGGCCCGCCCCCGCCGCGCGCGGGTAGCGGGACGCGATGGGCGCGAGCACGCCGAGCGCGGCGGCCGCGGCATCCCGGTGCCGGGACGAGCCGGTCAGCGCGGCATAGCCGAGCAGCGCCCCGGCGGCCGCGAAGGTCCCCGACGGAGTGGGCCCGTCGGCGGGGTCGGTGGGCCGGTACAGCAGCCGCTCACCGTCGTCGGCGGTGTCGAAGAAGCCGCCGCTGCCGTCGCCGAACCGGGTCAGCGCCGTCTCCAGCAACTGCCCGGCGAGCGTGACCCAGTGGCCCTGCCCGGTCACCCCGGACAGGACCAGCAGCCCGTCGGCCAGGCAGGCGTAGTCCTCCAGCACCCCGGCACCCGGCCCGGCCACCCCGGCGCGGGATGTGCGGGCCAGCCGGCCATCGGTCAGGTGCACCGTGGCCAGCAGGCCGGCCACGTCCTGCGCCGCGGTCACGAACCCGGGCTCGGCCAGGAGCAGCCCGCATTCCGCCAGGGCGCCGATCGCCAGGCCGTTCCACGCGGTGACCACCTTGTCGTCCCGGCCCGGGCGGGCCCGCCCCTCCCGGGCGGCCAGCAGCGCGGCGCTGACCCGCCGCAACCGTTCCTGGTCGGCGGGCTCCTCGCGCCGCTGCAGGACCGAGCGGCCGTGCTCGAACGTGCCGGCCGGGGTGACGCCGAACGCCGCCGCGGCGAAGGCGGCGTCGGCGGGCCCGAGCACCTCATCCAGCTCGGCCGGGGTCCAGGTGTAGAACACCCCCTCACCGCCGTCGCTGTCGGCATCCAGCGCGGACGCCAGCCCGCCCTCGCCGGTGCGCAGTTCGGCGAGCATCCAGGCGCACGTCTGCCGGGCCACCCGGCGGGCCAGCGGGTCGCCGGTGCGCCGCCACAGGTGCGCGTAGGCCCGGGCGAGCAGCGCGTTGTCGTAGAGCATCTTCTCGAAGTGGGGCACCACCCAGCCCGCGTCCACGCTGTACCGGGCGAACCCCCCGCCGAGCTGGTCGTACATCCCGCCCCGGGCCATCGCCCCCAGGGTGCCCCGGGCCATCTCCAGCGCCCGCTCCCCCTCGGCGGCACCGGGCCGCTCCGACTGCCGCAACAGGAACTCGCAGACCATGGACGGCGGGAACTTCGGCGCGCCGCCGAACCCGCCGCGCCGGGCGTCGTACCCGGCGGCGAGGGTCACGGCCGCTTGGTCGCACACCGCCGCCAGGTCCTCGGTGCCGTCACCGGCCGGCCACGACCTGGCCTGTTCCGCCAGCGCGGCGGTGACCCGCCCGGCCTGGCCGGCGACCCCGTCCCGGTCCTCGCGCCAGACCTTGGCGATGGTCAGCACCAGGTGCTGGAACCGGTCGCGCGGGAAGTACGTGCCACAGAAGAACGGCTGGCCGTCCGGCGTCATGAACACGGTCATCGGCCAGCCGCCCTGCCCCGTCATGGCCTGGGTCGCGGTCATGTAGACGGCGTCCACGTCGGGCCGTTCCTCCCGGTCCACCTTGATCGCCACGAGGTTCTCGTTCAGCAGCGCCGCGGTGCCCGGGTCCTCGAACGACTCGTGCGCCATCACGTGGCACCAGTGGCAGGCCGAGTACCCCACCGAAAGCATCACCGGCACGTCCCGCTCGCGGGCCGCCGCGAACGCCTCCGGCGACCATGGCCACCAGTCGACCGGGTTGTCGGCGTGCTGCAACAGGTACGGGCTCGTCGCGTTCCTCAGCCGGTCTGCCATCCCTCCATCTTCACCCGCCCGCGCCTTGCCGTGCGGCGTGGTTGCGCGCTTACTGCCCCTCTTGGGGCACCAAACGCGCAACCATCCAGCGCGCCGGCTGGGCGTGTTGCGCCCCGGCCTCTAAATGAATATGATTTCCAGTATCATTTTCATCAGAGGCGGCCGCAGGGATCCGGATCATGGGAGGCCAGGTCATGTGGGCAGTGCGGGCAACGGGCGGGCGCGGGGCACTGACGGCCGGGGTCGCCGTGCTCGGGCTGGTGCTGGGGCTGGCGGCGGGCGGGTGCACAGCCGACGCGACCGGAACACCAGCGGCAGCCGGGGCGAGGGTGATCGACGTGGTCGCCGCGGAGAACTTCTGGGGCAGCCTGGCGGGCCAGCTCGGCGGCACCCATGTGCGCGTGCTCAGCATCGTCAGCGACCCGAACGCCGATCCGCATGACTATGAGTCCTCGGCCCAGGACGCCCGCGCGGTCGCCGTGGCGCGCTACGTCATCCAGAACGGCGTCGGCTACGACGACTGGATGAGCAAGCTGCTGGCCGCCAACCCCGAGCCGAGGCGGCGGGTCTACGACATCGGCGCCACGCTCGGCAAGCGGCCAGGAGACAACCCGCACCTGTGGTACGACCCGGCGTACGTGATCACGGCGTGCGACCACATCGAGGCCGACCTGAAGGCGCTCGACCCGCAGGACTCCGGCTATTTCTCCGCCCGCCGGGCCGCGGTGACCGCCGCCTTCGCCGGGATCCGCGCGCAGCTCGCCCAGATCCGCCGCGAGGACGCGGGCAGGCCGGTGGCCTCGACCGAGAGCATCTTCGCCTACCTCGCTCACTACCTGGGCCTGCGGCTGATCAGCCCGCCAGCCTTCATGAACGCGGTGGCGGAGGGCAACGACCCGCCGGTGGCCAGCGTCGCGGAGTTCGAGCAGCAGCTATCCGCCCGGCAGGCCGGCGTCCTGGTGTACAACAAGCAGACCGCGACCGCGCTGACCACCAGCATCCGCGGCATCGCCGCCAGCCATCACATCCCGGTCGTCGGCGTGACCGAGACGATCCAGCCGCCCGGGGAGAGCTTCGAGCGATGGTTCGGCGCCGAGCTCACCGCGCTGGCGCACGCGCTGAACGGAGGTGCCCGATGACCGGCGTGCCGGTGATCGGGGCCACCGGTCTGGCGTCTGGTTACCGGGGGCGGACGGTCTGGTCCGGGGCAGGGTTCAGCGTCGCCGACGGGGAGTTCCTGACCGTGCTCGGGCCCAACGGCGCGGGCAAGTCCACGCTGCTGCGCATGATCCTCGGGCTGCTCCGGCCCGCCGCGGGGACGCTGCGGGTGTTCGGCGAGCCGCCCCTGCGGGGCAACCCCGCGATCGGGTACGTGCCGCAACGGCGTGCGCTGGATCCCGACCTCGGGGTCAGGGCCGCGGACATGGTGGGTCTCGGCGTGGACGGACATCGCTGGGGCGTGGGCGTATCGCCTGCCAAAAGACGGGAGCGGGCGGATGCGGTCAGTCACGCGCTGGCCTCGGTGGGCGCGGCGCCGCTGGCCGGCCGTGCGGTCGGCCGCCTGTCCGGTGGCGAGCAGCAGCGGCTCCAGCTCGCCCAGGCGCTGGTGGCCCGGCCGCGCCTGCTGCTCCTGGACGAGCCGCTGGCCAGCCTCGACCTGCGCAGCCAGCAGGAGGTCAGCCAGCTGGTCGCGGACCTGCGCGCGGAGTACGGCTTCACGGTCGTGCTGGTGACCCACGACATCAACCCGGTGCTCGCCGTCACCGACCGGGTGATGTATATCGCCGGCGGCGGCGTCAGCGTCGGCCGCCCGGCGGACGTGATCACCAGCGCGAGCCTGTCCCGGCTGTACCAGGCGGAGGTCGAGGTGCTCACCGACTCCCGGGGCCGGCTCTTCGTGGTCGGCCTCGACGCGGAGACCGCCCACCCGCACTCGCCGCGGGGGGCCCGGTCATGACCGCGGCGCTGGCCAGCCAGGGCTACGGGTTCCTGACCGGGCCGGGCTGGAACCTGGTCGCCGACGCCCGGTACATGCTGGGCTTTGCGTTCATGCGCAACGCGTTCGCCGCGGGCACCGCGTCCGCGCTGGTCGCGGGGCTGGTCGGGTACTTCGTCGTGCTGCGCGCCTCCAGCTTTGCCGCCCATGCAATCTCCCACATCGGCTTCGCCGGCGCCGCCGGGGCGGTCCTGCTCGGCGTCAACCCGGTGCTCGGGGTCGGCGTGCTCAGCCTGACCGCCAGCGTCGGCATGGGGCTGCTCGGCCGGCGGCTGCGCGGCCGGGATGTGGTGATCGGCCTGGTGATGGCCGCCTCGCTCGGCCTCGGCTACCTGTTCATCAGCCTGTACACGGGCAACGCCACCGATGCCTATGCGGTGCTGTTCGGGCAGATCTTCGGCATCACCACCGGCGCGGTGCAGATCACCGTGCTGACCAGCGTGGTGGTCCTGGCCCTGCTGGCGGCGGGCTACCGGCCGCTGCTGTTCGCCTCCCTCGACGAGGAGGTCGCGGAGGCCCGGGGGATCCGGGTGGGCGCCGTGGGGCTCGGGTTCATGGTGCTGCTGGCCCTGGCGGTGAGCGAGGCGGTGCAGGTCTCGGGGGTGCTGCTGATCTTCGCCCTGCTGGTGGCGCCGGGCGCGATCGCCGGGCGGGTGTTCCGGCGGCCCGCGGCCGCCCTCGCGCTGTCCGCCGGCCTTGCCGTGCTGATCACCTGGGCCTCGCTGGCGCTGGCCTTCTATACCCCGTACCCGGTCAGCTTCTACGTCACCAGCCTGGCCTTCGTCCTCTACCTGGGCGCCCGCGCGATGACCGGCAGGGCCGGGCTCGGGCGGCGGCTGTCCGCCGCGGTGCGCCCGTCCCGCGAGCCCTCGGCCGACACCGGCCCGCCTGCTACGGTGCGGCTGTGATGACTCCCGCCACGCCCGCGTGGGGCCGGGGGACCCGGGTGCGCGGGACCCGGCAGGCCGAGGCGCTCGCCGCCGTGCTGGCCAGCCTGCCCGGCTTCAACAGCGCCCAGCAGATCCACGCGGAGCTGCGGCGCCGCGGCGAGCGGGTCGGGCTCACCACCGTGTACCGGCACCTGCAGGTGCTCAGCGAGGACGGCCAGGTGGACACGATCCGCGACGCGGGCGGGGAGATCCGCTACCGCCGCTGCCGCAGCGAGGCGCACCACCATCACCTGGTCTGCCGCCAGTGCGGGACCAGCGTCGAGGTGGAGGGGCGCGCGGTGGAGCAGTGGGCGGAGAAGGTGGCGGCCGAGGCCGGCTTCACCGCGATGGATCACACCGTGGAGCTGTCCGGGCTGTGCCCCCGCTGTGGCGGCTAATCGCCGGAACACCTGCGCCGGTCATGCTCCGGCGCGGGCCGGCGCCCTGGCAACCGGGTATCCCGGCCCGCCGGACTCCTCGCGGATGCCGTAGCGGGCGTAGAACCGGCGCAGCGGGCGCGGCGCCCACCAGGTCACGTCCCCGAGCAGCCGCATCGTGGCCGGGACGAGCAGCACCCGGATGATGGTCGCGTCCACCACCAGCGCGATGATCATGCCCACGCCCATCAGCTTGATGAACGTGATGCCGGACGCGGAGAACGCGCCGACCACGACCACCAGGAGCAGGGCCAGGCTGGTGATGATCCCGCCGGTGCGCTGCAGCCCGCCCGCCACCGCCGCGGCGTTGTCACCGGTCACGTCGTAGCGCTCCCGGATGCGGGACAGCAGGAACACCTCGTAGTCCATGGACAGCCCGAAGATGATGGCCAGCATCAGGATCGGCATGGTCGGGTCGATGGTGCCGGTGGGGGTGAAGTGCAGCAGCCCGGACAGGTGGCCCTCCTGGAAGATCCACACGACCGCGCCGAACGTGGCCGTCAGCGACAGCACGTTCATCACGATCGCCTTGACCGGGAGCACCACCGAGCCGAAGGCGAGGAACAGCAGCACGAAGGTGGTCAGCGCCACGGTGAGCGCCATCCACGGCAAGGTGGCGCCGAGGCTGCCCAGCTCGTCCACCAGCTGCGCAGTGGTGCCGCCCACGTAGGCCTGGGACCCGGCCGGTGGCGGGACCGCCCGGACCCGGGCCACCAGCGCCCGCGCGGCCGCGGACCCGGCGCTCGCGGAATACCGCAGGTCCACCCGGGCGACGTTGCCCGCCACGCCGGTGACCTGCCCGGCGATGACCCCGGGCACCCGGTCGAGCCGGGCCGCGTAGCCGGCCAGCGCGGCCCGCCGGGCCGGCCCGGCAGCCGGGCCGGCGAACCTGACCACGGCCTCGACCGGCGTGGTCGCGTTCACCGGGAAGTCGCGGGCGAGCGCCTCGGCCACGACGCGCGGCGCCGAGCCCGACGGCAGGGCCCGGGCATCGGTGCCGCCCCAGGTGATCGAGCGGAACGGCGAGCCGAGCGCGAGCAGCGCGATCACGATGACCGCGAGGTAGGCGAGCGGCCGACGCATCACGCTGCGGGCGATGCGGTACCAGGCGCCGCCGGAGCCGGCCGCGGGCGCCCGGCGCGCCGGGCGGCGGATCCGCAGCGCGTTGACCCGCGGGCCGAGCACGGCGAGCAGCGCCGGCATGACCGTCAGCGCGGCCAGCATGTCCACGACCACGGTGGCGACGCCGCCGTAGCCCATCGAGCGCAGGAACATCTCCGGGAACAGCATGAGGCTGGCCAGGGCCAGGGCGACGGTGACGCCGGACACCGCGACCGTCCGCCCGGCGGTGGCGACGGTCCTGGCCAGGGCCTGCTCGGTGGAGGGCTGGTGGCCCAGTTCGTCGCGGAAGCGGGCCACCATGAACAGCCCGTAGTCGATGGCCAGGCCCAGCCCGAGGATCGTGGTGATGTTGATCGAGTAGACCGAGACGCTGGTGAACAGCGTCAGCAGCCGCAGCGCGGCGAACGAGCCGAGGATCGCGGCCCCGCCGATGGCCAGCGGCAGGCTGGCCGCGGCCAGGCTGCCGAAGATCATCAGCATGAGCACGAGCAGCACCGGCATGGACAGCCCCTCGGCCCGGCCGATGTCGGACTTGACCTGGCCGTTGATGGCCTGCTCCGTGGGAATCTGCCCGCCGGTCACCTCGGTGAGCCCGGGCGCGCCCAGCTTGCCGGCGATGGCCTGGTAGGCCTTGATCTGGGCCGCGTCACCGGCACCTGCCAGGCGGAGCACGGCGTAGGTCTCGTGCCCGCCCGCGCCGATGAACTGCGGCGAGCGCGACGTCCAGTAGCTGACCGCGGACAGCACCTGGTCCCGGGGCAGCGCCGCCAGCGTGCCGGTCACCGCCCGCCGGTAGGCGGGATCGGCCACCGTCTGCGTGGCGCTCCGGTACAGCACCACCACGTCCGCGGTGTCCCGGCCGAACGCGCGGGTGGCGAGGTCGCTGGCCTGCTGACTCTGGCTGCCCGGCGCGGTGAACCCGCCGCCGGACTGCAGCGACCCGAACACCCCGGACCCCCAGGCGGCGGCGCCGGCCACGGCGATCGCGGCGGTCAGCAGCACCAGCCGCCGGCGCCGGTAGATGAAACGTCCCCAAGCCTCGAACACGGCTTCCTCCACCGCTAGGCTGTTACCAATTGTTTACCTTGATTAACGGTGTAAACTGCAAACAGTGTTAACTTCGCATACGGTGTTCAGGTTTGTCAAACCTGTTCAGCGTTCTCTCAGCCAAGAGGGGAGGGCGACGTGGTACAGGCACCCAGCCGGCGCGATCGCGTCCGGGCCGCGACCATCGAGGAGATCAAGCTCACCGCGCGGCGGCTGCTGGTCGACGAGGGGCCGGACGCGGTCTCGCTGCGGGCCATCGGCCGGGCCATGGGCATGACCGCTCCCGCCCTCTACCGCTACTTCGGCAGCCGCGAGGACCTGATCAGGCACGTCGTGGGCGACATCTTCACCGAGATCGCCGACGACATCCACGGCGCGATCGCCGCGGCCGGCGAGGCCAGCGGCGGCGACATGACGGCCAAGATGATCGCCGCGTGCGGCGAGTTCCGCCGCTGGGCCCTGGCGCACCCGCCGGAGTTCGGCCTGCTGTTCGGCAACCCGCTGCCCGGGCTCGAGTCGGTGCACGACCCGGTGATCGACGACTGCGCGCAGAAGTTCAGCAACGAGTTCCTGGGGCTGTTCTACGAGCTGTGGCTGAAGAACCCCTTCCCCGTGCCCGCCGATGACCAGGTCGAGCCCGGGCTGGCGGCGCAGCTGGCGCGCTTCCGGGACACGCTCGGCGTCGACCTGCCGGTCGGGGCCGTGCTCACCTTCCTGCGCTGCTGGGTGCGCCTGTACGGGATGGTGAGCCTGGAGGTCTTCGGCCACCTCCATTTCGCCCTGGACGACCCGGCCGCGCTGTTCGAGTACACCCTCGCCGAGCTCGCCGGGCTCGTCGGCCTGGACTACCCGGCTAGCCGTGCCCCCGGACCGGGTGCGGCAGGTAAGGCTCCTCCAGCCGGCTGATCTCCTCCCCGGTGAGGTCCAGCTTCACCGCGGCGAGCGCGTCCTCGACGTGGCCGGGCCTGGTCGTGCCGACGATCGGCGCGGTGACCCCGGGCCGTTGCAGGATCCAGGCCAGCGCGACCTGGGCGGGCGGCACGCCGCGCGCCGCGGCCACCCCGGCGACGGCGTCGACCACGTCGAAGTCGCCCGGCTGGTCGTACATGGAGTCCCCGAAGGAGTCGCTGCCGGCCCGGGTGGTCAGCCGCTGCCCGTCCCTGGTCCGGTTGCCGGTCAGCACCCCGCGGGCCAGCGGGCTCCACGGGATCACGCCGACGCCCTGGTCCAGGCACAGCGGGATCATCTCCCGCTCCTCCTCGCGGTAGATCAGGTTGTAGTGGTTCTGCATGGACGAGAACCGGGTCCAGCCGTGCCGGTCGGCGGCATGCTGGGCCTTGGCGAACTGCCACGCGTACATGCTGCTCGCGCCGAGGTACCGGGCCTTGCCGGCCCGGACCACGTCGTGCAGTGCCGCCATGGTCTCCTCGATCGGGGTGCGCGGGTCCCACCGGTGGATCTGGTAGAGGTCCACGTAGTCCATGCCCAGGCGGCGCAGCGAGGCGTCGATCGAGGACATGATGTGCTTACGGGACAGCCCCCGGCCGTTCTCGCCGTCCGACGTCGGCATGTACACCTTGGTGGCCACCACCACGTCGTCGCGCTTGAACAGCCTGCCGAGCACCCGCCCGGTCACCACCTCGCTGGCGCCGGCGCTGTAGACGTCCGCGGTGTCGTAGAAGATCACGCCGCCGTCCGCCGCGGCCCGGACCAGGGGCTCGGCCGCCTCCTCGTCCAGTGCCCACGGCCGGACGCCGGGATCCCCGAAGCTCATCATGCCGAGGCAGATGCGGGACACGCGCAGGCCGGTCGAGCCCAGGTTGACGTACTCCATGAACACCCCTCGCTTGTGATCCGCGGCCGATGCCGCCCCGCGCGGATGTTACGGCCGCGCGCGGGCAGCGTCATCTGCAATACCCGCCGGCCCGGCGGGCATGCCGGGGCCGCTTCGGGCGTTGCGGTCAGGGGCGCCGGGGAAACACGACGAGGAGAGCAGATGCAGACACGGAGCATAGGCCCGGTCACGGTCAGCGCCATCGGCCTGGGCGGCATGCCCATGTCCATCGAGGGCCGCCCGGATGAGGCGCGCTCGATCCGCACCATTCACGCGGCCCTGGACGCCGGGGTGACGCTGATCGACACGGCGGACGCGTACCACCTGCACGCCGGGGAGACCGGCCACAACGAACGGCTCATCGCCAAGGCCCTGGCCAGCTACCCGGGGGACACCAGCGACGTCCTGGTCGCCACCAAGGGCGGTCACCTGCGGCCGGGCGACGGGTCGTGGCAGGTCGACGGGTCGCCCGCGCACCTGCGGTCGGCCGCGGAGGCGTCGCTCAAGGCCCTCGGCGTGGACGCCATCGGCCTCTATCAGTTCCACCGGCCGGACCCGCGGGTTCCCTACGCGGAGTCGGTCGGCGCGCTCGCCGGGTTGCTGCAGGCCGGGAAGATCCGGCTGGCCGGGATCTCCAACGCCAGCATCGAGCAGATCAAGATCGCCCAGGATGTGCTGGGCGAGGGACGCCTGGCCAGCGTGCAGAACGAGTTCTCGCCAGCGTTCCGGTCCAGCGAGCCCGAGCTGCGGTTCTGCGCCGCCGCCGGCATCGCGTTCCTGCCGTGGAGCCCGCTGGGCGGCATCGGCAGGGCCGGGGACCTGGGCCAACGGCACGCGGCCTTCGCCCAGGTCGCAGCCGCCCGCGGGGTCTCGCCGCAGCGGGTGACGCTGGCCTGGATGCTGGCCAGGGCGCCGGTCGTCATCCCGATACCCGGGGCGAGCCGCCCCGAGTCGGTCATCGACTCCGCCCAGGCGCCGGAACTGGCCCTCACCCCGGACGAACTGGCCCGCCTCGACGCCGGCTGACCCCGGGCCAGGGTTAGCCTCGTACCACGCCAACCCGGAACACAACGCCTGGAGACTCGAATGACCCAAGCGGACCCGGTTACCCAGGTACCGGCCCAGAGCGTGCCCTCGGACGCCTACCTGCTCGACGTGCGGGAGCAGGGCGAGTGGGACGCCGGCCACGCGCCGGGTGCGGTGCACATACCGCTCGGTGAGCTGGGGGCGCGCTACACCGAGCTCGACGGCGGCCGGCCGCTGTATGTCATCTGCCGGTCCGGGATGAGGTCCGACCGCGCGGCACACGCGCTGGCCGGCGCGGGCTGGGACGCGCGCAACGTGTCCGACGGCATGATCGGCTGGCACCGGGCGGGCCTGCCCATGACCAGCGCGTCGGGCCAGCCGTACGTGGCCTGACCGCCCCGGGCCTGGTGAGCGGCGATGCCGGAGCCAGCACGCTGGCCGGGCGGGCCGGTGGACGTGCGGGACGCCCGGCCGGAGGAGTTCCACACCATCGGGGAGCTGCGGGTCGCCGCCTACCGGGCCGACGGGTTCCTGTCCGCGGCCTCGACGTACGCGGACACGCTGCGGGCCCTCGGCACCGACGGCACCGGCGAGATCCTGGCCGCCGTGGACGGCGGGCGGCTGCTCGGCACGGTGATGCTGCTGTCCTGGCCGGACGCCGGCGAGGTCGTGCGCGCGCCGGGCGAGGCGGAGATCCGGGCGCTGGCGGTGGCGAGCGCGGCGCGCGGGCGGGGCATCGGGCGGACGCTGCTGGCCGCGGTGACCAGCCGCGCGGCGAACCGGCAGGTCCGCCAGCTGATGCTGCTGACCAGGCCGGACATGCGGGCGGCCCAGCACCTGTACGCCCAGGCCGGGTTCACCCGGCTGCCCGGCCGCGACTGGCAGCCGCCGGCCGGCCCGCTGCTGCTCGCCTACGGCCTGGCCCTGGGGGGCTAACCCGCCTGGCCGGAGCCGTTCCTGCTGTAGTCCGGGCCGGGCCCGGCCGGGTCCTCGCCGCCCGGGTCCCCGCCACCGGGGCCGCCCTCGCCGGGGGTCCCGCCGGCGGCCTCCTGCCGTCCCTGCTCGCGCCACCGGGGCTCGCCGGCCACCTTGCGCAGGTGCTTGTTCATCGAGCGGAGCAGGAAGAACAGCGCCGTGCCCATGGCGGCCACCACGAGGAAGCCGAGCACCCCGGTCACCACCTGCCCGGCCGCCGGGGCGGCGGCCAGGACGGGGGCCAGGGCGCTCATCGGCTCACCCTCTCCCGGATGCCGGCGAACAGGTCGTCTTCTGGAAGCCCAGTATCCACCAGCGACCTGGCCCGATGGTAATCCTCGGTCGGCCAGGCGGCCGCCGACACCTGCAGCGGAATGGCGAACCAGGAGCTCTCCGGGTCGATCTGGGTGGCGTGCGCCAGCAGGGCCTGGTCGCGGATGCCGAAGTAGTCCGCGCACGGGATCCGGGTGGTGATCTCCAGTTCCCTGCGGCCCTTCGGCGGATCCTCCCAGTTCGCGAGCCACTCCGCGTAGGGGGAGTCGAGGCCGCGCCGCTCCATCTCCTGGTGCAGCGCGGTGATCCTGGCCTTGTGGAAGGTGGCGAAGTAGTAGAGCTTGAGCGGCTGCCAGGGCGCGCCGCAGCCGGGATAGCGGTCCGGGTCGGCCGCCGCGTCGAACGCCTCGACCGCCACCTCGTGCGTCTTGACATGATCGGGGTGCGGGTAACCCCCGTTCTCGTCGTAGGTGAGGATCACGTGCGGCCGGAACTCCCGTACCAGGGCGACCAGCGGCTGCGCCGCGTCCTCCAGCTTCTGCAGCGCGAAGCACCCGTCCGGGAGCGGGGGCAGCGGATCGCCCTCCGGCAGCCCGGAGTCGACGAAGCCGAGGAACTGCTGCCGCACCCCGAGGATCTCCCTGGCCCTGGCCATCTCCTCGCGCCGGATGCGGGGCAGGCTGGCCCGCACCTCGGGCAGGTCCATCGCCTTGTTGAGGATGTCACCGCGCTCGCCACCCGTCAGGGTTGCGACCATGACGTCCACCCCGGCGCGGGCGTAATGCACCATCGTCGCTGCGCCCTTGCTGGACTCGTCGTCAGGATGCGCGTGCACCGCCATCAGGCGCAGGCCGCCCGCGGCAGGGCCGGCCGCGGCGCCGGGCGGGGCAGCGCCGGGCGCGGGCTCGCCGGCCGAGGCGGGCATTTCCGCGCGGCCAGCGGCGTTGGTATCAGAAACAGGCACAGCAATTCCCCCGTACATGCGGGAATACGGGCGCGGTCGGACACCGCCCGCCGAGCCGGGCGGCACCAGCGGGAACAGCGCCGGGTCAATATCCTGCACGACAACACCGTGGAAAGGCGAACTCATTCCCGTGGTCGCTGGCAGCAGGTTATTGACTGGCGCGGCGCTACCCCGCACCCTTGTAACCTCGGAGAGTTACCCCGAGGGCTCGCATAGGCCCCCAATACCCCCGGGAGCCGCGATGGCTCCCAGCGGACCTCACCCGTTCGCACTTGCAGGCAAGGAGTACCCGTGACCGAGACACGCGAGGATGTCACCTGGCTCACCCAGGAGGCGCACGACCGTCTCAAGGCGGAGCTGGACCATCTGGCCGGCCCCGCGCGTGTGGAGATCGCGAAGAAGATCGAGGCCGCCAGAGACGAGGGCGACCTGCGCGAGAACGGCGGTTATCACGCGGCCAAGGAGGAGCAGGGCAAGCAGGAGGCCCGGATCCGGCAGATCCAGCACATCCTGGAGAACGCCCGGGTCGGCGACCCGCCCCGGACCGAGGGCGTCGTCGGGCCCGGCATGACCGTGACGATCAGGTTCGCCGGCGACGAGGACGAGGTGACCTTCCTGCTCGCCTCCCGCGAGGAGAGCGGATCGCCCATCGACGTGTACTCCCCCCGCTCGCCGCTGGGCAGCGCTATCTCGGGGAAGAAGGTCGGCGAGACCGCCACGTATAACCTGCCAAACGGCCGCGCCGCCACGGTCGAGATCCTCGAGGCGGTCCCCTACGCCGGGGTATGACCGGGGCCGCTGACGCGGCGCGGCAGCAAGCTGCCCCGGTGGCCGTGGTGCCACGGCGGTAACCGGGCACCACGGCCGGCACGCATCGGGCACCGGCCGCGCGGTTCAGGGCACCAGCGCGAGCGCCTCGGGAAACCTGCCTGCGCGGATCGGCTCGCCGGGCCGGTTCGTCGCGGTGTTGACCGGGGTGACCGTTCCGGAGTTCTGGTTGCCCACGTACGCGGTCTTCCCGTCCGGGGTGATCACGATCGCCCGGGGGTCGTTGCCGACCTTGATCGGACTGCCGGGCCGGTTCGTCGCGGTGTCGATCGGCGTCACCGTGTTGCCGCCGTCGTTCAGCACGTAGGCGGTCTTCCCGTCGGGGGAGATCGCGATCTGTGTCGGCAGTTTGCCCACCTTGATCGGCGTGCCGGGCCGGCCGGTCGCGGTGTTTACGGGTGTGACCGTGCCAGCGACCTGGCTGACCACGTACGCGGTCTTCCCGTCCTTGGCGAACGCGAAGGCGCACGGGGCGCGGCCGACCCTGATCGGGGGGCCCGGCGCGCCGGTCGCGACGTTGATCGTCGTCACCAGGCTGGTGCCGTAGTTGGCCACGTAGGCGGTCCTGCCGTCCGGGGCGACCGCCACCGCCACCGGTATGTAGCTGGCCTTGATGAGCTTGCCGGGCTTGTTCGTGGCGAGGTCGACCACCCGCACGGCGCCGGGTTTGGTCTGCGCGCCACCGGTGACCACGTAGCCGGTCTTCCCGTCCGGGGCGATCGCCATCATCGCCGCGACGGGGCCGATCTCGATGGGCGGGCCCGCCCGGCCGGTCGCCGTGGTGATCGGCGTCACCGTCCCGGGAGAACTGTCGTTGGAGACATAGGCGGTCTTTCCATCGGGGGCAACCGCGATGAACAGGGGGCTCTTGCCGACCGGGACAGCCGGTCCCGGCTTGTTGGTGGCGAGGCGGATCGGCGTCACCATGCCGGGCTTGCCCGGGGTTCTGGTCCACGACGTAGACGAACCGGGGCGGCGGGGGCGGGGGGGGGCGGGGGGGGGCGGGTGGCCCCCCGGCGCGGGGCCGCCGTGCGGCGCCCCGGCGAGCGCCGGGATCGCGACCACGGCCGCCGCGATGACGGCCGCGCATGCTGTGGCGCCCTGGGCCCGGCGGCGCCACCGGCGCCTGATGCCTGCCCGGAGCGCGTTCCGGGCGACCGGGCCGAGCGGCGGCTCGGCGTCCAGGGCCTGGCGCAGCAGGCCGCGCAGTGATCTCTCATCCATGTGGGGCTCCTCGTGTCTGGGCCGGCGGCGGTTGCGCCGGGCGGCGCCGCGGGGCCGGTCCCGGCGCAGGGGTGGCGGTGTCGGCCAGCAGGGCGCGCAGCTTGTCCAGGCCGCGGGCGCTCTGGCTCTTCACATTGCCGGCCGGCCAGGCGGTGAACCGGTTCGGGGCGGCGGGCGGTGAGGTAGGTGTTGACCAGCGTGCGCGTGGCGTACGCGGGCACCGCGTCCCGGTGGCTGATCCGGCGCCAGGACACGAACATCTTCGCCAGCGTCGTCTGGGCCAGGTCCTCCGCGGTGTGCCAGTCCCCGCAGAGCAGGAACGCGGTCCGCCGCAGCCGCGGCGCCGCGGCTATCGCGAACTCGGTGAACTCCTGCTCCACGGAACCCACGTGCCCGGCGCTCCTCTCCGGAACCGGCCGTGCTCCGGCCAGTGCCTCACCCAGACAGATGCGGCGGCCCCCGGATTAGGTTGCGTGCAGACAGGTGCGCCGGCCCCCGCATCGGGTTGCGGAGGCCGGCGCAGCCGGGTACGGAGGGTGTCAGCCAACCAGTTCCGGGGCGGCGGACTCCTGCTCGACCGGGGCCCGCCCGCGCAGCGGGACCTCCTTGATCAGCCACGCGAGCAGGAAGACGAGCGCAGCCGCGGGCACGACCAGCCAGAACACCCCGGTGACCGCGTGCGTGATGGCCACGAAGAAGTCCGCGCGCACCAGGGCCGGCAGGTGGTTCACCGTGGCCGGGTTGAGCTGCGCGCCCTTCACGCTCATGTGCAGGCCGGGCGCGTGCGCGGTCAGCGACTCGATCAGCCGCCGGGCGAAGACCGCGCCGAACGCCGCCACGCCGAGCGACCCGCCGATCTGCTGGAAGAACGTGCGGGAGGAACTGGCCACGCCCATCTTCTGCGGGGCCACGCTGTTCTGCGCCACCAGCGTGGTGATCTGCATCAGGAAGCCCATGCCGAGCCCGACCACGGCGAAGTAGATCCCGATGGTGACCAGGCTGGTGTGCAGGCCGATCCCGGTCAGCAGGTACAGCCCGACCGTCATCACCCCGGCGCCGACGATCGGCAGCACCTTGTAGCGGCCGGTCCTGGTCGTGACCTGGCCGGAGATCAGCGCGGTCACGGTCGAGCCGAGCATCATCGGGATCAGCATCAGGCCGCTTTGCGTGGGCGACAGGTGCTGCACGGTCTGCTGGTACAGCGGCAGGAACGTCAGCGCGCCGAACAGCACCAGGCCGAGCAGGAAGCTCATCGCGATGGCCACGGAGAAGTTGCGGTCGCGGAAGACGTCCAGCGGCAGAATCGGCTCGGCCGCGCGCGCCTCGATGGCCAGGAACGCCACGGTGCTGACCGCGGCGAGCACCGCGAGCCCGATGACCTGCACCGAGCCCCAGGCGTACTGGGTGCCGCCCCAGGTGGTCATCAGGATGATCGAGGTGGCGGCGATGGCGAGCGTCGCCGCGCCGGCGTAGTCGATCTTGTGCTCGATGCGGTGCCGCGGCATGTGCATGGTCGCGGCCAGGTAGACCAGCGCGAGGCCGCCGATCGGCATGTTGATGTAGAAGATCCAGCGCCAGCTGAAGTTCTCGGTGATGTAGCCGCCGACCAGCGGGCCCGCGATCATGGCCAGCGTCATTACGCCCATGATGTAGCCCATGTACTGGCCCCGCTCGCGCGGCGAGACCAGGTCGCCGATGGTGGCGATGGCCCCGGTGAGCAGGCCGCCGGCGCCGAGCCCCTGGAGCGCGCGGAACGCGATCAGCTGGTCCATCGAGTGCGCCAGGCCCGACAGCGCCGAGCCGATCAGGAAGATGACGATCGCGATCATCAGCCAGCGCTTGCGGCCGTAGAGGTCACCGAGCTTGCCGTACAGCGGCGTGGTCACGGTGGAGGCCAGCACGTACGCGGTGACCACCCAGGACAGGTGGGTCACCCCGCCGAGATCGCCGACGATCCTGGGCAGCGCGGTCGACACGACCAGCTGGTCGAGCATGGCCAGCATGATCGCCAGCAGCAGCCCGGGGAGGATGATGAGCACCTCCCGCTGGACGCCGGCCGGCTGGGCTCCCCCGCCTGGTGCCGCGGCGGCCTGTGTCTCCGCCATCCTGTGCTCCTCCTCCGCCCCGAGGCCGGCCCGCCACGCCGCCCGGTACACGGCGCTCGTCCCTCGCAACCGCTGATTCGCGGCGGTTGTTCCTCGCAACTTACTTGCCGACCGGTTAGTATGTTCGTAGAGTCCTAGACTAGGACGCCAACTAACCGGCCGTCAAGTAAGTTTAGTCCCGGCCCACGGGACCAGGAAAGGCGTGAGGCGCGGACCATGATCGAGGCGAGAAGCGCTGCCCCGGGAAGCGCGGCCGGGGCGCGCCTGGCGGCGCCGCGCAGCGCCCCGGCACGCGGCGCCGGGCCCGCCGAGGAAGCCGCCCCGCCGCGCCCCGACACCAGGCAGCGCATCCAGGCCGTGGCCCTGGACCTGTTCGCCGAGCAGGGCTACGACAAGACCTCGCTGCGGGAGATCGCCGAGCGGCTCGACGTCACCAAGGCCGCGCTGTACTACCACTTCAAGTCCAAGGAAGACATCGTCACCAGCCTGGTCGAGGACTACTTCGGCCAGATCGACGACCTGGTGGCCTGGGGCCGGACGCAGCCGAAGACGCCCCAGTCCCGGGCCGAGGTACTGGAGCGCTACTACCGCATCGTGGCCGAGGGCAGCGGGGTCTTCCGCATGCTGCAGAGCAACCAGGCCTCGGTCAACAGCCTGGCGCACGCCAAGAACCGCAGCGAGCTGTTCCGCGAGCGGATGGATGCCCTGGTCGGCCTGCTCACCGAGCCGGATGCCCCGCTCGCCGACCAGCTGCGCGCGGCGGTGGCCCTTGCCAGCGTGAGCTTCGGCTGCATGTTCTACGCCGACCGGGCACACGACCCGGCCGAACTGCGGGACACCGTGCTCGACATCGCCCGCGGCCTGACCGGCGCGGACCAGCCCGGCGGCACCGGGCCCTGAGGCGGGCGCGCCCGCCTCAGCGGCGCGGCGTGCCGCCCGCAGCGCCCGGCGCGGGCCTGGCGGCGGCACGGCGCGCCGTGCCCCCGGTAGCCCCCGGCGCCGGCCTGGCGGCGGTGCGCACCAGGGGCAGCACCCGGTAGGGCACGGGCGTGTCCAGCGCGATGACCGTCGAAGCCCGGACCACCCCGGCCGCGCCGACGATGGCGTCGATCACCCGCTGCAGGTCCGCGTTGGTGCGCGCCACCACCCGGCACAGCATGTCCCCGGCCCCGGTGATGGTGTGCACCTCGAGCACCTCGGGGATGCCCGCCAGCCGCTCCGCGACCGGGTCGTGGCCGCCCGCCTGCCGGATCTCCAGCGTCACGAACGCGGTCACCGCGTGATCCAGCGCGGCCGGGTCGATGTCCGGGCCGTAGCCGGTCACCACCCCCCTGGCCTGCAGCCGGTCGAGCCGCGCCTGCACGGTGCCGCGCGCCACGCCCAGCCGCCGGGACGCCTCCAGCACCCCCACCCGCGGCTCGGCCGCGAGCAGCTCGATCAGCCGCGCGTCAAGCTCGTCGATCACGACCGCACCTCCGGTGGGGTCAGGCTGTGCAGCTTTTCGGGATAGGACCGCATATCACTATACAAAGCGACCAGTTCTGAAGCGAACTCTTGCACATCATGCTTGCCCACTCGCATGCTGCCTATAACGGCTGCGCGAGGGGAGCATGGCGATGACCGACGGCTGGCAGGAACATCCCGGTGCGGCGGACGGATTCCACGTCACCGGTGTCGACGCGGTGGTGTTCGCGGTGGGCAACGCCCGCCAGGCCGCCCACTACTACTCCACCGCCTTCGGCATGCGGTGCGTCGCCTACCGCGGCCCGGAGACCGGCTGCCGGGACGAGGCGGCCTACGTGCTGACCTCGGGCCAGGCGCGGTTCGTGCTCCGCGGGCCGGTGCGGGCCGGCACGCCCCTGGGCGCGCACGTGGCCGCCCACGGCGACGGCGTGACCGACCTGGCGATCGGTGTGGTCAGCGCGGAAGAGGCGTTCGAGTACGCCACCGCACGGGGCGCCCGCCCGGTCGCCGCCCCGCGGACCGTCGAGGACGAGCACGGCAAGGTGGTGCTGGCGGCCATCGCCACCTACGGGGACACCGTCCACACGCTGGTGGAGCGGGCCAACTACTCCGGCTCCTACCTGCCCGGCTACGTCGCGGCGCCGCCCATCGTGCAACCCGCCGCGAGGCCGTTCTTCACCGAGATCGACCACTGCGTGGGCAACGTGGAACTCGGCCGCATGGATGAATGGGTGGGCTTCTACAACCGGGTCATGGGCTTCAGCAACATGAAGGAGTTCGTCGGCGACGACATCGCCACCGAGTACTCGGCGCTGATGAGCAAGGTGGTCGCGGACGGCTCCCGTAAGGTCAAGTTCCCCATCAACGAGCCCGCGCCAGGCAAGAAGAAGTCTCAGATCGACGAGTACCTGGAGTTCTACGGCGGCCCCGGGGTCCAGCACATCGCCCTGGCCACCGACGACATCCTCGCCACCGTGCGCGCGATGAGCGCCGCCGGGGTGGAGTTCCTGCACACGCCGGACGCCTACTACGACGAGCTTCGCAGCTGGGTGGGCGAGACCCGGGTGTCGCACGCCGACCTCGCCGAACTGAAGATCCTCGCCGACCGGGACGAGGACGGCTACCTGCTGCAGGTCTTCACCAAGCCGGTGCAGGACCGCCCCACCGTGTTCTTCGAGCTCATCGAGCGGCACGGCTCGCAGGGATTCGGGAAGGGCAACTTCAAGGCCCTCTTCGAGGCCATCGAGCGCGAGCAGGCCCGCCGCGGCAACCTCTGACCGCTGTATCACGACAGGCCCGTGTGGCGGGAGCGCATGCGGGCGGTGGTGGTGCGGGTGCGGGGTGGCGGTCGCGCGGGTGCGGGGTGGCGGTCGGGTACGGGTCAGCCGCCGACCCAGTAGCGGTCGGCGGCGAACAGCAGCGCGGCAGCGCCGATGAGGCCGGCGCTCAGGCCGAGCTCCGCGGGCA
>Ga0335078_10001867_pt1 | contig 31892 bp, 32 predicted proteins | sample Lox_Sample_32_FD_206711 | JGI IMG/M metagenome (GOLD analysis project Ga0335078, IMG submission 206711) | Soil microbial communities from Loxahatchee National Wildlife Refuge, Florida, United States - Lox_Sample_3.2 | ecosystem: Environmental > Terrestrial > Soil > Wetlands | place: USA... | reverse complement strand
GGGGCGACCGCCCCCTGCGCATCGAGATCGCCTGACCACGAGCCGGTCCTCCTCGAGGCTATCCCGCCGCGCAAGGCGGCGTTCGCAACAACCCCGTTATCCGATCTCCCGGTGTGAAAATTGAGGCGAACCGGAATGTTGGGGGACTAGTCTCGCGGCCATGGGGAGGAGGCCCTCGCGAGAGAACGAGCGACTCGGCATGCCAATTATGAGCACGTGTTCGACTATTTCATGGATTCGGTGAAGTGCAAAAACTGTGGGTACACCGAGTGGGCATGGCACACTGGTGGAGTTCGCTCAGGACGATGATGTGGTCAAAGAGCTCGCGCCGTACCGTGCCCACGAACCGCTCGGCCACCCCGGCTACGACAGCTCGTCTGTGTTGGTTTCAGCGCCATGAGACGGACCACCGCGACGACGTGGGTGCAGAGATCGAGTTGCGGTCGAACATGAGGTTCTGGGTGGCGGCATCGAATGCCTCGCGCAGCTGCTGGATACCCTAGGACGGCGTGGGGGCCGCCGTGATGTTCCGGTGAACGACCTCGCGACGGGCGTGTCGATCACGAACGTGGCCTAGATGAGGCCGAAGGTCGCCGCTCGAAACGGCAAACAAGTCCATCGCGGCGATCGCGTCGCCGGAGTCCTTGAGAAGGGTCCGCCATCTCTGGCGGCTGCGGGCCGCTTAGCGGGCCGCAGCGACAAACGCGGCATCGCGGCTCGCGTCCATCACCGACATAGCGCTGTCGACACTCCTGGTGGCGCACGGAGTCGAACGTTCTGTCGTCCAGCGCAAAGCGCGACCAGCGCCTTGACTGTACGCTGCGGGCAAATCGACTTACGCGCCAGCCCGATACCGGAACAAGACCGATGGACAGTAACAATCGCCCTTCACCCTCGATGGGTGCGCCACCGTAGCAACCCCGAACGTTATGGCCTTGACCCTCGCTCGCTTTCTCGATCCGGGCAACATTTACTTGCAGGTAGATCTCCTGGGACGCGACGCCATCACCTCGGCTCTAAGCCGCGGCCTCGAGGCACGTGGCATCGTCAAGGAGACGTTCGCTGCCGCGGCCATCGCGCGCGAGGCCGAGATGCCGACAGGCCTGCTGCTCGCTGATGGGTTGAACGTTGCCGTTCCGCACACTGACCCCGAGCATGTCGTCCGCACGGGACTGGCGGTTGCCACACTCGCAAAGCCCGTCTTGTTCGGAAGCATGGACGACCCCGAGACCATGCTGCCGGTTCGGGTGGTCGTGGTGATGGCTTTGAGCGAACGGAAGGCGCAGATCGAAATGCTCCAGGCGATTGTGGACCTATTTCAGGACGGAAAGGTCTTGAGGGAGCTCATCGCCGCGAGAAGCGAGGAAGAGGTCTTCGCGTTGCTGGGCGGTCTTCGTTGTGAATTGATCGAGGCCCGAACTCAACTGTCGGAGCCGAACCGCCCGACGATCGGCAGCAGCACGGCACAGACGTGCTGATACCGCAGGTAACAAGAGAAAGGAAGCTGCTAGGTATGGCAAAGGTCAAGACGGTCTTGGTTGCTTGCGGTAGGGCCGTCGCCACCTCTACGGTGGTCGCGCGCAACATCGTGGAAGAGATGGGCAAGCGGGGTCTCGAGATCAACTTTCGTCAGTCGAGGCCAGCGAGGTCGCCATGGCGAGCACGGCAGACCTGATCGTCTCCACGGCGCAGGTTCCGAAGAACGTCACCAAGCCTGTTATCGGCACGCTTGCGTTCCTGACCGGGCAGGGGAAGCCGGAGGTGCTCGACAGGATCGAGAAGGCCCTCCGGAGGTGATCGATGGCGACCGTGGGCGAGGTAGAAGACACCGCGATCTTCGGGACGGAGGGCCTTCACGCCCGCCCCGCCGCCGAAATCGTAAAGATATCGAAGCGCTACGCATCGAAGGTCGAGTTGTGCAAGGGAGACAAAGTCGGGCCTGCGCGCAGCTCCGTGAAACTACTGTTGCTCGGCGTCCTTCCAGGTGACTCCGTCACGATACGGGCGCGCGGTCCCGACGCCGAGCGTGTCGTTCACGAACTGCGGGAGTTCATCAGCACCCAGACCAGCAACGGTCCGCCACCGGACGCGACCGGGGCACTCCCTCCCGGGGTCGCTTCGGCGACGGTAGCGCCGCCGGTACACGCAGCTGAGATACCCGCTCCCGCGGCAGCCGTGCCCGACCCAACCGTCGCGCCGGATTCACGTGAACGGCGTCGTCTCACTGGAATCTGCGGCTCGAAGGGAGCTGCGGTCGGGCCTGCATTCGTCCTCGATGAGGCGCCCATCCGCGTTCCGGTCGAGGCGCTCGATCCCGCCGCGATCGAACGAGAGTCCGCCAGGCTAGAGGAGGCCCTCCACACCCTCGTCCGCGAGCTGCAGGACGAGGCGTCGACGCGCGAGGCCGGCGCGATCGTTCGGGCGCTGCTCGAGATCGCCACCGACGCCGAGCTTCGACGCGGGATGCAGGAGCGAGTGCGGTCGGGAATGCATCCGATTCGGGCAGCCCTCGAAGGCGGGGAGGCGATCGCCGCCGAGTTCTCGTCGATCCAGGACGCGACTCTCCGAGGTCGAGCCGACGACGTCCGTGCGATCGCGCGCCGTGTAGCCGGCATCCTGAGCGGCAATGCTCGGGTCGACCCGGGTCAGCTGCGTTCACCGTCCATCTTGATCGCCTCGCACCTCGACCCGTGGGACCTGGCTCGATTTCCACCCCAGAATCTGCTCGGCATCGTCACGGCGGAGGGGGGCGCGACCTCGCACCTCGCCATCATCGCCCGCTCTCTCGGGATCCCTGCGTTGATGGGCGTGCACCTGGAAAGCACCCATATCGCGAGTGCGTCCGAGATAGCGCTCGACGCCGAGCACGGGGTTGCCATCCTCGAGCCGAAGCCGGAGGAGGCTGCCGAGATCCGGCAGCGGATCGAGGCGGCGCACCGCGAGCGGCAGGAGCTAGAGGTCTACCGGGATGTCCAACCCTGCACGCGGGGAGGCCGGGCGATCACCGTAGCCTGCAATCTCGGGTCGTTGGCCGAGATCGAGCCGGCGCAGGCGGCGGGCGCCATGGGGGTAGGGCTCTTCCGAACCGAGCTGCTCTTCATGGCGCCGGGCGGGGTTCCGGACGAGAGCCGACAGGCCGACGTCTACGGCAAGGTATGCGCCGCGTTTCCTGGGTACCGGGTGGTGATCCGCACGCTCGACATCGGCGGCGACAAAGTGGTCCCGGGCGTCGTGAATGCCAGCGAGCGCAATCCATTCCTCGGATGGCGCGGCATTCGGATGTGCCTCGACCGTCTCGATTTATTCAAGCCTCAGCTCCGGGCGCTGCTCCGCGCCGCTGTCCACGGCAACATGGACGTGATGTTCCCGATGATCTCGATCCGCGAGGAGGTCGAAAAGGCCAGGGCACTTCTTGCTCAGTGCGAGCAGGAGCTGAAGACAGAGGGCGTCCCGATCGGCTGCCCTCGCGTGGGCATCATGGTCGAAACACCGGCCGCGGCACTGTGCGCGCGCGATCTGGCGAAGGTCTCGGAGTTTTTCTCCATCGGCACCAACGACCTGACCCAGTACGTCATGGCGGCGGACCGAACCAATCCACGCCTGGCATACCTTTCCGGCGCAAACCAGCCGGCAGTGCTGTCGCTCGTTGAGGCGACGTGCCGAGCCGCGCAACAGGCAGGAATCCCTGTCGCCGTGTGCGGCGAGGCGGCGAGCAACCCGGAAATCATCCCGGCGCTCATCAAGTCGGGCGTCGACGAGCTCAGCATGAACGCACCGGCGATCGCCAGGGCGAAACGGATCGTAACGCTTTGTGAGTGAAGCCGGAGCGAAAGACTAAGCGGTTTGGCGACTGATCCCGACGAGCCAATACGGCCTTGAAGGTCCGCCGGGTTCTGCGCTGAATGAAGGACCGACAGATCGCCGTCAGCTGGCACTCCGCACAAGCCTGCTCGCTGGCACTCTCAAGGGACCATTGGAGCAACTGCCGCCACCAAGAACAGCGCATTGGTCCCGAACTTTTTCAGACCTGCTCTGTAAGCCGCAGCGTGGTCCTGGAAGAAGCCGGCGACGGCCCCGTCCTTGAACAGGACAACCTCGCCACGGTGCTCTACGAGAAGACGATCGCGAATGCCATCGAACGCCCGCTGTTCCTGCTCGATCGTGAGGGCCATGATTGCTCCGAGCGGGTCGGTTCGCACTTGCCCCGACGTCGACCGTCGACGCTGGAACCGACCGGCCACTCGTATCGTACTCCATCCGACGCCAGAGGTGTACCGGTAACGCGAGCGCGCCCAGGAAGGACGGTGCCTTGAGCGCTAGGCTGTAACCGTAGGTAATTCTCTGAGATCAGCGTATGGAACCAGGTTTTGGCACAGTTGACGATTGCACTATATGTTATTTAGAGATGGTTACAACCCTGGAGTCGCCGGCTCACCAACTTCAGGCCAGGCAGACGAGCACATGCGTGCGGAAGGCCGCGGCGACCCCGACACAGGCCCGCTTCCCGGGACGTAGCGAAGCATGCGACCGTATCATGGCTCGACGACACTCGGCGTATGGAGGCGAAGTTCTGTCGTCGAGCGCAAGGCATTTGCAAGCGCCTCGAGGCGACGCGGGCACGGGAGAGTTCGATGGCCAAGATTGGTCGCTGTATTAGACGGGCCCCAAGCACGCGAAGGCTTGAAGGATATCGAAGCGCTGGAACGTGAGGAAGCGATCATCCGCTACAGCGGGAATCGCTCGACAGATGCGCGGAGGTCACGGAGTCGTAGCGAGGCGGGTCACGGCAGTGGGGCGCCGCCCACCGATGACGTGGCGAGTTCATCGAGACATCCATCACGCGCGAGGCCATGTCCTACTTTCCGCTCATCGCGCGGCGGTTTCGCGCGAATTTAGGCGAGGCGTCACGGGCGGGCGGTATAGGCCGTGGCCGGGACGTGGAGGAGTTGAAGCACCTGCAGTTGTAGCGAGGTGAGTTCGGGCTGGAAGGTGTGGAGGTCGCGCCCGCGAGAGCGCACCACGTGGCGGGCAGATTGGCTGAAGAGCCGAAACACCTGCTCGGCCGTGGGGTGGGTGCAGGCACGCTCTTCGGGATAGATGCGCAGGTGCTCCACGTTTTCTTTCTTCATCGCGGCACGCAACTCGCGCTCGATCAGCGCCTGCACGAGTAGAGCCAGGAAGTAGACAAAGAAGAGGGCCTCGATGCGTCCCTCGTTCTTGAGCAGGACCGGGGCGAGTTCGAAGACAGTCTTGGTCTGCTCGAAGCGCTTTTCGATGGCCGGCTGGCGCTTGTGCGCCTCGAGCACCTGGGCATTGGTGAGCTTGGCGTCGTTCGTGAGGAGCGGGTACATCCCATCGCTTCTGCGGTCGTAGGCGAGGGCCTCCTCGGCGGGCTTGTAGGTCAGGTGCCACAGGCGGCGGGTCTGGCGAAGGTAGCGCGTGTGGGGGCCGGGGCGTCCGGGGCCGGCTTGGTGGAACCGATGCTCTTGGGCCTGGACGAGTTGGACGGTGAGGTATTCTCGAACGTGGTACTTGGTGAGGACCTTCTGCACGTGGTCCATGATCTCCCTGCGGGCGCGGAGCCTTGACCGTGGCCGCGCCACTCGCGCGGCGAGGGCCTCCAGGTCCTGCGAGGCACGGGCCAGGTGCTCGCGTCGGACTTGCTCCTGCCGCAGAGCGAGCAACGAGCTGCGCACCCAGACCACGGGCCAGCCCTCCCGCGACGGCAGCGCCGCACGCACGGTCCACCACCGATCGCGGGGGCCATGGCGGCGTCGGGGATGGCGGCGATCCCGTACCAATTCCCAGTTTGGGTCGTGGGTCTGGATCCAGGCCCGAAACTCGCGGTCTTCGAGCCGCGAGCGAGGCATGACGCAGACGAAGCGGCCGCCGCGGCGGTCGAGGTGGTCCATAGCATCGCGGCTGCACAGCTTGCTATCAGCGACGTAGAGGAAATCGTTGCGGCCGATGGCCCGGCAGAGGGTGTCCCAGGTCTCCTGGTGAGTGCGAGCGTCGTTCTCGTTGCCCGCCTCGCACCGGAATTGAATGGGGACCCCACCATCGCGGCTGGTGGTCAGGATAAAGAGGAGTTGCTTGAGATCGGCACGATGATCTTTGGAGTAACCGTAGGTGATGAACGGTGCCCGCTGCCCGCGGATGCATGCCCGTGAGCGTGATACTGGCCACAGAAGCGAATGCTGGTCGAGTCGTTGTGGAGCTCCTCGAAGGATAGGTCGAAGCGCCGGGTCACCGCGACGACGACCTCGGTGAGCAAGCTCCCGCGATCCGCATCGAACAAATGGTCGAGCGCACGACCGATGGCATCATCGCCGACGTGGGCGCTCAGGTCAGCCGACAGACCGAAAGCCTGTGGCGCGAAGGTCGCGACGGTCTCCTGCTGGCGGTAGATGGGCTCACGCTCGACGAGCACGGAGCGCAAGAGCACGCCGAGCCCGTGGGCAAACGGTAGACGAACCCGCGGGTCGTCGGTGGGGACGAACCGTTGCAGCAAGGCATCGAGGCCCAAGCGCTCGAGGAAGTGATTGATGAGCGGCAGTGGTCCGAGCCGCTCGGTGTGCAGGGTGAGCGACTGGGGCAACGGAGGGCCTTGACGGCTCGTCATCTGGCGATATAATTATCGCCAGATATCGAACGAAGTCAAGCTCGAATGAACGGATCCCGCCAACAACGGATGCGTGCACGCAGCCGCGCGCTGCGTGAGGCTATCGATGCACTCGACTACCTGGCGTCAGGTACGCTTCTGACGCGGACCAAGGTCTGCGGTCGCGCCAACTGCCGCTGTGCCATCGATCCCGCCGCGCGCCATGGCCCCTATTACGAGTGGACAAGGCGAAGTGAGGGCCACCTGGTGCACTACGTGGTGAGCCCTGAGCAGGCGCAGCTCATCAAGATCGCCATCGACAACCACCGGGAGGTCCAGCGGCTACTCGCTGCCTGGGAACGCGAAACCGCCGCGGAAATCCTTCAGGAGAAGGCTGCCAACGTCGGCGCCTCACGCGCATCTCGAAAACGAAAATCGCGAGAAACGCGACCGGGGAAGAGCGGAAAGTAGGCCATGTCGCTCAGTAGAGACAGCTGTGCTGCGGGCATCCTCAAGAGCGCCTGCAAGCCGCTCGCGAACGACAAGGGCAAGTTCACGACGCTCCTCGTCGGGGTCGAGTTCGCCGTGTTCCTGATGACGTCGATGACGTCGATGTTCGCGGGGCATCCTGCTCCGGGCTTCGTCGACGGCGATCAACCTCGGCACGCGCGTCTGGGTGATGGACCTGGCCCGTTAACAACCTGGCGAGCTCCCTCCCGATGGCGAACTTACTTGTTCGATGCTGCAAAAAGGGAGTCGAGTACCCGGTACCTTTCTACTGGGGGTGCTGGTCCGGCTCGGCAACGGCAATGTACCAGGGCGTGACGGTGCTCGGACTGGATCACGCGTGCCTGTACGGCCCGCCGAGCTTGCTCGATGACTCCAAACCGGCAACACCCGGAACCGCGCCGGCGCCCGCAAAGAGCCGCGACGCCGAAATGTTTCGCGCTCCGGCTGACTTAGTACCGGGTCCCCATCTTCTACCCATGGCAGCGGCGGAAGCACCTCCCTCTGATGCTGCCGGCTCGCCATCGAGCCAGGACGGTGCCCCAGCAGCCGTCTTCTCTGCCATGCAGCCGAAGTGTCGGTGCTGTCACCCGCAGGGCCGATGGAGGTGTGCAGCGCCTAGACAGAGCCGGCGTGCAGGCTACGCAGCCCGACCACGATGAGCTACGAGTCTCAAAAAGCGAGCCTAACGATACCAAGCAGCCAGGCTTGTCAAAGCAGGATGCCACCGCCACCTCGGACAGCGACGCACAAGCATTGGCTTGGCCGAGGCGATTTTGGGGCCCAGTCAATACTCAGATGGAAGAGTCTCTAGTTCCTTCAACGTATAAACGGGACCATCCTTGCAGACGTAGCTCTTTCCGGTGTTGCACCGGCCGCACTTGCCGAGCCCACACTTCATCCGGTTTTCGAGAGTCGTGTAGATGGCGTCTTTGACAAAGCCAAGCTTCTCCAGCACGGGCAGGCTCAACTTGATCATGATGGGCGGGCCGCAGACGACGGCTACCGCCTCCTCGCTCGGTGGCGCGAGCGCTTCGACCACGTGCGGAACGAAGCCAACCTTTCCCTTCCAGTCGGGTGACTCCCCCCCGGGGTCGACCGTCACCACCAGCTTCATGTCCTGGCGCCGGTCCCACTCCTCCAGTTCCTGTTTGTAGACGAGGTCCTTGACCGTACGGGCGCCGTACACCACGATGATGTCCCCAAACCAGTCGCGCCGGTCGAGACAGTTCCAGATCACGCTGCGGAGCGGGGGCAAAGCGATGCCGCCGGCCACGAAGATGAGGCTCTTTCCCTTCCACTCGTCGATGGGGAAGGTATTGCCGTAGGGCCCTCGGAAACCGACGAAGTCCCCCACCTCGCAGTCGGCCAGCGCGGAGGTCACCCGGCCCATCTCGCGGAACGTACACTCGATGTAACCCTTGCGGGTGGGCGAGGAGGCGATGCAGAAAGTGCTCTCGCCGGCGCCGAAGGCGCTGTAGAGGCCAAACTGCCCGGTCCGAAAGTTGAACCGGGCCCCCTCGGCGCCATCGACGAACTCCAGCCGAAAGGTTCGCACGCCGGGTGCCTCGTCGGTGGTACGGGCGATGCGCATCAGGTATGGCTTGAAAACGTTGGCTTGCGCCGACGCGGGTGACGCTGTGTCCGACGCGAGCATGGTTACTTTCTCCATCATGAAAACTTCGCGATCTCGGTCAGGTGCTCCTTAAAATCCATGTCGACCGGGCAGGCACGTGAGCACTTCCCGCAGCCGACGCAGCCGAGCACGCCTAGCCGCTCCGGCATGTACGAGAACTTGTGTTGTACGCGCTGCCGCCAGCGCTGCCCCTGTGTCTCGCGCGGGTTGTGGCCAGAGGCGTGGAGTGTGAAGAGCCGGAATGCGCAACTGTCCCAGCACCGCAAGCGAACGCCCCGGCGCGCGTCGGCCTCATCCTGGATGTCGAAGCAGGCGCAGGTCGGGCAGACGTAGGCGCAGGCGCCGCATCCCAGGCAACGCAGGCTCTGCTCGGACCAGATAGGATGGTCGAACAGCCTTGGAAGCTGCTCGGTGATCTCCTGGGCCTGGAACTCGGCCTCGATCTTCGCCAGTGCGATCCGCGCAGCACCGCGCGCGGGCTCGAACCGGTCCGGGGCCAGTGCCACTAGCGCCCGCCCCTTGTCGGACAAAACCACGACGTCGTAGCCCCCTTGCGCGAGCGGGTGGAGGAGCAGGTCGCTCCCGGCGGGATGGTCGGGGCCGCCGCCGACCGCGGTGCAGAAGCAGGCCTCGTCCGATCGCGTGCAGGCGATGGAGACGACGGTGGTCCTCTCCATCCGGGCGTTGAAGAACCGGTCCGGCGTGCCCCAGTTCAGGATGGTTCCCAGCGCGCAGAACCCCCGCGCCTCGCAGGGCCGCAGGCCGAAGAGCACCGTCGGGCGGGCCGGGAGCGGGGGATCGTCGATGGCGACGTCCTTCCCGTCCATCCGGTAGGAGAGGATCTTCTCCACTCTTGGGAAGGCCGCCGCCTTCGCAGAGGAGATGGGGTGGACTTGGTCGCGCGCCAGCTCGCCAGCCGATCGTATCTCGCCAATCTCGATGCACCCGGCCGCCGCGCGAGGCCCCCAGATCCGCCTGCCGTCTGCGGTGATGGCCGCGAACAGCGCTTCCAGGGAACCTTCGCCGATCTGGTATTCCGGGCTCATTGCTCCCTACCGGATGAAGGTCTCGCTGTCCTCAGGCCGGAACGTCGACATCGCGAACACGGGCTTGCCACTCGCTTTCCCTCCCTGACCGAAGTGCTGCTGCACCGACCGCTCGGCGAACAAGGTGAGGAGGTGCACGGGGATGCCCAGCGGGCAGGATTTCCCGCAGGTACCGCACTGGACGCAACGGCCGGCGAGATGCATTGCTCGCACGATGTGGTACTCGAGATTCCCGAGCGCGTGGCTCGCTACCGGAACCCACTGCGGCCGGTTGCACTCCATGGTGCAGCGCTCGCAATAGCACATGGGGCAACTGGCCCGGCAGGCGTAGCACCTCACGCAGCGGTCCAACTGTTCCGCCCAGAAGGCGCGCCGCTCCGGCACCGTCATCGCTGCCAGCCGACCGAGCTCGGTGCGGTCCGCCGCCGGCGGCTCGTCCGGGAGAGAGGCGAGGTGCCCCTCGATAGCCGCCAGGGTCGCAAGCGTGCGCACCGGGCCACCGGTCACGACCGCCAGCGCCATCACCTCGTCGTTGCCGAGCTGCCGTTCGGCGCCGAGCTGGACCATGGCCCGGAGTACCGGAGGTGAAGCGACCACCGCAGCTCGACCCAACTTTCGCACTTCCGGCTTGCCCAGATAGGTGGCCAGATTCTGCCAGCAGCCGTCATCGTGGACCAGCTTCCCCGCCTGCGCGGGGGAGCGCACGAAGACGGGCCGCCGCCCGCCGCGCCCAGCCGCGTGGCCGATGACCACCTGGACGGTCCCGGCTTCCAGTAGCTGCTTGGCCTTCTCCTGCAGCTCGTCCATCTATTCGATCCCCGCGCTGGCAAGCGCCTGGTACTCGCGATACGGGCCCAGCGCACGTACCCGGTCGGTGACCTCGTCGACGAGTTCCGCCCACTTGGCGCCCTCGGCCGCTGACACCCAGGCGAAGGTCAATCGCCGGAGGTCGATGCCGGTGAACTCGAGGACATCGCGGAAGACTATCCAACGGCGCCGAGCCAGATAATTGCCGGTGGTGTAGTGGCAGTCGTTGGGGTGGCAGCCGGACACGATGACGCCGTCCGAGCCGTGCGCGAACGCCTTGAGGATCAACATGAAGTCGATCCGGCCGGTGCAAGGGAACCGGATGACGCGAACGTTCGGCTGGTACCTGATGCGGCTCGTGCCGGTGAGGTCAGCGCCAGCGTAGGTGCACCAGTTGCAGACGAAGGCCGTGATCTTCGGCTCGAAGGTGCTGCCTTCCTTCAATGGCGTTGGGGTCGTCACGGAGGTTCCCATCAGATGGCCACCACCTCGGCAAAGACCTGCTCGTTCGTAAAGCCCTGGAGATCGATGGCCTTGGTCCGGCAGGTGGCAACGCAGGTCCCGCATCCCTGGCACAGGCCAGCGTTGACGTGGGCCACGGTCCTGATGATCTCGCCATTGCGAGTCCGGATGGCCTCCTCCTCGATGGCCTGGTACGGACAGGCGGACCGGCACAGGAAGCAGCCGACACAATGAGAGAAAACCGGCGGTGGCTGTCGATCGACCACCGCCACGATGGGCTCGCGGGCCAGTTCCGGCCTGGAGAACAGGCCGCACACCTTGGCCGCAGCGCCGCTCGCCTGGGCCACCGACTCGGGAATGTCGCGCGGCGACTGGCAAGCTCCCGCCAGGAAAATGCCGGCGGTGTTGGTCTCGACCGGCCGCAGCTTAGGGTGGGCCTCGGCAAAGAAGCGGTATTTATCGTACGCGACGTGGAGCTTCTGGGCCAGCTCCTCGGAACCGTGCTGCGCCTGCACGGCGGTCGCCAGCACCACCATGTCGGCGCGGATCTCCAGCGGCTCGCCGCCGAGCAATGTGTCCACCCCCTTCACCACCAGCTGACCCTTGTCTGGGTAGACGCGGGAGACCCGGCCGCGGAGGTACTTGACGCCGTCCTCCTCCACCGCCCGGCGCACGAACTCGTCGTAGTTCTTGCCTGCCGCGCGCACGTCCATGTAGAAGACGTAGGCCTTCCCGCCATGAACCTTGTGCCGGTAGAGCATGGCGTGCTTGGCGGTGTACATGCAGCAGATCTTGGAGCAGTAGGAGACGCCTTTCTGCTCGTCGCGGCTTCCCGCACAAGCGATGAAGACCACCGTCTCCGGGATCTTCCCATCCGACGGGCGCTTGATGGCGCCGGAGGTGGGACCGGACGCCGAAGCCAGTCGCTCGAACTTGAGCCCGTCGATGAGATCGGGGTAGCGGCCGTAACCGTACTCTGGGAATTGGTTCGTCCCCATGGTCCGGAAGCCGGTGGCCAGGACCACTGCGCCGACCTCGCGGGTCACGACCTCGTCCTGTTGGTCGAAGCGGATGGCCTTGGCGGTGCAGAGTTTCTCGCAAGCCCGGCACTTCCCGCTCTTGAAGAAGGTGCAGTTGGCGGTATCGATGACCGGCCTGTTGGGGACCGCTTGCGGGAAGGGGACGTAGATGGCCCTCCGCATGGAGAGCCCCTCGTTGAACTCGTCGGGGATCTTCTTGACCGGGCACTTCTGGGTGCAGACGCCGCACCCGTTGCAGATCTTCTCGTCGACCTTGCGCGCCCTCTTACGAATGGTGGCCTTGAAGTTGCCTATGAAGCCGTCGAGCCTCTCCAACTCGGCGTAGGTGTAGAGGGTGATCTGTGGATGGCGGGCTACCTCCACCATCCGCGGCGTGAGGATGCACTGGGAGCAGTCGAGGGTGGGGAAGGTCTCCGACAGCTGGCTCATGTGCCCACCGATGGAGGGTGAGCGCTCGACCAGGATCACCTGATTGCCGGCGTTGGCGATGTCCAGCGCCGCCTGAATGCCGGCGATGCCGCCGCCCAGGACCAGGGCGGTCCGGGCGACCGGAACGCGGATGGGGCGGAGCGGTGCGTTACGTTTCACCTTCTCCACCTGGATGCGGACGAGGTCGATGGCCTTGGCCGTGGTCGCCTCGCCCTTCGCGTGGACCCAAGAGCAGTGCTCGCGGAGGTTGGCCATCTCGCACTGGTAGGCGTTGAGACCGGCCTCTTCGGCGGCGGCGCGAAAGGTCGGCTCGTGCATGCGCGGCGAGCAGGCGGCCACCACCACTCCATCGAGGTTCTTGTCCCGGATGGCCTCCTTGAGCAGCTTCTGCCCGGGGTCGGAGCACATGTATTTGTAGTCAACGGAGTGCACCACCCCGCGAAGCGACCGGGCTGCTTCAGCGACGACCGCGCAGTCGACCGTCCCTGCGATGTTCTCCCCGCAGTGGCAGACGAAGACGCCGATCCGTGACACACGCTCCCCCTAAGACGCAGCTGATGCGCGCATCGCCGCTTCAGCCGGAAGTTTCACCTCGACGAAATGGCGCTCCAGGCCCAGCGCGCGCGGCGGCAGCCCCAGAGCCAGTCCCACCACCTGGGTGATGAACAGCACCGGGATGGAAACCTTCCTCCCCAGTGCCTCTTCGATGCTGACGCGGCGCATGTCCAGGTTGGAGTGACACATGGGGCAGGCGACCACGATGGCCTCGGCGTTGGCGGCGACCGCGTCCCCCACGATCTTCGCGCCCAGCCTGCCCACTACCGGCGTTCGCGGGATGGAGAGCGCCGCGCCACAACACTCCGTCTTCGAACTCCACTCGACGGTCTTGCCGCCGACCTGGACAACAAGCCTGTCCATGGAGACGGGATCCTCGCTCCGGTCAAAGGCGACGATCTTGCTCGGGCGCACGAGCAGGCAGCCGTAGTAGCAGGCCACGGTGTGCGCGAACGGCTGTTTCACCTTGGATGCGATCCGGTCGGCGCAGCGCTCCAGGAACTCGAGGATATTCAGCACCCGCACTGGGGGACCCATGGGAATATCGATCACTTGCTCGACCTTCCGCTTCAGCTCCGGGCTCCCGGCGATCTCGTGCTGGGCCACGACCAGACGGTGGTAGCACGAGGCACACGGAGCCAGAACCTCGCCGAGGTTCGCCCTTGCGGCTGTCGCTAGAACAGTCGCAGGCAAAGCCAACGCCAGCAGGCGATCCATCGCGTGCGCCGAGCTGGCACCGCAGCAGTTCCAACGGGGCACCTCGAACAGCTCGACGCCGAGCGCCCCGGCGACGGCTTCCACCGACTCGCCGAAGTCGCGCGAGGAGCCGAGCAGGGAGCAGCCTGGATAATATCCCAGTCTCATTTGCCCGGTTCCTTGAGCGCGCGGACTCGCGCAAAGATCCCCGCCGCGGCCTGCCGATCCGTGCGGTGCGGAAGCGCCCCCAGCTTGCCCCTCCGTATCATCGAAGGTGCCAGGGCTGCATCCTGCAAGAGGTGACCGGTGCGAAGCTTGTAGCCGAGCACCGTGCCCAGCTCGAAGAGGCGGCCGTGGCGCTCGATGGAGCCGAGAAAGGCGCGGTGAAAAGCGACGATGTCGGAGGCGTCCGGAGAGACCGTATCGACGGCGAGCGCTTCCTGGCGCAGGAAGTCCATGGCTCGCGGTAGATCGACCTCCTTCGGGCAACGTGAGAGGCACGTCTCGCAGCCGACGCAGATCCAGATAGCGCGGGCGCACAGAACCTGTCGCTCGTGGTCGGGTAGCTCGAGCTGGAGCATTCGCAGCAGTTCCGAAGGCGCGTGGTCCATCTCGCCAGCGAGCGGGCACCCCGCCGTGCACTTCCCGCACTGGTAACAGTGTGCTGTCCGCACGCCAGTCGCGCGCTCGAGGCGGCTGGCGAGCGACTCGGTGCTCGAGGATTGTGATTCGTTGTGCGTGGCTCGCTCCCTTGACGGGTTTGCTGTCTGCACGGCCGATGATACGCTCCTCGCCCTCAGTTCCAGGCGGCTTTCGGTTCCGAGACGGCTTCTAAGCCTGCGCTCCGCACTCGCATCGTCTCACTCCATGTACACTGAAAACGCTCTGGCCCAACCTTCTCCGTGATCGTGAATCTCCTTGTGCGGTAGGCCGTTGGCTAGAGGGCCAAGCCCTCCCGGGGCCCCGCGTTCGGTGAGCAGGTCGGCGGGGCACTTGTCCGTCCCGAAAGGCCCATCGCCCATAAGTCCTGGCAAAGAACCGAGATCATCACACGCGAGCCGCTGATAGTTCCGACAGAGGTGCCTGACCCCGAAGCGGTGCCACGTTGGCGAGTACGTATTGCTGCGCCGGGCGAGGGGTTGGGCAGTCCCATTTCCAGGAGCGAGGGCAGCGGCACCGGTGGTACTGCTCGAGGTCATCGCCGAGAAATCTTCGCAGGTGTCGCTCACCGACGACAGCGCCGTGGTCGGGATCACTCAGCTGGATGCTGGTAATAGATTCGCTCCGCGAAGGAGTTTTGACACGGCTTCGAGAATTTCACGGTCCGATCTACGTACAACGCCTGGCATGAGTCTTGGCGGTGGCGGGCAGCCGGGACGGGCGCGTCCAGTGACTGCGACGCTGTCAGGCGATGACGGTGGCCGCCTGGTCGAACACGAGTGAGTTGCGCCGAGCTCTCCAGGTCCCCGATAGGCACGTCCAGAGAAGGCGATCGACGAGCTTCTTGATGCGAGCTCGCGTAGCAACGGCGCTGGGGAACAGCGAGCAGGTGACACAGAGCGGGGGCCTCGACCCGGGGGTCGCTCGCGACCGAAAGCCGGCGCGGAGGCATGCATGAGGGCAGACCTCCTCGCCCTCGCGTCTTTGGCGACGGATGGGTCACCGTCGCGTGGCGCCCGGAGTCGATCGTACTGTCGTCTAGCACAAGGTTTGGCGCCACGTCTTGACCCTATGCTCACGACCGCGCAAGAACGCGTACGTTTTACTTGAGTGATGCTCGGAAACAAGGCTGCGTTCCCCACCGCGGTACTCGCTTGGTGCGGGAGGGCCCTGCTTAGGAACGATGTCGGGTCGCCGGTGCACGAGCCTGGAGGGGTTAGGCTAGGGTGGGCGGCGGGGGCGAATTTCCAAGGGCACGGGCGGATAGGTGAAGTAGCCGCAACGCATGCGCCGCGCTCGCCCGACGCGTGGGGTCGGGTCGCGGCAGGAAGATGAGGTTTCCGTGAAGCTCTCGGTGCTTGCGCTGGATTATGACGGCACGATCGCCCAGGACGGGCGCCTCGACGTGGCTGTCGCGGCCACGCTCTCGGAGGTGCGCAAACGGGGGATCACCGTGGTGGTGGTCTCTGGGCGCAGGCTGGAAGATCTCCGGAAGGCCAGCGGCAGCCTGCAGTGGGCGGACGCGTTTGTCGTTGAGAACGGGGCGGCAGTGGCGTTCCCGGGACACGACCTGTTCCTCCTGTGTCCCAAGGTCTCGCCGCGTTTCAGTCGCGCCCTCGAGGCCGGGCACATTCCCTTCCGGGTCGGAACTTGCGTTGTCGAGGCGGACGCAGCATACGCAGGTGCCGTTCTGGACATCGTTCGAACGCTCGAGCTTCCACTCTCGCTGCATTTCAACCGCGACCGATTGATGGTGCTGCCGCACGGCGTCTGCAAGTCCACTGGACTGCGCGAGGTGTTGCGCGCTTTCCGCCTCTCGGCGCACAATGCGCTCGCGATCGGCGACGCCGAGAACGATCACGACCTGCTTTGCGCATGTGAGGTCGGCGCAGCCGTCGCGTGGGGAAGCGAAGCGCTCCGCGCGGCCGCCGACGACCTCGTCCCCGGTACCGGCCCACAGGACGTTGCTGCGTACGTGCGGCGCATGCTCGGGAGCATACGCCTGCCTGCCGTCCGCAACGTTCGTCGACGCGTGACGCTCGGCCGGGCCAACGACGGGCATTCCGTCGAGCTCGCAGTCCGAAGGAGCAATGTTCTTGTGGCCGGCGAACCTCGCTCCGGGAAATCCTGGACCGTCGGGCTCCTCTGCGAGCAGCTCATCGTGCTCGGGTACTCGCTCTGCATCGTCGATCCCGAGGGCGACTACGCGCCTCTCGAGGCGCTACCTGGTGTGGCGGTCTTCGGAGGCGCGTACCCACTCCCGTCGCCGCATGAAGCCGTCCGTGCGCTTCGACACCCCGACCTGAGCGTCGTCGTCGAGCTCTCTCGCGCCGCGCAACCCGCAAAGGATGCCTACCTCCGTGATCTGTTGCCAGAGCTGACGCGCTTCCGGCGGTCGTCCGGCCTTCCTCACCGCATCGTGATCGACGAGGCCCACTACTTCTTAAATCGGCCCGATGCACGCGATTTCGTCGATTTCGAGCTGGGGGGATACGCGCTCGTCAGCTACAGGGTCTCGGACCTCCACCCCGACGTCCTCGCGACGATGGAAGGAATCATAGTGACGCACACGAGCGATCCACGAGAACTGGCGGTCATCGCGCGCATCGCCGGGGGTCAGGACGGTGAATTGCGTGTCTTGGTTGGCAACCTCGCGATCAACGAGGCCGTCGTCGTCACGGGAACGCACACCCCAGCGGCGCATGTCGAGCGATTCTGGCTCGCCCCGCGGTTGACCGCACACGTCCGTCACTGCGCCAAGTACCGGGACGTGCCGCTGGCCGCGGAGCGGGCGTTCGTGTTTACGCAGCGGGGCCGAGCGTGGGGAGCGCCCGCTCGGACACTGCACTCCTTCCTGGACAGCGTCGCGCGCGCACCGGACGAGGCGCTCTGGGACCACGCCGGGCGCGGGGACTTTTCGCGGTGGATTGCCGACGTATTCGGCGATCCACCGCTCGCGGCCGACCTTCGTGACCTGGAGCACCGTCACCGTACCGGCGAGGTCTTCGACCTCAGGTCCTCTGTCATCGAGGCGGTCTCGTTGCACTACGACGTGCCAGATCCTGCCGCGCCAGGTGTGGGTTTTGAGATTCATACTGCTTCAGGGAGCCCTCGCATTGCGCGAGGTACGACGGAGCGTTGTCACCGTGCGACCGCGCTTCGGTCGGTCTCTTACCGAGTTCTGCCGGCCTGGCCGTGAGTAAGCCGAAGATAGCGGCTGTGCCGCGGGGCCCTTAGGGCCGGCCGCGCCCGGAGCACATACCGAGGCGCGGCCCTCCAAGAAACGGCCCGGAAGCGTAGTTCAGTGGGCGGTCGGGTGTTCTGCGACGCTTGAAGTGTACGAAGCGGCGCCGTGCGTACGCGAGAACGGTGAACACGAAGAGCACCTTGAAGGGTCATCGTGGCGTGGGTGTGGAACGGAAGAAAGTCGACCGAAACGAGCTCCTTCCCGAAGGGCCTGAAGGAAAGCGCGCCGTGATGGCGACAGCTCTCGACGATTCGCCGTGGAATGTCCATTTGCAGCTCCGACGAGCGGTGGGTTGGCGCTCGATATCGGGCCCCATCGACCGTCTTGACCTGCGAGGCCGGTTATTCGTGCGGCGGCTGCGAGTTGTGAATCCGCGTGCTTACGTCATACCTTCGGCAGACTCACCCCGCCAGCGTGCTGCGGCCGGGGACGAACATTTCGCCGCGTCGATTTGAGGTATGGCTAGAGGCGATGATGCCCGGTTTGCGGACCGCTGTTCACGAGTTCAGCGAATCGCTGCACGTGCTCCGAACCAGACGGTTCGGGAGCTTTTGGGTGGCGAGCCTGCTGTCCAACATTGGCACCTGGGCCCAGCAGGTCGCCGAGCCGTGGTTGCTGCTGACGGTTGGGGCATCTCCGTTCCTGGTCGGGCTAGACTCGTTCGCCCAGAACGCGCCAGTCTTGGTCCTGACCATCGCCGGAGGCGTCCTCGCCGACCGGTGTGACCGACGGCGCGTCATCACACTGTTCCAGTCGATCCAGATGCTGTGCCCGCTCATCATCGTGGCCCTGCTCTTGGGCCACGCTGTCCGTCCTTTCGTCGTCGTCGGACTGTCGCTCGTGGTCGGCATCACCGACGCGCTTTCGATGCCATCGTTCCAGTCGATCGTGCCCTCGATCGTCCCGCGCGAACAGATCGCGAGAGGGCTGGCGCTGAACTCGACACAGTTCAACCTGTCACGCATCCTTGGGCCAGCGATCGCGGGCGTGCTGATGGCGAGCGTAGGTGCCATCGCCTGTTTCGTGCTCAACGCGGCGTCCTACCTCCCGTTCATCGGCATTGCACTGTGGATCCTGCCGGCTCGGCCAGCGGCGACGGCACCCCGCGAGCCGGACTCCCGCCCGATCGCCGGCCTGCGGGACATCCTCAACTCGCCGTTCCTTCGCGGGGCGCTGCTGACTGTGCTCACCACCAGCCTCTTCTGTGCGCCCCTCGTCACCTTCATCCCCGTCCTGGTGAAGGAGGTATTCGGGGGCAGTTCGAACCAGTACAGTGGTGCGGTGGCGGCGTTCGGGGTAGGGGGACTGCTCGGTGCGGTCGGGATGCTCGCCGTCCCACCAGGAGCGGACCGGCGGCGCTGGAGCTCGCGGGCGGCGGTCGGGTACGGGCTGGCGATACTGCTGGTTGCGGTGCTTCCATCGTGCCGTCCGTTGCCGGCTATGATGGTGGTCGCCGGGACCTCGATGGCCATCACCAACATCTCGGCCAACTCGCTGCTCCAGATGGCTGCGGACCGGCGCCTGCTCGGACGCTCGGTGAGTCTCTACATGCTGGCCATGCGCGGTGGCATGTCGCTTGGGGCCCTTCTTACGGGCCTCGCTTCGCACGTGCTGGGAGTGCGGGCTGCTCTCTTGATCGACGGCCTGGCCGCGGTGGCGATCCAACTCGTCATCGGCCTCTTGTGGTTGCCGTTAACGCCTGCCGACCACCCGCACGGGGCGACCTAATCGACCCACATTCGCGGGAAATGAAGCAAGAGCATCGGCCTCGCAGCGGGCTCGGCACCGCTGCAGGGCTCGGCCATGCCGGGCGCACCTATCGACCGAGGCCGGAAACGCAGGCACGGCACCGAATGGTTCCCCCTTCTCCAGGTGGTGCCACCACGCGCCTGGGAGTGTGAGCACCGCTACGGTCCCGGTTAAGCACTTGACCGCCCGGGGCCGCGACATCCCCGCTTCGTCGTCGAGAGGGATGGAGTTTCCCCGGCCGCTGTTATCGCCCTGTTCTTCACTATCAGGTCGCTGATTCTGTGCGAAACGCGCGGCCGTGCCGGGGCGGGGCCACGGGCCGGGCAGGCGAGGCTCACCGTGGGGCGAGGGCGGCTTCAAGCCCACTCTGATGCGAGGTGTCGGTAGAACCAATCCTTCACCCCTTGCACCATCACCAGATAGACGAGCACGATGGCTCCAAGGATGAGGAAGAATACGGCCGGTAGCGGTACGAAGCCTAAACGGGCCCCGAGGGGAGTGTAAGGCAGTGCCATGCCCACCGCGACCGCTGCGAGCGAGGTCACCGTCAAGGCCAGGCTCGGGCGAGAGTGCAGTGGATTGCCCCGTGTGCGGATCACGAAGATGACCAGCACCTGGGTGGCGATCGATTCCATGAACCACCCTGTGTGAAACAGAGCCTCCCCGGCACTGAAGACCTCAAGCATCACCCAGAAGGTGAGGAAGTCGAAGATCGAGCTCACCGGTCCAATGACGAGCATGAAGTTACGGAGGGTGGCCAGGTTCCAGCCGCGCGGCTTCTCGATAAACTCTTGGTCGACGTTGTCGGTCGGGATAGGGATCTCCGAGATATCATAGAGGAGATTGTTCACCAGGATCTGGACCGGGAGGAGTGGGAGAAACGGCAGGATCAACGTGCCTCCCGCCATGCTGAACATGCTCCCGAAGTTCGAGCTCGTCCCCATCATCAGGTACTTGATGACGTTCCCGAAGGTACGGCGCCCCTCCAGCACCCCCCGGTGTATGACGCCCAGGTCCTTACCCAGCAGGATCAAGTCGGCCGCCTCCTTCGCGACGTCCACCGCGGTATCCAGGGAAAGGCCGACATCCGCGGAATGGATCGAGGGGGCGTCGTTGATCCCGTCGCCAAGGTAACCGACGACGTGGCGCCGGCTCCTGAGGGCGCGGATGACCCGGCTCTTCTGTGTGGGCGTGACACGGCAGAAAAGGTTCACGGTCTCCGCCCGCGCGGCGAGCGCCGCCTCGTCCATGACCTCGATCTCGCGACCGGTCAGCACACCGTGGACTGCCAACCCGAGCTCGGCGCACACGTGCTGCGTCACGAGCTCATTGTCACCGGTCACGATCCTCACCGCCACGCCACTTGCCTCGAGGCTGCGCACCGCCTCGGCAGCGCTGAGCTTGGGGGGATCCTCGAAAGCTGCGAATCCCGCAAACGCGAGCTCGGTCTCGTCGTCCACGACTACATGGGAGCGATCCCGGCCGGTCGCCTTCCATGCGATGCCGAGGACCCGGTACCCCTCTCGGCTGAGCGACTCGAAGCGCTGATTGAGCTTGCGCTGCGCGGCGGCGTCGAGTGGCAACAGAGCGCCGGGCCCGTTGGCCTCATATCGTATCGAGTGCCGAAGGACGTCCTCGAAGGCGCCCTTGACCACGAGCAGCCGCTCATGCCCGTCATCGGCAAGGACCGAGACACGTCGCCGCTCGAAATCGAAGGGCACCTCGTCGATCTTGCGCCAGCTCCTTAAAGCGACGTTTCGCTCACGGAGAATGGCTTCGTCGAGGGGGTTCTTGATTCCGGTTTGGAAGGAACTGTTCAGGTAGGCGAGCTCAAGGACCCGCGCGCTGTCGCGGCCGAGGGGATCGACATGCTTCTGGAGTCGGATCCGGGCTTCTGTGAGCGTTCCCGTCTTGTCGGTGCACAAGACGTCCATGCTGCCGAGGTCGCTAACCGCAGCAAGCCGCTTGACGATCATGCGCTCACGCGCCAGCCGCAGCGCCCCCCGCGAGAGCGTCACGGAGACAATCATGGGCAGCATCTCCGGCGTGAGCCCGACCGCGAGCGCTACCGCGAACAGGAAAGACTGGAGCCAAGGTCGGTGAAAGAGACCGTTGACGAGCACAACGAAGAGCACCATGAGGATGGCGATCCGTAGGATGAGAAGGCCGAACAGGCGCGTCCCGGTCTCAAACGCCGTGGCCGGCGGCTTCACGATCAGGCTATCGCCGATCCTTCCTAGCGCTGTAGACGACCCGGTGCTGCAGATGATGACGCGTGCCATGCCGCCGATCACTGACGTCCCCATGAAGACAGCATTGGACGCCGCGGCCATTTCGCCGGTCGGTTCCGACAGTTCTCCAGCGCGCTTCTCGGCCGCGTAGGGCTCACCGGTGAGCAGAGCCTCGTTGACGAAGAGATCACGAGCTTCCAGCACGCGGCCGTCAGCGGGAACGAGCTCGCCGGCTTCGAGCTGGACGACGTCTCCCGGGACGATGCGATCGGTCGATACCTCCACCAGACGTCCGCCGCGGATGGCGGTGGCCCGAAGCGCCACCGATTGCTTGAGACGCTCCGCAGCCCGTCCGGCGCGATACTCCTGAACGAAGTCAAGCGTGACGCTCAGTACGATCACCACCTCGATGATGACCAGGCTCGCCTTGTCCCCAGTGACTCCCGAGATGGCGGCAGCGGCGACGAGCAGGATGATGAGTGGATTGCCAAAACGAGAAAGAAACTCAAGGGCCAGTGCCCGTTTGCGCGGCGGATGCAGTACGTTTGGTCCGTGGGCTTCGAATCGCCTTTCAGCCTCTGCCGCGTCGAGGCCGGCCCCATCTGTCCGCAGCTCGGAGAGGATCGATCCGAGGCTGCGCTGCCAAAATGGTGGATGGCTTCCTTTGTCCGGTATCGTCATGTCGTCTCCATTCCAGGAGCCGCGAAACCGCCGGAGCCTAGCTGAGTGGCCGGTCGAATTGGAATGGTCGCCGTACGAAACTCACGAAATCCTTCTGCGGCTGCACGTACACTGGGCTTTCGTGATCCCGGGTCAAACGACTCTCCAGATCCTCTAGTATCCCCACTGGCGTCGGAGGCGCCTAGGGACTTCGAACAGGCGGCCGGTGACCGCCCCAAAGACGAGGCCGGCGATGTGAGCGAAATAGGCCACTCCACCCGATTGAGCCCCGGCGACTACTCCGACGCTGAGAAGCTGGATGAAGAACCAGATCCCGATGAGGAGCGCAGCCGGCAGGAAGGCGACGCGGACGAACCAGCCGATAAAGAGGACCGTGCGAATCCTGTCGCGAGGGTAGGTGACCATGAATGCCCCCATGACGGCAGCGATCGCTCCGCTGGCGCCCAAGTTGGGAACCGTGGACGATGGATTGACCACGACTTGCGCGAGCATCGAGACGACTCCGCCGGCGAGATAGAACACCGAGTATCGCCACCGGGTCATCGCGTCCTCTATCTCCGGGCCAAAGGCCCAGAGGTACACCATGTTGCCGAGGATGTGCGACCAGCTCCCATGCATGAAGAGGGATGTCAGAACCGTGATCGGGTGACGGCCGGCCAATAGGTCGGCGGGGATTACCGACCATCGGGTCACGAACGGCTCGCCGCCGATCAGCTCGAGAATGAAGGCCAGCGCGTTCACGGCGATGATGAGGGCCGTGACGACCGGAAACCGCGTGGGGCTACGCGACTCGTCCTTGAGCGGGATCATGTCTTTCACTCCACAAAGCCGGCCACGGTGGCCGGGAAAGGCGAAAACTATGGGCTCACCTCATCGTTCGGCCGGTGACGCACGAGCTTACCCTTGCCGCCGCTGGCGCTCGCCCTCTTCAGGGCGGAGGAGATCCTCGCGGCGAGCGTACAGAACTGAGCTCGCTCCCGCGGTGACAGCGCGCCGTTCGCAAGCGTGCGCAGGGCCTCGTACGCTTCGTCGAGCTCGTCGAGCTCGCGCTCTCCAGCCGGGGTGAGCGAGACGAGCTTTCGTCGGCGATCCCCGGAGCAACCTTCCCGCCGCGTCCAGCCACGCCGCTCGAGCGCGTCGAGAGCGCGCATGAGGGCCACGGGATCGGAAGCCGTCGCGCGCGAGAGCTCGACCTGCGAGAGCTTTCCGGCCCGGCGCAGTTCACGGAGGACCAAGACCTGCTTGGGCCCGACACCGGTCTCCGCAAACGCGACCACGGCAGCATGGGACAGGCCCCTTCTCAGATCGGTGAGCGCCTCGAGAACATTAGTTGACATAGTAATAATAGGGTAGTATATTATTACTTGAGAGGCAACTCGCATGCCCTTTCGGCCCATGAAACCTGGGTCGACCGTGGAGGTCGCCATGTTCCGACACGTCCTGCTTGCCACGGATCTCACCCCCACGTCCGAGCCCGCCCACGAGAAAGCTGCATCGCTGGCGCTCATTTTCGGTGCGCGGATGACGGTTCTTCATGTCTGCCTTCCCCCCGCCCTGGTGGCGTCCGCGTCGGCGCTCACGAGCGCCGACCTGGTGGGGCCCTGCGGAGACGGCCCACAGGCGCAGCTCGACCGGCTCCTGTGGCGGTTGAGGCAGAAGGGGATACGCTCGGAAGGTGTCCTGCGGTACGGAATGCCCTACGAACACATCATTCACCTGGCCCGCGAGATCGGTGCGGATCTCGTCGTGACGGGGACACACGGGCGGCACGGCATCGCCCACGCATACTTCGGAAGCGTCGCCGAGAAGGTCGTGCAATGGTCGCAGGTGCCCGTGCTGGCGGTGCCGCACCAGGCGCGCCTCGCTCGAGAGGATGGGTTGGACGAGGCCGGAGAGCTTACCCGCGAACAGCACCCTCGCACCGGCGAGGGCGCACCGCGTCGAACCTAGCCCGGGAGGCCACTTGGACGACAGGGCAGAACTTCGCCATCTCAGACAGGAGGTACGAACAGCCCTCGAGCTCGCGATCGTGGCGCTCGCGCCGGCGAGCTTGGTAGACCAGCTCGCCGTCGTCGCCGGGCTGCTGGAGGCTCTGGAAACGCTGCCAACCGGAAGCGCGAGGGTCGCCGCGCTCGCGGTGGAGCTGACAAGGCGAGCGCACCAGAGCCTGACGTCCTGGGGCGAGTGGCGGGACAAACGGTCTGGCCAAGGCTGAGGTGATTCCCGAAGCGGTCCGCGAATGACATCTGGGCGCGGACGTTCCCGGCCAGGACCCGGACCCGATAGAGAGGGTCCCATCCCGCGCATGAGAACACCTCGGCGGTCCTGACTCGTGCGACCACGCTGCTCTATCGCTAGCACGCCATCGCACCTCATTCCGGGCGAACCGGCGAGCATCGGCGGCCCGGTGTCCGAGCCGCGTCAGCGTGAGAGCGCCGCCTCGGCCTTCGTCTGTGCGCCGCGAGCCCATTCCGCGCAGGCCGACTCGATCTCGAGCAGCGCACGCGAAGCCGCGGCATTGGCGGCGACAACGCCGCCGTAGGGGTCGTCGCTCGGTGCCATCTCGACGGCTTCCACTTCGCGCTCGCCGAGGACGCGCCGGGTGGCGGAGTCGAGGAGGTGGATTCGCAACACGATCCGGACGCGGCTCGGGCGATCGGTGAACTCCTGCTGCAGGCGCAAGAGATCGGTCTCGAGGTGGAGATGGGCGGGCTGGTCTGTCACCGCGTCTCTCACAGCGTGGAAGGCACCGCGCGCTTCGAGCGCGCGCTCGAGGAGGGGTGCGAGCATACGTGCCGGCGGCTCCACCCATGCGTGACGGGAGAAATACCGGACCTCGTGCGGGCGCTGTACGTACATCATCCCGCGACCCGCCAGGCCAGGCGCCGAGCGCGGCACCGCCACGACGATCGGCGTCGGTGGTTCCTCCCGTGCGAAGGCGCGGGAAGCGAGAGGCGGATCGAGCGCATACACTTCCGGTGCGACCGTCTTGGGTAGGCTGGCCGAGATGCACCCCATTAGGAGGGCGGCGACCGTTGTAGGTAGCAAGGAAAGCCGATGTGGCATCTTATTCCCCCGGGCCTGGCGGCGGCTGGGCACGACCGAGGACGGCGGCGCTCGGGTCTCGTTCTAGCTCCGCGCCGACCCGTCCGAGCGAGGCACTCGTTTCGCGGAGGTCGGCGACCAGGCGCTGGACATCCGGGACGACCTCGGTGTCGAACCGCTCGACGCCGTTGCCGATGAGGCCGATCGTACCACGGGCCTCCTCGAAGGCAGCGCGGGCGGAAACGCCCACCTGCGCGAACTCCTTCCCCATGCGCTCCAGTGCGTCGGCGCTTCTTCCGAGGCGCTCCACCGTGGCCGGCAGTGCGGCACTGGCGCGCGCGCCATTCTTGAGCATCACGGCGGCGGCGGCCGTCGCATCGTCGATGTCCCGTGATCGGCGAGCCAGCGTCTCGAGGACGCGAGCGAGGTTCGCCGCGCTGCTACGGAGCGCCTGGCGCGTGTCGGGGTCGAGCGTTTCGTTGAAACCGCTAGCGACTCGATCGAAGTTGCCGAGGAGCGAGGTGGCGGCGGCGTCGAGGCGTCTCAGGGTTGAGGGGCGCGTCGGGATCACGGGCAGCGACTCCCCCGCCCCGCCACGGAGCGCCGCAGCCGCCGGGCTGCCACCTCCGAGCTCGACGTAGGCGATCCCGGTGAGGCCCTGGGTCTCGATCGTCGCATAGGTGTCCTCTTTCACCGGCGTCCCCTTCTCCAGAGCGAGCAGCACACGGACCCGCCCCGGGTCGTCCGGATCGAGCGCGATCGCCTCGACCGTGCCGACGTCCACCCCGCGGAGCTTCACGGGCGCTCGAGGGCTGAGGCCAGCGACGGAATCGGAGAACGACGCAACGTAGGTGTTCATCGGCTTGTGCGAGAGCCGTCCCGATCCCAGCCACAAGAGCCCGCCGATTCCGGAGGCAGTCAGGACAAGCACGAACGCGCCCACGGCCGCCAGGCTCACCTTGGATTCCATGGTTGCTCCTTCGCAGCCCGGCCCCTTGGACCGTGGAAGTACTCCCGTACGAGCGGCTCCTCCGAGTGGGACAGATCCTCCATCGTCCCGATTCCTACTACGCGACCCGCGACCAGGAAGGCGACCCGATCGGCGACGCGCCAAAGGAAGTCGAGGTCATGGGTCACGATCAGCAACGTCAGCCCGAGCAGCTCCTTGAGCCGACGGACGAGCTCGTCGAAACCGCCGGCACTCAAGGGGTCGAGTCCGGCCGTGGGCTCGTCGAGGAAGAGCAGCTCCGGGTCGAGCGCCAGCGCGCGAGCGAGAGCCGCCCGCTTCCGCATGCCACCCGAGAGCTCGGCCGGGTACTTGCGGGCGGCGTCGGCTGGCAGCCCGGCCAGCGCGATCTTGAGCGCAGCGAGCTCCGAGACGAGCCGTTCGCTGAGCCGCGTATGCTCGCGCAGCGGCAGCTCGACGTTCTCGGCCACCGTCAACGAGCTGAAGAGTCCCCCGCGCTCGAACATCACGCCCCAGCGCCGTCGCAGCGCGAGTGCGCGCTCCTCGTCGAGGCCTTCGAGGTCCGTCCCGAGCACGCGGATCGAACCTCCGTCCGGCCGCTGGAGGAGGATCATCTCGCGAAGCAGCGTCGACTTCCCGCATCCGCTCGCACCGGCGAGCGCGAAGACCTCGCCGCGCTCCACGGCCAGGGTGACGCCGTCGTGGACGACGGCGTTCCCGAAGCGCGTGCGCACGTCCGTGACCTCGATGACGGTTCGCGATGCGGAGGTGGGAGGACGCACGGTCAGATCCCGAGCACGCTGAAGGCGACGGAGAAGAGTGCGTCGACGACGATGACGAGGAAGACCGAGTGGACGACGCTCGTCGTCGTGCGCCGTCCGACGCCCTCGGCGTCGGCGCTGACCTGGAATCCGTGATAGCAGCCGATCGAACCGATGATGCCGGCGAACACGGGCGCCTTGCCGACGCCGACCAGGTAGTCCTTGAGGTGGATCGCTTTCACCAAGCGATCGAGAAAATCCGACCAGCTGACGGACAGTTCGGCCCGCGCTTGGATCATCCCGCCCAGTACGCCGGCGGCGTCGGCGTACACGGTCAAGAGGGGGAGGGCGATGGCGAGCGCGAGGACCTTGGGGAGGACGAGTAAGGCCGTCGGGGAGATCCCGAGCGTCTGCAAGGCATCCACCTCCTCAGTCACCTTCATGGTGCCGATCTGGGCGGCAAAGGCCGATCCGGACCGGCCCGCGACGATGATCGCGGTGAGGAGCGGCGACAGCTCACGGAGCATCGCGAACCCGACGAGGTCCGCGACGAAGATGTTCGCGCCGTACCGCCGGAACTGGGTTCCACCCTGGTACGCGATCACGACGCCCATGAGGAACGAAAGCAGGCCGACGATGGGCAGCGCATCGAATCCAGCCGCCTGAACGTTATGGAGGACTGCGCGCCATCGGATCAGTGCCGGGTGGGTGAACCCGTGCGCTGCGGTCCGGGCGCTGTGGCCCAGGAACGCCAGAACGCCGATCGACTCGCGACCGATCGACAGCGTCGAGGCCCCGACCCTGGCGAGGAGCCCTGGGGTAGGCGGAGCCTCGACGGGCGGCGCCGACAACCCCAAGGCGCTCACCATCTCGAGGAGCCCGGCGTGCTCGGGCCGGATGCGGAGGTCTGCACGCTGCCCGCGCTCCTCGAGCGCTCGCACCGCGCTGCGAAGCATCCAGACCCCCGCCAAATCGAATGCGTGGACCCCGGTGGCGTCGACCACGACATCCCCTCTGCTGGGCAACGCGAGCCGGGGCAGGCACCGATCGACGCCCCCGAGTTCGCTGGCCGTCCACGTTCCGATGCACCGGACCGTGCCGCCCTCGACCCGAACGTCCGCGCGAAGTTCCTCGTTCATGCCGCCCCTTTCGGAATCAAACCGCCACCTCGCGGGAAGCCGGGGCCGGGGCCGCCGATGCTCGGGGGATACCGGCGGCGGCGTAGACGGCAGCCTCGTCGAGGGTCTCGTGCGCGAGCAGGCCCGCTGCGATGGCGTCGAGCCGCCCGCGGTTCTCGCTCAGGAGCGATGTCGCTTCGTGATAGGACTCGTCGACGAGGGCACGGACCTCGCTAGCAACCGCGTCGAGCATGCCCTCTGATACGCCGAGCATCCGAGGGTCACCCTCGGGCGGGAAGACAGACACGGGCCCGATGCGCTCGGACATGCCCCAGCGACCGACCATCGAGCGCGCGATCGCCGTGCAGGTCTGGAGGTCGCTCTCGGCGCCGGTGCTCACCACGCCGATTACCAGCTGCTCCGCGGCCATCCCCCCGAGCGCGCCGATCATGCGGCCCTTCAGGTACGCCTTGTCGTAGCCATAGCGATCCTGCTGGGGCGTCGCGAGCGTCACCCCCAACGCGCGACCTCGCGGGATGATCGAGACCTTCCGGACTGGATCGGCCCCGGGCTGCAGCATCCCGAGGAGCGCGTGGCCCGCCTCGTGGTACGCGGTCCGCCGCCGCTCATCGGAGGGCATCACCACGTTGCGCGCCGCGCCAAGCTGGACCTTTTCCAGGGCGTCGGCCAGATCGCTCGCAGTCACCTCCGATCTCCCGCGTCGCACGGCGAGGAGGGCGGCCTCGTTGACGAGGTTCGCCAGTTCCGCCCCCGTCATCCCCGGCGTGGCCCGCGCCACCTGCTCGAGGTCGGCGTCAGCGGCGAGCCGCACCTTCCGGGCGTGAACGCGGAGGATCTCCCGGCGTCCGACTTGATCAGGGGGGTGGATGGTGATGGTGCGGTCGAAGCGTCCCGGTCGCATGAGCGCCGGGTCGAGCACGTCGGGGCGGTTCGTGGCGGCGAGCACGATGACGCCCTCCGCCCCCGAGAAGCCGTCCATCTCCGTGAGGATCTGGTTGAGCGTCTGCTCGCGTTCGTCGTGGCCGCCGATGACCGTGGCGCCTCGGGTTCTTCCGATCGTGTCGATCTCGTCGATGAAGATGATGGCCGGGGCCACCTGGCGCGCCGCCTGGAACAGCTCGCGTACGCGGCTCGCCCCGACGCCGACGATCATCTCGATGAATTCCGACGCGCTCGCCGAGAAAAAGGGCACCTTCGCCTCTCCCGCGGTCGCGCGCGCCAAGAGCGTCTTTCCCGTCCCAGGCGCTCCGGTGAGCAGCACGCCCTTTGGCGCGCGCGCGCCGATGGCGCGGTACTTCTCGGGTGCGCGCAGGTACTCGACCACCTCGGTGATCTCGCTCTTCACCTCGTCGATGCCGGCGACATCCGCGAACGTGACGCGAACGGACGCGGGGTCGACGGGCTTCTTTTTCCCGCCCATCCCGAAGAGCCCGCCGCGGTCTTGCTGATGCCTGAAGAGCCAGAGATAGAACAGCACCCAGAGGAGAATCGGCGCGATGGAGATGAGGAGGTTCGTGAACATTCCGCGTTCCTGTACGAGGGGGGTCGCGCGGACGTTCGCCCCGTTTCGCTCCAGGGTCGCCAGGAGATCATCGTTCGCAAACACAGGGCGCTCCGTTGCGAAGCGCTGATAGGTCACCTTGTGCTGCTCCTGCCCGGGGAAGGGCCTCGGTTCACGCAAGGTGCCCTGGATGCTTTCCCCACGTGCGAAGACCTCGGCGACGTTTCCGGCTTGCACCTCCTTGACGAACTCGGAGTAAGAGATTGTCACCGGGCCGTTCAGCCGGTCCTGGAGCGTCAAGGAACCGAAGAACAGCGCGTAGAGAATCAGGCCCTGCACCGCGAACCACCACCAGCTGCGCCGCTGTTTCGGGGGACCCCCCGGGCTTCCGGGCGGCAGCCCTTCTGTGCGCCAGGGTCGGTTGGGCGGACGCTGCGGTTCCGTGCTCGAGTCCTTTGCAGAGCGCTCTGCGATTTCACCTTCGGCTTCTTGCTGTGTTCGTTGCTGTTCCGTCATAGCGCTTCACCTTCCTGGATTCGTGTTGCGAATAGGTACCGCGAGGAGGAGAGCCACCGCGCCGGCAACTAGGCCTGATTCGCCCGCTCCGTCGACGGCAGCGATTCGTTCTTGTTGCAACGGCTGACAAGGCGCATAAGGCGACCCGCGCCACCAGATCGAGGGCAGGTCCGGCTGCCGGAAATCGCGGCTATCGTCCCTCTTCATGCGCTCTCGCTCCTGTAGCCGAACTACCTGCGGCTGACCTCGATCGCTGCTGAGCGTACGGCCGAGGTGGCTGGCCACGCATTGCCCCGGACGACAGAACGATCGACTCCGGGCGCCAGAACGAACTCTGTCGCTTCTTCTTGGAACCGAGCGGGGCAGCGATGGTGACCCCGAGCTCGGGCGCCAGACCCTGGCGCCCGCTCTGCACCTCTTTCCCAGCGCTGTGTTTGCACGCCAGGTGGGTGCCGACGTCGTGTCGCCACCCGCCCGCCAAGACGCTCCCAGGCCCTGCGGAAAACTCCTGCGCTGGGCGGCCGACTCCCCAGGTCACGCGAGCCGGTCAAAGCGGTACCCGACTCCCTGTCCGGTACTGCATCACTAGGCGCGGAGGATCACTGGAGCGGATTCTTTCAGGATGAGCTGTACCACGGCTCGATGGGGTGCTCCACGGAACATCGGGGTCTCTGAACTCCTGTCTTCGGTGTGTGGCGCACGGAGTCGTGCGTACTGTCGTCCAGGGCAAAGCCAATCGTGGCGGTCTGACGATATGCTCATCGCCACTCAGCGGGTCTACGATTTCGACGAAGGGGTAAAGTCATGGAGAGCTGGCAGACCGCAGTGATCGTGGTCGTCACGTTCATGGCGGGAGCTACCCTGCCTGTGCTGTTGCAGCTCTCAATGGCTCTGCGCAGCGCGAGGCGAGCGCTGGAGCAAACCACATCGCGAGCCGGCCGCGCCCTCGACGCCGTCACCGCGACAGCGGAACGGCTCGACCGGGCCACCGCGAGCGTCGACGAGCGACGGGTCCGTGCCTTCATGGAATCGCTCGATTCCCTCATGCGAACCGTGAATCAGCTTCGACAATCGGCGCGCGTGGCCACTGCGGTCGGCGCGGCCTTGGGGCCGGCGGTCGGCGCAGCCGTCCGGGCGTGGCGCGCAGGACGTCCGGACGACGGCGACGATACAGACCACCGCGACGGTGACACCGGAGTTGATGGAGAAGGGGCGACGCCATGAACGACCTAGAGACGAGGGGCGGTGCAGGCGCGTTCGGAGTGGTGGTGAGCTTTCTCGGCGGGGCACTGGTTGGCACCGTGCTGACTTTGCTGCTGGCGCCACGCTCGGGGAAGGAGACGTGCCGTGCTATTGGGCAAAAGGCGGAACGTATCGGGATCGCGGCGAAGCAAGCCACGTGCGCCGCCCAGGCTGCCTTCACGACTGACCCTCCCGGAGAGAGCGCGACGCATTGAGAAGCCGCTCTCGCCAGTCCCGTTCTCAGACCGGTGTTTCGCCCTTTTCAGGATGAATGCCTTGCGGTAAGCGGGCACCGGTTCGCGAGCTCGCAGGCACGCTCGAGCGAGAACGTGATCTCGAGATCGGGCGCCGACGCTGCTGCATTCGCGCCGTTT
>Ga0335078_10001866_pt1 | contig 31917 bp, 33 predicted proteins | sample Lox_Sample_32_FD_206711 | JGI IMG/M metagenome (GOLD analysis project Ga0335078, IMG submission 206711) | Soil microbial communities from Loxahatchee National Wildlife Refuge, Florida, United States - Lox_Sample_3.2 | ecosystem: Environmental > Terrestrial > Soil > Wetlands | place: USA... | reverse complement strand
AGACGCTGGTCTCCTTGACCGACACGTCTAGTCCAGCAAAATGGTCCATGCTGCGCTTCTCCTTCTGATGCTTGAGGCCGTTCACACGGACCTCGTTTCACCATCAGCCTGAAGCGCAGCACCCAAAATCTTCAGCTATCCACAAGCTGGGTGGCCGATTACCCCATCTTTTCCCGAAAGCGACCATCAGCCGCCGCTAGGCACACCGCCGCTTCGGGCCAATACCGGACTCGCGGGGCCGCCTTACGAAGCACCGACATTAAGGAGCGAAAATCGAGAATTCTGCACATCGGTAAGCGCCTTGATCGATGTGGCTTTGATCGCTAAAACGCCTCGTCGATGATCGACAGGCGCGCCGCAGGGGGCTCGGTCTAGGCGTTCTCGCGCGATAGGCCATCCAGCGCCGCGCGGTTCATGCGCGAGACGCCGAACATGATTTCCAACGCCAGCGTGCCCGCAACGACCGGATCCAGGGTCTTCGCCGTGACGGCGATCAGCATCGCCGTGGCGAGCGCGCAAGTGACGAAGATCTCCTTGGGATCGACAATGCCCTGAGCGGCGCAAATTACACAAACCTTCGCGCGAAAACGCGTCGCGGCCTGGGGCGAGTATTCGTGGGGATAGTGACTCCGGTCCACGCTCAACGGCGGATAAGACGGCCCGCCCACGGCCGCGGCCATGCGCGCGAGGAGCGCGCGTCCGCTCGGCAAGCTTCTGGGATCACCGCCCGCGTTCCCGACGGCGGCCGCGATCAACGCCAACCCCGATCCCCTTTCGCCCACGAGCAAGTCCTCGCTTTCGCGGGTAACTACGAATTGGGCGTCGTACACGGGGAGTCCGCTCGCGTCCTTGACCGCGTCGCCCGCCACCGCGGCGGCCGCGCCGATGATCGTCTCCGCGTGAACGCCATTCGCGTCTTTGTAATTTTGCATCAACAAGGCGACGAATTGGCTCGCCGCGAGTGAAATTCGGTTCTGCGGCGCCCCGCCGCCCGGAGGTTTTTGAGCGCCTTTGGTTTCCGCCGCAGACGCCGTCGGGCGTTTGCCGAAAATCATCCTAACCTCCAAACTGAATTTGCAATCAACTGCGCCGGGCGCGAAAACAGCGCGACGTTGACAATGAAGCGCTTCTCTTAACAGTCTCCAAAATTATTGTAGTTATTTGAGTTCCCAGTTTCTTAGTTCCTTTTGCAATGAGCTTCATTGGCTCCGTGCATTTCGGCGTTTGCAGTGGTCGACGTAATGCAAACTTAAATTTCGTCCGACTATTGTCGTCGCCGTCTCAGCGCGGATCGGCCGGTTATGGATAGTTTTGGCAAACGCAATCCACCAGCGGCCAACAACGCTTTTCGTGAAAAAGCCATCACGCTCGCTCACAGGATGGGCCTCAAAACCGGTGGCCCTGACGGTCTCTTTACTTCAAAAGGTGATTATAAGGAGCTGGTGGCCAGGGCTCACGCGGACCTAAAGCGCCGCACCAAGGAGGTTCATGATATCCTTGCGCCGATGGTGGGACCCGACTGCCAAATGATCCCGTTCTTTTTGATCCCGGAAAGTTGCTGGGCAGGTGAAACAGGTCAGTATTTGGAGGAGTTCCTCCGCTTGACGCCATACGGCGCATGGAACACCGCGTTCCTTCCCGGAAACGCATGGACGGCCGCGATTGTAGGTACAACGCTCCATCCGAGAGCCGAGGCTGAAGATTTTACCGCGACCATAAAGAAACTAATTCTGGACAGCAAAAGTGAGACGGGCATTGCTACCGAAAAGGCTAGAAAGACAGGAGACCTGAAGCTCGTGACGGCCGCCCGGAACCGGTCAATCGCTTTGATTTTAACTGCCGCAAAGAAGGTCGCTTCACATCTGGCGGAGATCGGCAAGCCCGACGGCCCCGACCACAGAGCAGGTCTATCTTTTCTGTCGCTTAAGTGCATTGATTTCCAGCGCGGCTAAAGATTCGCTGTCCGCACCGGCTCTTGAACATCGACGGAATTGCAGCGACACGATCAACGTTGCGTCGGGCGCTATGCCTAAGGACCGCGCGAGTCCGGAGTCGAAATTCGAGACGAACATTGTCGCGGCATGGAGCTCATTGCTGCGTGCCCCGTGCACAGATCCGGACGGGTAGGATTCCCGTACCAACCTACACTTCGGCCTAAGATGAGCCGTCCCAAAGCAACCAAATGTAAGGAGTATTAAGAGCGACCAAATCACGGCCTCTCACGAAGTAACTAAATGGCAATTTAGTCGGTTGGCTCAGCTTCTACGATCAATTTACTGGGACTTTAACTCCGCAAGCTACACTCACACCGTTGGTGCTTTCGGAGAACACTTTGCTGCGCCGCATATTATCTTCGGTTTCGAGCAAGGTTCTTATTATCCTAATTATATTCCTTGCTTTGGAGTATTTTCCAATCACGGGCATTTTTTTGATGTTGGTGGCCGGTCCATTTATCGCAGGCCTCCTTGTTAATTTGTTCTTTGCGAGCGTGTTGGTTGAGGCTGCCACGGGTCGCATTCCACGCGCCTTTGTCCTCGTCCCAATCATTGCTTATGGCGGCTATTATGCCGCCTATTTTCGGGAGGGTTTGCAAGTCGAACAACTGTCACAGAAACTTCGAACCAGCAACTCTGGCAAAATCTATGATTTCGATCCGACAGCGAACTCGCTCGTCATGGATCAGGCGCAGGAGTTCGTCGAGACGCATGATGTTCCGGTTGTCTATGAGCCTAACGCGAACTTTCCGGAGGCTTATCTGTCGGAGCGTCTCATTAGCCGTGCTCAATGTAGAGGCATCAAAAAAGACACAGAGAACCGTGTCGTCACATTTGGTGTAATTTTCAATGGCATCTTCCAACAAAACGTCTGCTTCTTGAGATTTCCAGAGCATCCAACAAATAAAGCCGTAAAAGTGATGTTACTTGGAGACCCGCAGATATGGGCACATCACAAAGAGATACGTCAGCAAACGACCGAGATCAGCGTTGACGACAAGACAGTCGGTTCATTCACAAGGGCGTTTATTTGGCGCCTACCCGCCTTTCCCTTCCTCGCGGTTGGCTGCACACTCATTGATCAACCGCCCAGTTGGAAGTGCTTTGCCAGTTTCAATCGCAGTCTCATGACGATCGACGGAATTCCCGACATCGTCGACCGCGCCAAATTTGACGACCCTATCAGTGTGATGCTCGGCATTCGAAGATATACTGCGGCGGATCTCTCGACCTTTGCGGGATTCGACAGCAACACGCAGGCGCTTGATAGCGTCCATAAGGAGCCTGAGAAGGTTGAAAATAATGTTTTCGATGCCCTAGAAGCCATTATCGGCGGACAGAATCCCAAGACGCCTTTCAACCTCGGCTATTCCGTAGCAACTAACCCCGAGCGCCTGGCGCCGCGCGCAGAAGGTATGGCGCGTCACTTCGTTGCTTTGGTCCGCGACGACATCAGAACGGTTCCAAATGGGCGGGAGCAAATGGAGGCGCTTGCGGTGGCTATCGGCGCACTGCCGCATGAGGCCTTCCTGAGTGTCGCAGGTCCTCTGTTCGACTTGGCCAAGGAAGATCCGGATCGCGCAATGCAGAAGTACCCTATGATTTATATCCGCATGGGGGAAGCCGGCATGATGACGCTTCCTTTCTATCGTGACCAGATCATGGGCAAAGAGATCCGGGGCTGGCAGCGAATGTTTCCTGTGCTCGCCGTATGCCGAATCGGTGAGGCCGACACGGATCTAATCGAGGAAATGAAGAGGCGGTATAATTCAGTCGATTTTCAAGGCGGGGGAGATCCGGTCAACTATAAGACGGCACTGTTTGTGACGCTATTGAAGCTCGGACAGGAATCCTTTCTGCGAGACAATCATCCGGACAAGGCTGAACGCGACCAGTGGTACACAGAGATATTGGCCGGTAAAGGGCTGACAAAGACCGGCCCTAACAACTGCATGCCAGAAGATTGGCCGTTTACGATCTATGCGACGCCCCAAGTCGCACCCAGTTTGAAATGGTCACGCAATGGATGGGAAGCCAGGAGCAAATAGGATCATTGAGATCATAGCTTCAGAAGGCCTGCGGATTCTTATCTAGGCGCTTTTGAACGACATCCGGTACATGCTCAGGGCCAGCTGCGGAAGTCGCTCTCTAGGGAGATACTGGGCGTATGTTTAGTTTCAACCATGTGGGAGCGGCCCGAAGTCAGCCCTTCCCCAGCAAATCCAGTGCAAGCGAATGCAACCATCTTCACCGGGAATTTAGTCCGCAACGCTAACCTCGTTTGCCGCAGGTATGCAGAATGGGGTTGGTTATGGAAGTTCGTCGCAGTCGGCTGAAAATGTTTGCGATATTCGCTTTTGTGGTCGCGGCAGCCTATGTGTGCAACCTGTTGGCTGAAAGCGGTATCGCCGCCGGAAAGGCGTGGTTTGCGAGCTGGATATTCACCATTGTCGCCGTTTTCGCCCTTGGGGCAGCTGTATTCAGAAAGTCCTTAGTCGCCCGCGTTTCGCCAGAGGGCCTTTTGGCTCCAAGCGTCTGTAAAAACCTCATCCTTTGGAGTGATATACAGTCGATCTCGGTCGTGAATGCGTATGGCAGCGATAGTGCTGAGGTTAATTTGGTCCCAGGCTCAAAGAGCGAACAGTCAGTCACGCGATTGGCCGCAACGCTTTCAAAAATTGGGAAAGCGCAGGGCATCGAAGGGTATTCAATTGCTCTAAGCACTACGGGCATCAGCGGGGATACATTCGCCACGGCCGTTCGTAATGCCAAGTCTGAAGCGTCCCAGCGGCCGAACTCTGGCGGAAGGCTCAGCACCGGGAGTGCGGGTGCCGGCCCCCAGCAGGGCTTTGGCCAACGTGGCTAAGGCTCCACTACGGCCACTGGAGATAAGCATGGGTAAGACAATCGGCAAATCGTTCGGATGGGGTGCACTCTTTGGCTCAATCGCTGCGTTCACGACGGCCTCGTGCATGTCGTACTTCTGGGCTACGGGCAAAACGGGAGGCCCCGGCCAACTGTTAACGTTGATGATTTTGTGGGTTCCTGCAGCGACGATTATGGGAGGCATCGCCGCTGCTGTACTGTTTGCAATGGTCGGAGCGATCGTGAGTCTGCGTCCCGCAGGGATCGGGCCATCGCCTCTAAGTTATGCCGTTGTGGGCAGTCTTCTCGCACTTGGGGTCGTGATTTTGCCGTTTGGTTCATGGGTCGCGGGCGGAGTGCTTCGAGCGCTGCAAGGCGCGCAAGGGACGTACCTATTGTTACCCACCGGTTTGCTGCCGGTAGCGATTGTGGGGCTTTTCACCGGATGGAGAGTGGACTCGCAGCGATAGCGGTGCATCTCGATAGAAGCTTTCCGATTGGTGCGGCCCCCGAACCAACCACCAATTCGATCGGTTCAGCGCAAGTCACCCAACGTTTTAACGGCGTTGATCGTGGCGTTGTGTGGCGTGCGGTCAGCTGGGCTCAAACTCGAAACCCAGGCGTAAACTTTTCCTCACGGCGCGCACCGAATCCGGACGATGACGACCCGTCCGAAAATAAAGAAAATCACAGCCATTATCGCCTACCCTCATAACCCAAAACAGTACCGCGCGAGGATGGCATGAACTGGAAACAGAGCCGGGCCAAGGCCCGCCTAATTGGGTCGAGGACGCGCGCCTTTGTGTTTGGCGGCATACTCGGGGCTTCTGGCGGCGCCGGTCTCTATACCGAGACCACCCATTATTTGCGGGCGATACCGGTGACGGCAACCATCCTGGAGCGTCGCAAGGAATGCAAAGTCGAGTACCAGATCGTTGGCAAGGAGCGCACACGAACACCGATGTCATGCGACGCGGCCGAGGCGCTTCAAAATCGCGCTGGTGCCAACAAAGTCAAAATCGACCGCACGGATCTCGTCCGGCTGCACTTTCAGCTTGCCGACGGCGCTGAACACGAAGCGACGGTCGATGAGTTCAATCTCGGCTCCTATAGCCAGCCGGTCGGCGCCAAACTTGCGGTTGCCTACGATCCCGGCAATCCCGACACGGTGCGGGCCGCTTTGACCTGGGATCGTGTGAAAATTCCGCTTGGCCTCATCGCCGTCGGCCTTGGCATTCTTGCTCTTGGCTTTCTGGGACCCATCCGGAGCGTGTTCCGCTCGCTCCGCGGAGTCCCGCCGGACAAAGATGCCCTTCCCAGGGCGGCCCGACTGGCGGTTAAGGCGCAGTCGCCTGTTCGGCCAACGAAGGTAGCGCACTTACCCCACGCCAGCCTACAGTCGTCAGTTCGCGGGGAGGGCAACCCTCCAACAGGAGCCGGACTTCATTCGGAACACGCTGAGCGCAGCGCAATCGGCACGCACACCAGCAACCAATTTGCGACGGTCGCTCTCATGCCGGGTTTTCCCGAAAGCGACCGCAAGCGCCGCGTCACTTAACTCAATGGCCACCCTCGGTTAGCTTGTGGCTCCGACCTGAGATCGCCAAGGGTCGTTCCCACGCTGGTGAGCACACTAGGGAACGCGCCAAAGGCAGCGGCATCTCCAGCAGTGTATCGAGTGCCTTCGCTCTGTGCAGCGTGCGTGACCCTCGCCCGGCTCGAAACGCCGCCAGCATTCGGAGCGGTGACCAGAACAAGCCCAACACGATCAACGGCAGACAAAACGCGGCGGCGGCCCAATGCGGCATTGGCCCGGCGCCGAATTCCCAGGCGGCCATCTGGAATTCCCCGCACATGTTGCACGGATATCCGGTCAAGACATGATGCAGGTCGTGCGCCAGAATTGCTTGTCGGCGCCATTTGAAGTTGGGCAACCGAATGATGAGCGGGCCGAGCCGGCATGTCCAAGATGGCTGTGAGGTTTCCTCGCCCCTAAGCCCGTTCGCTTGCCGGAATTGTGCAAGCGCCTCGCCGACCGTCGGGCCTCGATCTGTCATTTTCAATTCCGCCCGTGCGAGAGCATCGCCTGTCCGGGGGCGGTGACGCTCAGCGCCCGCGCCGTGACTGGGCTGATGCCCGGACGAGGCGGCAGGTTCGCCGGAACTTTTATGTTCCAAGCGAGCCCGAGCTTTTCCAGTAACCGAATGAAATGCCAGCCAAGATCGATCTGGCCGGGATAGAGGCCGTGCCGCGCCGAACTTGGAAAGGCATGGTGATTGCAATGCCAGCTTTCGCCCATCGTCGGGATCGCCAACAGCGGCACGTTATGAGCCTGGATTACGGCGTCATCGACCGTCCAGTCCTGCGGGCCCTGCGTGTGCGCGAAATAGGAAATGTACCAGTGCATCAGTGTGCAGGCGGCGACTCGCACACACACGCCCCAGATCACCCATGGCCAGCCGCCCAACAGATACAGCACGATTGCGATCGGTATCTGGTGCGCCATCCAGGTGCGTTGCAGGAACGCATAGAACCTGTCGTCGCCTACGCCGGGCCCTGGTGCGAAGCCCGGCGCGTTTTTCAGCGTGAGGCAGAAGTTCAGATAATAGAAGCCATCGATCAGGATCGGCTTGCCGTGGCGAAGGAACCAATGGCAGTCGTGCTGGCGCTGCGCCCAGTCGCGGCTGTCATGCAGCCGGATGGTCCAGATCGGACCACCCATGCCGACGGCAGTGCCGAGCCAGATCAGGATACGCTCTAGCCATTTCGGGCATTCAAAGCTGCGATGAATGAGGCGGCGGTGAAAGCCTACCGAATGGCCGGCGCACAGCGTCACACCTGCCGTCACCAGGAAAACCAGCAACGCGCTCCAGGTGAACGTGAGCGGGCCGAGGATCACGGCCGCGAGCAGCATTCCCATATTCCAGATCGAACGCACCGGATCCCATACCACTTCCCCTTCCACCGGGCTGGCGTGGTCGAGACCTGTGAGAGAATTGACCTTGAAGGCGTCGCTGTTCGTGCTCATGAGCGTTCCCTCCTGCCAAACGGAACTCGATTGAGGATGCGGGCCGCAAACCCGCCCAAGCCCACCATTTGCCGAACGGTTGCCGCAGATAGTCGCTGCGCCTGATTGCTGATGGCGTCGAGGTCCTCGGCCAAACGCAGCAGCTTGCCGATCTGGGCGGCAACCGTGCGGGAAGGTCCTCCCTCCGCCAGCGCGGCGCCCCGGGTGTCACGTAGCAGATCGAGGGCTGGGCCGATCTCGCGGCGTTGGCGCTCCTCAAGCGCTCGCATCATCAGTTCCCACGGATCGCTATCGGTTCGCCAGGCGTCGGTGCGCAAGCGTTCCACCAGCCGATACTCGACGAGCCATCCCAGCGCTTGCGAGAGCGCCGCTTCGCTGAGGTCCAGCGCCGCACGTAGGTCAGCTTGCGCGATCGGCCGGGCGACGAGGTAGAGATAACCGTGCACGCGGCAGGCATCTTCGGGCAATCCCCAGCGCGGCCCGAGATCGCCGAGAAAATCGATGACACGATCGAGTGCAGGCGAGGTCGTTGTCGGTTTCATTTGGCTTTCCCTGCGCGCTTGCGCCGCGCCGCAATCTTTCGGGCTTGCGGGCAGAACGGGCTGAGAAAACCATAAAGAGCGTTGGTCAAATTGTCGGCTGCGATACTATAGATCACGAATTGGCCGCGCTTCTGCTCATGGACCAGGCCCGCTTCCTTGAGCACCGAGAGGTGCTTGGAGATTGACGGCGTCGCCATCTCGAATTTGGCTGCGATTTCGCCGACCGTCATCGGCCCACCGGCGAGGTGGTTAAGGATGCGGCGGCGGGGCTCGGCCGCGATGGCCTTGAAGGCGTTGCTCATAGATAGTTTCCTAAATAGGAAACTAAGAAACTGCAAGGATACGTGATCGGCTAGGTTTATTTTTCCTCGTAACTTGGCCGAAGCCAACGAGTGGACGAAAGCATTTTATGCATACTACAGTTGCTGCGATTCAGCGCAGTTTCGCAATCCATGTGACGAGTTGGGTCATGAGCCACCGAGCCATCCAGCACGAAAATCTGCTGATAACGGCTATTCCCCGGAAACGGACATCCTCCGGCGTGCACGGCAAGCTCGTCCTTCTCTGGAACCGAGGAGTACGACCATGCAAGACGACGCCAATTCTGAGCGACCCACACTCAAGCGGATACCCTGGAACAAAGGAAAGCTGATAGGGGCTAAGCCACCGCTACGCCAGAAGCACGTCTGGGCGATCCGGACCAAGCTCCAGATCGAGCAACGAACGCGTGATCTGGCGATGTTCAATCTGGCCATCGACAGCAAGCTGCGAGGCTGCGATGTCGTCGCTCTCAAGGTCGAGGACGTTGCGCCGAATGGCTATTCGATTGATCGGGCGACCGTGCGCCAGAAGAAGACCGGGCGGCCTGTCCGGTTCGAATTGACGGAACAGACCCGCCAGGCGGTTGACGACTACATCAGGACGGCCAGCAAGAAGCCCGGCGAGTTCCTGTTCACAGCTCGGCGAGGGAAGGAACGGGGTAGACCACGCGGCAATACGCTCGGCGTGTATCTGAGTGGATTGCCAGCCAGCATCGGACTAGACCTGCACCTGTTCGGCACCCACTCCCTGAGACGAACAAAGGCCACTCTGATCTATCGTCGGACAGGCAACCTACGAGCCGTGCAGCTCTTGCTCGGCCACACCAAGATCGAGAGCACTGTCCGATATCTCGGCATTGAGGTTGATGATGCTCTTGCCATCGCGGAACAGGTCGACCTGTGATCTAGCCGGGCGGAGCCAGTTCGTTCCGCCCGATTAGTTGCGCAAGATTTCCGCTTTACGCGATCACGACCGAATCGCGGACATTCGAAAATCATCGCTACGGGGCCACAAGGCGACATCGTCGATGTCGCCTCCGACAGTTGCGTCGCAAAGATAACGGTCGTGCGGCGTATCAATAACGGCTCTGTTGAGCCACTTCCCTGCTCTTGACGGCTTGCATGCCGTGGCCTGATGCAGATCAGGTGCACTTTTTGGTCCGTGACAAACTCTGTTGTCTTACAGCGTGATCGGGTAGAGTCTCCCGGACTTGCATGGAGCCTTTGTGTGCTCGTCGCATTTGGAAAAGCGTTGCGCCTTGTCGTTCTACCCCTATGCATCAGCGCGAGTTTTGGGATCTACTTTTCCTTCTTGCCCTCCTCGGGAGGCTTGCTACGCGTGATTGGTTTTTTCGTTTGTGCCGTTTGGGCCATAGCAATCGTTAGCATGACGGTGAAGGCGGCGAGGCGAGCCCGTTGGCGCAGATGCTTTGGGCTGATAGCGATCTTGCTTGTCGTTGTGCCAATGAGCGGCGCGCTTGCGCTTTGGGCTGGCGACTATATTCACTTGGCAGTCATGTGGCCGAGTTATCGCTCCACAATACAAGCTGAACCCGGCAGTCGGGTCACATTCGAATGGGGGACACAGGCAGTGATGTTTGGTCAGATAGAACGAACGCTAGTCTATGACCCGAGCGACAGCGAAGCGCACGAAAAGGATACCTATGACGACTACCATGGTTACTTTATGCGCCATCGCCACCTCATAGGCCATTTCTATTTCCTCGAATGCAATCCTGAGTGCGAAGGCCTACGTGTGCTATGGGGTACGGAACGCGCAACACGCGGGATCAAACGTTGACCCTTCGCGACCTCACACGATTATTTGTCAAATTCTTCGTGCTGCTTTTTACGCGGTGGCAGATAGCGGCTGTTATTCTGGCGACGCTCGTCGTCTGCCTGCTGGTCGCGCCGCGTTTTCTTGCCGAGAGATTTATTCGCGAGCATCCTGCACTGCATCATGGTCCGCTCAATGCCACCGAGGTGTTGCTTGAAATCAATACTGATGCAGTTCGCAAGGGGGCATTGCAGGCTCTTGCCGAGGATGCTCGGCGTGTGCTGAGCCAGGCGGACATCCTCTTCATCAGGCGCGCCGTGCGCGGTAACGCTGTCGAGGTACAGCCAACACGTGCCGCCGACGTGAAAGCTGCCGTCGCGAAATTGGGAGAGCTGTCGCAATCAGTTCCCGGCGTCCGATTTTTTAATATAGACGTAATAAACCGGCCCAGCATCGATATCTCGGTGAATGGCGACCTCATCATGTTGACCCCATCGGATGCCGCGATCACCGAGCGCATCCGCCAGACTGTCAATCAATCAATCGAGATTATTCGACGCCGCATCAACAAGCTAGGTCTGATTGAGCCAACCATCCAGCGCCAGGACCTCGATCGCATCCTAGTGGTAGCCCCCGGTCTGCGGGGCCCTCCGATGCGCGTGTTGGAGATTCTCAGCAAGAGTGCAAAGCTCGAACTCCGGATCGTCGATCTGTCGATGAGCGTCGAGCAGGCCATTGCCACGCAGCCGCCCGCTGATTCGGAAATCCTCGACGGCCAGAAGGGCGAAAAATACCTGGTCGAAAAGAGCGCTTTGATCTCCGGCGCTGATCTCGCCGACGCGCAGCCGGCCTTCGACCAGCGTACCAACGAGCCGTTGATCGCCTTCCGCTTCAATTCGAGCGGGGCGCGCAAGTTCGCCGAAGCTACACAACAGAATGTCGGCAGGCCATTTGCGATCGTGCTTGACAACAAGGTGCTGTCCGCCCCCGTGATACAAGAACCGATCCTAGGCGATTCAGGACAGATCACAGGAAATTTCACCGTGCAGCAGGCTAACGATCTAGCCGTGATGCTGCGTGCCGGGGCATTGCCGGCGCCGCTCTTCGTTGTAGAGGGGCGCTTCCAGCCATAGCCGCTGCCGGATTTCTTCTTGGGTCATGTCGGCACAGGGTCACCAGTGTCGCTTTGCGCGTTCGTTGGGAACGTCTGCTCTTACCCTGATCGCTACCAAATTCGGCGCCGCGGTAGGTGAACTTGGTGGGCCAACACCAGACATCTGTCGCTGACACAATCACTGAAAAATAGCCGACGTTCACTTCCGCGCAGTAGCCCGGCTCGCCAACGCGACTCCGCCGACGACCGTCTAGGTTGCCACGCCAATCGCCGTTTGAATCGCCTGCAGGAGGTCGTTCGCCCTAAAAGGTTTGTACAGTGTTGAAATTGCTCCGGCTTCTTGCGCGATTTCTTGAAATTTCGGCATTTCCGGACATGAGCCGCCGAACATGAAGCCGGACGCGGCAATGATGGGCAATTGCGGGCTGAGCTTGCGAATGGCCCTCGTCGTTTCCAAACCATCCATGCCAGGCATGAACAGATCGACGATGACTGCGTCGAATTTCGAGAAGGCCTGTGACGAGGATCGAGGTGTTCGTCAACCTCATCCTGGACAGGAGTTTCCTATGAACATCGATGTTGTCAGCCCGCTTCGCCAGCGCATGATCGAGGACATGACCGCGCGCAAGCTCAGCGCCGGCACGCAGAGGCTCCACATCAGCAGCTGCAAGCGGCTCGCTGTGTTTCTTCAACGCTCACTTGATACCACGACGGTCGAAGACAACCATTTGCTGGTGTCGGCCGGTCGGGCAAGTCAAAATGCCTCTGAAACAAATCTCTATTCGTGGTATCTCGGCTATCAGATTACGGGTCCCTAGCCCCGTCTGGCCGATCGGACAAAAGGAGCTTGCCGTCATGCTAACGCGGCGCCAATTTGCAAGTGGCTCTGCGGCAATCGTGTCGAGTAGCCTCATTGGTGGCGGGTCCGGATTTGGGCAACAAGCACCGTTTAACACTCCTCTGCCCATCCCGAAGCTGATCGATGCAGCAAAGCAGGGCAATGCCGTCAAACTAACGGTCATGTCCGGTCGGCGCGCCTTCATTGAGGGAAAGCCGACGCGGACCTATGGTTACTCGGCACCCATTTTGGGGCCGGTCATCCGCCTGCGCCGCGGCGATGAGGTCGAGATGACGGTCAATAATGCGCTCGACTTTGTCACCACAGTTCATTGGCATGGGCTCTTGGTGCCCGGCTACAATGACGGCGGCCCGCAGCAACTTATTCATCCAGGCAATACTTGGCGTCCCGTTTTGAGGATCGACCAGGCAGCGGCGACGCTTTGGTTCCATCCTCATCCGCATCACGACACCGCTCGCCAGATTTATATGGGCCTGTCGGGAATGATCATCGTCGATGACGGCTCTGATGCTCGACTCGGTCTGCCACGGACATTCGGCATCGATGATTTGCCGATCATCCTCCAGGATCGCTCGTTCGGCTCTGACGGATCGCTTGAATACGACAACAATGACGCAGACCCGCTGGAGGTCATATACGGTGCCAGAGGCGGCACCATGATCGTGAATGGAGCAATTGCCCCGTTCGCAAAAGTTCCACCCGGTCTGGTGCGGCTGCGGCTTCTCAATGCCGCAAACGCGCAGAATTACGAACTGCGCTTTTCCGACAGACGCACCTTTTACGTCATAGGATCGGACGGGGGCTTTCTTGCAGCACCGGTCGCGGTGACACAGCTCACAATTTCACCAGCGGAGCGCTTTGAAGTTCTCGTCGACTTTGCGAACGGAAAAGCGGTCGCGCTTGAGACCGGCCCCGACGAGGAAATGGGCATATTCGGCCGTGTGGCACCGGATGGCAGCGCAGACTACGTGCCTGTGATGCGCTTCGAGCCAACGTCGACGACGCCGATAGTTAGAGAATTGCCAATCCGCCTCGTCGAACCCCCGGCCGTCTCCCCGACATCGGCGGCGCTCCGCCGTCAGTTCATTCTGAACAGCGGCTTATGCGCAAGCCCCCGAGAAGGCGGCGTGCATGCTGGCACGCTCGTTCTGGTAGGGATCAATGGCAAGCCCTATGACATCGGACGCATCGATGTCGAGACAATGCTAGGAACGACCGAGGTCTGGGAGGTCGTCTCGGTCGGAATGGCACATCCGTTTCATGTCCACGGTGCGTTGTTTCGCATCTTATCAATCGAGGGGGTGCCACCGGCAGCGCATCTCACGGGCTGGAAGGACACGGTACTCGTCGAAGACAAGGCTGAAATGCTCGTCGCCTTCAATCAGCCGGCAACCCGCGAGCATCCGTTCATGTATCATTGCCACATCCTCGAACACGAGGAGGCCGGTCTCATGGGACAATATGTATGCGCCTAGTGCAAGAAACCGGAAACATTCGAAATGCGCTTTGACTGGTCTGGATGCAGCGCCGGCTTGAACGAATCTGCAAACAATCTTTTGCACCCCGATTCAAGGCGTTTTACCGCCACTGATTGACAACCAGTAGCGAGGTCCGTTGTGGGTCTCGAACCGCCGCGCCTGCAAAGAGGCGACGCGGCAGAAAGACCCCGCATAGCCGACACGATGGCGGATGACTGGCGCGGCTGTAGCGGGCCATAAGGCGACACGGATTGGCTTGAACGCAGGAGCGTGCAGCGTCAAGCGCCCGTATGATCCCAAAGTCGCCAATGTGTCGGCGTTACCTCGATAGAGCGATTTGTTCGTACATCACGCCAACCCGGGCCATCGCGCCGACAGGGGAAGGTCAACGCGTGATACTGACCCTTCTCATAAAAACTTAACTCTAGCTCGGCATTGACCGGGGCTGTTGCAATCGGGTGCCATTTCCGTAGCATTTTTAGTGGCTTACCCATGAGCAGCGCTGCCCGTAAAACTACTCCTTTCACTCACAGGCATCCTAATATAGAATTACGCTGTAGTTTTGATCTAAATCAAAGGCGAAAGCAGGAAAGCTAGCTCACGAGAAAGTATCATGGATGGATTTGTCGCAAGGCAGAACATCGCCCACTATCGTGAGCTGCTGAAAACCACGACCGATCCGGGCGCGCGGCGGCGGATCGAGGAATTGCTTCTCGCAGAAGAAGCCAAGCTCAAGAAATACGAAGAAGATCACGAGCGCGAACGACGGCAACCGCCGACGCGCCGCCAGGGCTGAGCGACCGGGCGTTTCAACTTTACAAACGGTGTCACAGCCGACGCTTGTCTGTGTTGGGTCATGAACGACCAAATGAGAATGATCGTACGAGGTCCGCTCTACCCCTAATAGTGACCCAATCGCTGCATCGCATTGAGTGACGCGAAGGGACAACTCCGGAAGTCGGCCTCATTACGGGCTAACTCATTCGGCGTTGATGCCGGCCGCCTTGATGGTTGGCCACCATTTCTCGATTTCGACGCGCTGAAGGTCCCAAGTGCTTCCGGCGTCTGTTGCGAGGCCAGTGGAATGAGGCCCGCATAGTCAAAACGCTTGCGCACAGTGGAATCGGCCAGGGCCGCTACCACAGGCGCGACCGATCTTGGCGATGATGTCGTGCGGCGTCCCCACGGGGGCTCACATGCCATACCAGGTATGAATGTACAGTCCTGGCAATCCGGCTTCGTCGACCGTGGGTATATCCGGTGCCGTAGCCAAGCGCCTGCCGGCAGTGACGGCATAGGCTTTGATCTGACCTTCGCGAACTTGCTGCATGGAATTCGACGCCTGGTCGACCATCATATCGACGTGTCCAGCAATAAGATTGCGAAGCGCCGGGCCAGTTCCGCCATATGGCACGAACTGAAGATGCGCACCCGTGAGCTCCTCGAAGTAGACGCCCGCGACATGCGTGCGCGAACCGGCACCCGCGCTGCCTGCCCTAACCGGGGTCGAACTTGCCTTGGCCCAAGCGATGAGCTCCTTTGGATCCTTGGCTGGAACGGCATTGTTGCTAACGACAAGCATCGGGTTGCTCGGCAACAGTGCGATCGGCTCGAAGTCCTTCAGCAGATCGTAGCGGAGATCGTAGACCGCGCCGTTGATGACGTTCGTGCTCCACAGGCCGAGCAGGAGCGTGTAGCCGTCCGCGGGGGGCCTGCGCTACACGCCGACGCCGACGCTGCCGGCCGCGCCGACGACATTTTCGATGACAATGTTCTTTCCAAGTGAACGACTCATGACGCCAGACATGATGCGCGCTACTACCGCCGGCGGCGAACGGTACGATCATCGTGATCGGCTGCGATGGATAATCCTCCGCCGCAGCATTCGCAGCGAGTCCTAAAATTGCGACGATGCCAACGATTGCCCCTATGATTCTATTCGTCGGCATGGATTGCTCCTCGCCTCATATGAGGCGGAGCTATCTTAGGGCGCGATATCATTACTGTCTCTTAAGGTTTGGGTTCTTCTGAGAAAGCATCTTGCGGCGCAAAGTAGCGGCTTACGCGCATCGAGCATCTGGTGAGCGAACGAAGCCCCTTGCATGCATTTCGTGCAGCTCGCCGCTTCCGGACCGCGAGGGAGACTTCTTCAATAGGTACTTCCCGATCGGCCCAAGAAGCCGTGCTCGGTTTCCCTACAAGCGTTCCTAAATTCAGACAATACGTCGGTATTTGTAGTGAGACCTGCTTGGGCGCAGATGACTCGCCGTTGCTCAACACACTGCACTTTACCATCTTTCCAGGGGGATTGCGTGGAGGTCATGCCGGTTCTGCCGACACCAAATGCGTAGCTCGCGGGGCACCGGTGCGCTGGAACAACCGACTAAGTACGGCCTCACTGGGCATAGCTTGCGTGCCCGACGGGCTTCCAATCCTTGTGTAGGAAAATCCGTTCTGGGACATTTTCTCGGGGCGATAAATGTTGCGCAGGTCGACGATGACCGGGCTGGCCATTAAATCCTTCAAGCGCCGAAGATCGAGCGAACGGAACTCGTCCCATTCGGTGGCGACCACCAGTGCATCCACACCGTCGGCGCATTCGTAGGCGTCGGCGCAAAAGGCGACATCGGTCAGAACTGTTTTGGCCTGCTCCATGGCGGCCGGGTCATACGCGCACACGCGTGCGCCCATATCCTGGAGTGCGATGATCAGCGCCACAGCGGGCGCCTCGCGCATGTCGTCGGTGTTCGGCTTAAACGATAGTCCGAGCACTGCGACCTTTCTGCCGCGCAAACCGCCGGTGAACCGCGCGGCGACCTTACGCACCATGGCGCGCTTTCTCACCTCATTGGCGGCTATCACCGCCTCGAGAATGCGCAAGGGTACGTCATGGTCCTGCGCGGTCTTGATGAGCGCCCGCACGTCCTTGGGGAAACAGGACCCGCCAAACCCTGGGCCGGCGTGCAGGAACTTGCCACCAATGCGATTGTCGAGGCCAATGCCGCGCGCTACCTCCTGAACGTCTGCCCCAACCCTTTCGCATAGATCGGCAATTTCGTTGATGAAGGTAACCTTGGTCGCCAAGAATGCGTTGGCTGCGTATTTGATCAGCTCGGCCGTGCATCGCGCCGTATAGAGGATTGGCCGCTGGTTGAGGCTCAGGGGCCGATAGATTTCGGCAATCACTTTCCTGGCGCGTTCGTCTTCGGTCCCCACGACGATCCGATCGGGATGCTTAAAATCGTTGATCGCCGAGCCTTCGCGCAGGAATTCTGGGTTGGAAACGACGGTCACGTCAGCATCCGGCCGGTTCGCGGAAATTATCCTCTCGATCTCATCGCCAGTACCCACCGGAACGGTCGATTTGGTGATGACGACCGTATAGCCGTCGAGCGCCACGGCGATGTCTCGCGCAGCCTCGTACACGTAGGAAAGATCGGCGTGCCCATCGCCGCGACGGGAGGGTGTGCCAACGGCGATGAACACCGCATCACTTGTGCGCACGGTTTCTAACAATTCGGTGGTGAACGTAAGCCGCTTCTGGGTGACATTCGCGCAGACCAGGTCCTGCAGGCCTGGTTCGTAAATCGGGATCTTCCCGCGATCGAGGGCCTCTATCTTCGCCCGATCCTTGTCGACGCAAATGACGTTATGGCCGAAGTCAGCGAGGCATGCGCCGGAGACCAATCCCACGTATCCGGTTCCGACCATCGCGATACGCATAATGAACTCCTTGAATTAGCCCTTCAACCAAGTGCCAAGATTGAGGCTATCGCCGGCCTTCGGGGCGGCAATAGCCAGGGTCGTTTTCCACTGCATGATCAGTTGAACATCTGCCAAGTCCTGCCGCGACGCGGGGCAATTCGCGCAAGCCGAGCAACAGCGTCGCCAAGAGCAGCGGCAGAAGAAAATAAAGCACGCGGAACGACACGAGCGAGACCAGCAAATCTTCCTTGCCGACCTCGGGCAAACCGATGAACATCGCCGCTTCCATGACACCGAGACTGCCAGGCACGTGGCTTACCACGCCCATCAGCATCGCAGTGACGAAGATCACGACCAAATCCAACAGATCGACCACGGGCCGAGCGGGAAGTAGCATATACATGGCGAGCGCCACGAAGATGAGCTCCGTACTCCCAATACCGATCTGCAGCAGCGTCGACTGCGAATTGGGAAGGATGATTTGCCACTCGGATCGTCCGATCAGGCGTGGACCGGGCCATAGCCAGAGCACGTAGCTGGCGATCACTGCGAGCACTGCGATCCCGATCAAGCGATTGATCGGCACCGGCAAATGATCGACGGCGCTTGCCGCGTTCGGCGCCAGCAACGCGCCACCACCGAGCACGAACGCATTGGCGAGCCAATAGGTCAGCCCGGTGATGAAGGCGATCCGGGCAATTTCGGCAACACTCAAGGCCCAGGCGGAATAGATGCGATAGCGGATGAGCCCCGACGTGAAAACCGCCGCCCCGAAGTTGTGGCCGATTGTGTAGCTCGTGAAACTAGCGAACGCCGCGACCCGATAAGGGACTTCTCGCCGCCCGATGGACCGTAGGGCAAAAACGTCATAACAAGTGAGCGCAAGGTAGCCCGCAACTACAAATCCACCCGACGAGAGTAGATGAGAAATCGATTGGGTCTTGAGTGCACCCATGACGCGTCCGAGTTCGATTTCGCGAAATATCTTGACCAGCGTAACGGCCGCGACTGCAACGATCACAAGACTGATGGCGACAGCGACCGAGCTCCAGCCGAATTTTTTGTAAATCGCCTGCGGGATGGCGCTCCTCACATTTAGTATCGGTTCAGCGTGACCAGCTTCCGGCACAACCTGACGATTCGCAGAGGGACATTCCCACGCGAGCGCGACAGTATTGTTACGTTCCTTGGATTTGTTTGCTGTTGCAGCTCGAAGGCAAACTTTAACAAGTTGCTAAGCCGCATCCGCCGAGCATTGCGGAGCCCATTTAGCTAGAACGTACCAGCGTCACACAGATGAGACATGAAACAAGCATTGTTGTCGCATCCGAGTCGAAGGCAAAGACGGCAAAGCCGATTGTGCGAGACCAATACATGCGGGTTCTGGTGGCGACGGACGCGTGGGATCCACAGGTCAATGGCGTTGTTCGGACCCTGACATCGTTAGCGCGCACCGCACGCGGCCTTGGCGTCGACATCGAGTTCCTGTCGCCGGATGGCTTTACGACGTTCCCGGTACCGACCTATCCGGGCCTACGCTTAGCGTTCCCGGGCCGCCGGCGGATCGCACACCGCATCGAGCAAGCCAAACCCGACGCCATCCATATAGCGACCGAAGGGCCGATCGGCCACGCGGTGCGAGCCTATTGCCGCAGGCACGGCCGCCCGTTCACGACCAGCTACACCACGCGCTTTCCCGAATATATCTCCGCCCGCGCACCTATCCCGGAGAGCTGGATCTACGCGGCCTTGCGGCGTTTCCACGCCCCCGCCACGGTCACGATGGTGGCAACTCCGTCGCTGATGAGCGAACTGCGCGGCCGCGGCTTCTCCAATCTGGGTATGTGGACGCGCGGCGTTGATACCGAATTGTTCAGGCCCGACCGGGCCATCGACACTGGACTTCCGAGGCCGATCTTCGTCACGCTGGGCCGCGTCACCATCGAAAAGAACCTCGACGCGTTTCTGTCCCTGGACCTGCCGGGCACCAAAGTGGTGATCGGCAAAGGGCCGATGGAGCAGGAGCTGAAACAGCGCTTTCCGCAAGCCAAGTTTCTCGGACAGCTTGAGAACGGAACCTTGGCTGCGCATCTCGCCGCCGCCGACGTTTTTGTATTTCCGAGCCTGACCGACACGTTCGGCGTCGTGCAACTCGAAGCGCTCGCCAGCGGGCTGCCGATCGCGGCATTCCCCGTCACTGGCCCGAAGGACGTGGTCGCGGATCATCCAATCGGCGTGCTGAACCAGGATTTGCGCACTGCGTGTCTGGAAGCGCTGAATATCTCGCGCGAGGCCTGCCGCGCCTTTGTGCTGCGTTACTCCTGGGAAAACAGCACGCGCCAATTCATCGGACACGTCCGCAAAGTGGCAGCGAATACTGCTGGCGATATGGAAGCAACCGAGCGGGTCACCGCAACGTCGCACGGCTGACGGCTGGACGTCTGGGACACAAGGGGTTAGGCAATGTCGGAAATTTCGCCCACGGAACTCGACAAAGAGACGATTACCAAGGCTTATGCGCGATGGGCGCCGGTCTATGATCTCGTCTTCGGCGCGGTTTTCGAGCATGGCCGCAACGCCGCCATCGCCTCCGCAGAGCGCATCGGCGGCCGCATCCTCGAAGTGGGCGTGGGGACCGGAATCTCTCTGCCGTACTACTCCCCCGATGTTCGACTCTACGGCGTCGACATCTCCGAGCCGATGCTGCGCAAGGCGCAACAGCGGGTGGACGAACTTGGGCTTAGGAACGTCGAAGCGCTCGCGGTCATGGACGCGGAGCACCTGGATTTTCCCGACGCCTCGTTCGACGTGGTCGTGGCGCAATATGTCGTCACCACGGTGCCGAACCCCGAGGCTACGCTCGACGAATTCGCCCGCGTCCTAAAGCCGGGCGGCGAGATCGTACTGGTCAGCCGCGTCGGAGCGGAAGCGGGATTGCGGCGCGCCTTGGAGCGGTGGTTTGCGCCGGCGGCGCGCAAATTGGGCTGGCGCACGGAGTTCGCCTTCGAACGTTACGCTCATTGGGCGAAAAAGACCGACGGAGTGATACTGATCGAGCGGCGAGCTATGCCACCGTTCGGGCACTTCTCGCTTATCCGGTTTGTTAAGGAAGGATCAACCAACATCGCGCGCGATAACAAACAAAGAAAGCGCATGGCGGGTTGATCGCGCTCTTCCTAAATCGACGCACTCATAGAACTGTCACGAGGGTTCGTGGTGTCACGCCGCCTACATGGAATCGCCATATGATCAAAGAATCGACCTCAGGCGGAGGGGAAAATATGGCCGGCTTTCTTGAAACGCTAAGAACGCAACGTTGGGACGATCATCGCTACTATCATCACAGCCGCATCAATCAGTCGCTCCATTTTGTCAGTGCCATAAGCTTTCTGTTCTCCTATGTCATGATCTTCAAGGATCCCGCCATATCGGCGCTCGCCGGCTGGCTGGTCGCGATGACCACACGCCAGACCGGGCATTTCTTCTTCGAGCCCAAGGATTACGACGAAGTCAATCAGGCCACGCACGAGTACAAGGAAGAGATCAAGGTCGGCTATAATCTCCGGCGCAAGGTCGTCTTATTGACGGTCTGGGCGCTGTCGCCGGCGCTGCTCTACCTCGATCCAACCTTGTTCGGGCTTTTCACGCCGGCCACCGGTACGGCCGAGTTCGTGCGACATGTCGCGGCGATCTGGCTAGCCGTCGGCGTCGGAGGCGTGCTGTTCCGCACCATCCAGCTGTTTTTCATCAAGGACGTGCAGAGCGGACTAGTATGGGCCACTAAAATACTCACTGACCCGTTCCACGACATCAAACTTTACCATAAGGCACCGCTGGCGCTCCTGCGCGGTGAGTTCGTCGATCCCCGCGTCGGGTACGACTGGGACGAGGAAGAGGTTAAAGAGCTGCCGCGCACCGGCTAGGTGCCGCTCAGCCGGCAACCGATCCCGATCCGTCGCGCACGGAAAACAGACGATGGGCGATCATCTCTTTGAGGATCGCGCGCTTGATCGACTTGTTGGTCATCGCCGGATTCCACCACCACCAGCCGTCCTCGCTCATGGCTTTGGCCGCAGCGACGAAACGGTCGGCAAAGGCGGCGAAATCGACCTCGGTGTAATTGAGGCTGAAGATCAGCCGGCCGGTGCCGACCCAGCTCAGCGCCAGACCTTCCGCGCGCAGATAGTACTGCAGCATCCAGTTATAGCGGCTAGGCTGCGTGTAATACACGGTCCAGATCGACGACATGTTGGCGACTTGCACCGGCAAAGCCTCGTCGCGCAGACGCTCGTTCAGCTGCTGCGCCCGTTCGTCCCAAATGCAATCGAGGTCGCGATAAACGTCGCGACCCTCTGCTGTATCGATGAAGCGGAGGAACTCGTTCGTTGCCGCCATCACGTAGGGATGAGAGTTGAACGTACCGCGAGCAAAGCAGATGTCGGCCGGACGATCACCGCGGAATCGCCGCATCAAATCCTTGCGCCCGCACACGGCGCCGATGGGCAGTCCACCGCCGAGCGTCTTGCCGTAGGTGACGAGATCGGCGCGGACACCGAAATATTCTTGCGCGCCGCCTACGGCGAGGCGAAAGCCGACAAACACCTCATCGAAAATCAGTACGATATTCTGCTCGGTGCAGACCTGACGCAGGCGCCTCAGCCATTCGGTGTATGCTTTCCTGTCGAAGTGCGCCGTGCGCGCACTGTCGACCAGCGACGCGTCTCCTGGCGCGTTGGCGTTGGGATGCAGTCCTTGCAGCGGATTGACGAGCACGCAAGCAATGTTGTGCCGGGCCTGCAACACGCGCAGCGAGTCCTCGGACATGTCATTCAACGTGTAGGTCTCATGCGCCGGCAGCGGATTGCCGATGCCAGGCTGCACATCACCCCACCAGCCGTGATACGCCCCGCAGAAGCGCGCCAGATGCGTGCGCCGCGTGTGATAGCGCGCGAGCCGCACGGCCTGCATCACTGCTTCCGTCCCCGACATGTGAAACGAGACTTCGTCAAGCCCGGAAATCTGCTTCAGCCGTTCCACATTATCCGCGACGACCGGATGATAAGCGCCGAGCACGGGACCAAGCGCCGCAACGCGTTCAAAGCCGCGCGTCATCGCCTGCTTGTAAAAATCGTAGCCAAGAACATTGACGCCGTAAGAGCCGGTGACGTCATAGAACTGGTTGCCGTCCAAATCCGTGACGCTAACGCCGACCGAGGATTGCAGGAAACTGCCCGTCTTCAGATGCTGGCGCACGAAGCGACTGAACTGAAACGGCAACCTGTAGGCAGCCGTGAACTGCAGGTCGGAGATGCTTTCAGCCGCCTCGGCGGTGAGGGCCGCCGTCTTGGCGAACCGCGTCTTGTACAGCGCCGAGAGCTGCATGAAGCCCGCGCGCCGTCGCGCGGTGACATCGGCGGGTGCGCCGTCGGCGCAGAAAAATCGCTCTTCGCCGTATTCATAGAATCGTATGAAAGACGCCAGCCTCCGCGCGATGCGCGCGTGGCCGGCGAGCGACGGGTGCTTGCTGCTGGAGAGGCGCAGCCGCCCTCTCAAACTCACCAGCGACGCCGCAACCGCAGCCGCGCCCTGTCCATAGAAAGCCATTGTGGCACCGCCCGAATACATCGAATCGGGCATAGCCCACGGAGTTTACGGTAACATGACGCTTCGCAGCCGCGTCCTGCAAACATTGGAACGGGAGGACGTTAATTTCGTCCTGACCAATCGGATTCCTCGCCGTTTGTTAACCAAGTTCGCAGGTTGGTTCAGCCGCATCGAGCAGCCTTTCGTGCGCGACATCTCCATCGACGTGTGGCGCTTTTTCTCCGACCTCGACTTAAGCGAAGCAAGCACGACGCAATTCCGCAGTCTGCACGACTGCTTCACCCGGCATCTGAAGCCCGGGGTGCGCCCGATCGATGTCGACCCGCAAATCCTGGTCAGCCCGTGCGACGCGATCGTCGGCGCCTTTGGAGAAATCGCCGGAACCGATCTCTATCAAATTAAGGGCGCCCGCTACGCGCTTGCCGATTTGTTGTGCAACGCAAGCCTGATCGATGCCTATCGCGACGGTCGCTACGTCACGCTGCGGCTGACATCGAGCATGTACCACCGCTTCCATGCGCCGCATGACTGCCGGGTGGATCACGTCGCTTACATTCCCGGCGACACCTGGAACGTCAATCCAGCGGCGCTGCGGCGAGTCGAGAAGCTCTACTGCAAGAACGAACGCGCGATACTGCGGACTAAATTATGGAAAGGCGGCTACGCCGTCACTTTGGTTCCGGTAGGCGCGGTCCTCGTCGCCGGCATCCGCCTGCGCTTCATTGATGTTGAGCTCTGCCTCCGGCACCGCGGGCACAACAGTGTGGTTTGCGATACCGAGTTCAAGAAGGGCGAGGAGATGGGATGGTTCGAGCATGGCTCGACCATCATCGTCTTTGCGCCCGACGGGTTCTCATTCTGCGAGAACGTCCGGGAGGGCACATTGATCCGCGTCGGCCAGCCGCTGATGCAGCTGCCATAGAGCACGTTCCGGAAAGTGGGTACCGGTTTTCCGAAATGATCATGCTCCAGTGGAAAAGGGCGAGCCGCGTTACGCGGGAACTCGGCTCACGTATCCAAGTGTCTCGTTCTCATAAATGGACGTGTCGCCCTTTGGCCTGTCGCCGGCGATAGCGCGGCCCTCCACCATGTAATGCACCGCTTCGGCGATGTTGGTGGCGTGGTCGCCCATGCGCTCGATGTTCTTAGCGCAAAACAAGAGATGGATGCACACAGAGATCGAGCCGGGATCCTCCGTCGTGTAGGTGAGCAATTCGCGGAACAGCGATACATAAAGCGAATCGACTTCCTTATCGCTCTGCCAGACCTTGAGCGCTTTCAGCGGGCTGCGATCGACGAAGCTGTCGAGCACGGAGGCCAACTGTGCTACGACCAGCGTTCCCATGTGCCGCAGGCCACGCATCAGCGTGCGCTGCGAGTGATTGTTGCCCACGGCGATGGTGCGTTTGCCGATGTTTTTCGCCAAATCACCGATTCGCTCAAGATCATTGGAAATGCGCAGCATCGCCACCAGCGCCCGCAGATCGACGGCCATCGGCTGCCGCAGCGCGATCGTCTCCACGGCCTTCTCTTCGATCTGCCGCTGCAAGTCGTCGACAATCGCGTCGTTTACCACGACCTGATGAGCGAGAACGGCGTCACGCCGCACCAACGCACCCATAGCATCCGTGATCTGCTTCTGCGCGAAGCCGCCCATCTCGGCGACTCTCTGCGTCAGTTTGGCCAGATCGGCGTCAAACACCTTGGCGGTGTGATCGGAGACAATCATGGTCTGCCGCGTCTCTTAACATATCCTCCAACGCGTTGATCATCCTACGCTTTATCCGTGACCATCGGATGACGATGAAGTCGCACCACAGTCATGGTCAAGGCCGGGCAGCCACGCGAATGGCCCTTGTCATCAAAGCTACGTTGAGAGACCCATATTATTTTGGTCGATTCGCAAACCGATCTTGATCGCTGCGCGTGAAGAGGGTGCCGCAACAATGAGTTCGGCCTTGGTCGAAACGATCGGCGGATTCGCTGCCATCCTGACAGCGCTGTGCTTGGTACCGCAGGTGCTCAAAATCGCTCGCGAGCGTGAGGCCCGGGCGATTTCGCTGCTGAGCACGATGCTCTCGGTCCTCGGCGTCCTTCTCTGGCTAGTTTATGGCGTGGCGATCGCGGACGCACCGCTGATTGGTTCCAGCACTGTCACCTTCGCCATCACGGGCATGATCCTCGCGCTCAAGATCCGTCACGGTTAGCCCTGAATCATCGATTCGGTCGGGCGTAGCCACGGGCCCGATTTCAGGCCGCGATCTCGGCCTCCTCCTCCGGCGGCGTATCGTCCGGCACAACGAGCGGCTTGGGGCCGGTCTTCTCGCTGGTCCAGGCAATGATCTCCAAGTGTCCGTCTGCGTGCTCGGCGACCGCTGTGCAGCTTTCAACCCAGTCGCCGCAATTGACGTAGCGGACGCCGAAGCTGTCGTGAATCACGGCGTGGTGGATGTGACCGCAGATGACGCCATCGACGCGGTAGCGTTGCGCCTCGGCGGCAAGCGTCTTCTCGAAGGCGCCGATATAGTTCACGGCATTTTTGACCTTGTGCTTGGCCCATTGCGATAGCGACCAATAGGAAAAACCGAGGTGGCGGCGGATGGCGTTGAAATAGCGATTGACCAAGATGGCGAAGTCATAGGCGGTATCGCCCAGCAGCGCGAGCCAGCGCGCGTGCTTGACCACCATGTCGAAGATGTCGCCGTGAACGACCAGATAACGCCGACCGTCAGCGGCCTGGTGAATGGCCCGCTCCATCACCTCGATGCCGCCGAAGTGGGTGCCGTAATAGTCGCGCAGGAATTCGTCGTGGTTTCCGGGTAGATAAACAATCCGCGCGCCCTTGCGAGCCTTGCGCAGCAGCTTCTGCACCACATCGTTGTGATCCTGCGGCCAGTACCAGCCCGAGCGCAATTGCCAGCCGTCGACAATGTCGCCGACCAGATAAATCGTTTCGGCATCGTGATAGCGCAGGAAGTTCAACAACCGGTCGGCCTGGCAACCGCGCGCCCCGAGATGGACATCGGAAATGAAGAGAGTACGGAACCCAACTGCGCCATGCTCAAACGTCACGAATCACGTTCTCACACCGTTCAATCCTGTTTGTTTTGTAGCCCTCTTCCATTGCAGCACCATGACAACAAAGTGAGCTGTAGCCGGCATCCTTTTGGTTAACGATCGCGCCTAAGCGCTGCCGTGTGCCATTACGGGTAATACTTGCTAACGATTGCCAACGTGGCGGACGACCGGCTGCCGACTATCGCTTCGGTACGATAGCGCAGGAGGTGACCTGAGAGTGAGCAGAAAACACACAGCGCCAGACTAACCCAGACCGCCACACTGAAGTAGAGCGACATCCAGGCAATCTCGTCCTTCCACTCGGCAAAGTCGTGCGTCACAACCCAACGTGTGCTCACGTCACGGAGACCCTCGAGAGGCCTCAGTAGCTTGCTGCCATCACCGAGCTTGGCCCGCCATCGGCTCAGGTACATTGGGACGTCGATGGCCAGGAGAAACGCCAGATAGCTTGCAATCCCGATGATCGCGATGGCGAGGATCATGCAAAGCGGACCGCCGAACTCCGGCAGCAATCGGCAAAGGGCAACCCCAACGACGAAGAAGGCAGCGGCCCATATCGAATTTTCGACGGCATGGCCCAAATAGTTGGTGGTCAGCACCGCATACCACGAGAAACACTCCGCGATGAGGATCAACGGCACGATTGCCCATGCGGCGTTCAAGCTGGCGTCCGATCCCGTAATCGTGCCCAGTTGGTTCAGGGTAATCGCCCACTGCACCGCGAAGCAGACCTCGGCCACGGTTGCTACCGACCGGCCGACGACAACGCTTGACAGCCACGTGTCGAACAAGCACATGCGCTGAACATCCGCGCGCGGAAGGAACGATCTGAACGCACAGCCAAAAACATACGCCGCACTGAGGAGGAGCATGAGCTCGATGCCGCACGTGCTGAGATTGCCGGTCGGCTGTTTGGGAAGTTCGCGGTAAAGGAAGAACCAAACCGCGATATTTGTGACGCTGACGGTGAGCAGCAGGCCCCACCACCAAGCCAGGGGATTGGACCAGGCCAGGGAACCTGGCCGCTGCCGCGATTCCACACTCATCGACTGCTCCGCTTGTAACCGAAGTGACACTGCATCGTAGCGATTCTGTCACAACTCGCAGCCTTGTTACGAACAAAAAATATGTGTGCTGCGGCAGCGCTCAATCCATGGCGTCAGCGCAGCTATCGTTTGTGCCGGATCATGGCCGGGAAGTTGGCAATGAGTTCGCGCGCTTCGACTAGCGCGGGAACACCGGCCTCAAGTGCCGCCCGCCAGTGTGAAGCGGCGTCGAACCATGACCCCCGACGACGTGAATCCAAGTGACTGATGGACAATGAAACAGGTGGGGTCACGCTTGGACGCTGATCGGGTTCTCTGAAAATGGCAAATTCGGTCACCGTGCCAAATACTTGCGACCAGATCGAGGAGGGGTCAAAGTTCGACGCCGATTCACAGCTTAGTCACGTCGGCCCACGTAACGCGCAATCGGGTCGTTGGTCGTAACCCCGAAGCCCGTAAGCTCGCGATCGGTCAGAACAGCCTGGTCCTTGCAGCGCAGGCATCGCACGACAATAGCGCCGCGCGGCAGCGGCCTTATCTTCCTCGTTCCCCTCGCCCAATACGCCGCGTTTGATCAAATCATCGCGCAGGGCGCCATCGCTTTCGAGCCAAACAATTCGGACGCCAGACCGAAGCCGTTCGCGGTGGCGACGCTGACGCTGCGTGGCGGCGCTAGGCATCGAGCGCCAAGTTTTTCAGACGCCGAACGAGGCGCGCGTCTGTCAACGTCGTTAACCTGGCTGTCAACCCTGTAAACCGTGTTAACCTTGAAAAATTTTGAGTCTTACTAGCGAGCCCCCGCGCCGTAGCCTCCCGCAATTGGCGCCGATCGCCCGGAGTACCTTGAGGCTGCGCGTGGGATCTTGCGAGAGCGGCCGTCATGTGAAGCCCCTCCGTTCCAACCAATCGACAACAATGCCAGCGAGCTTCCGGCTCACGTGCCTACGGACACGGAGAACTTCGCCGCAATGCGGACAGCGCTGTATCTCGGCAACGTTGGTGTCCGATGCGATGAAGAAGGCCACACCAGCGAGCGCCTTCGTGCTCAATGTGATGCTGGCTTTCTGCGCTTCATGAAGCAGATAATCGAAGAGGTCTTGAGGCAATTGCGCTGCGAGCCTTTGCCTCCATACTGCGGTGCGCGACTGGCCGAGAAGTCTGGCGGCGCGGGTGTGGGTGTAGGTCTCCAGTCCGTCGCTGCAGTTTCGGAAGTAGTCCGCGATTGTCTCGGCTGGCTGCCAATTCGGTCGGTCGGCGTGCGGATTGCCGTCGTTCCCTGGGGAACACTCGCCGAGCGCCGTCACGACGCGCTCCTCCTATTGCGATCCGGAGGATTGAAGCTCGGCATCCAGACACCGCGGCGCTCTAGGCCAGCGACGCGGACAACATCGTGCAGTGGCATCCCGTGAACGCCTCGGAAGTCGAGCCAAGCGCGATAAGGCTTCGATCCTTCGAACACGAAGGTCATGCCGGCTGCCTTTGCGTGCTCGCCGAACTCGGTGAGCCCCCACTTCTCTTCGTCGATTGCCTGCGGCGCTGCTGCTTGGCTCAGTGGGGGATTAGAGGGTTTTCTATAATTTGTTTTTTCTATCTTTCTTTCTTTTATAGAGTGCGTGGTGCTGTTTCGCGCATGCGCGTCACGCGCATGCGCAAAAGAGCACTGCGCTAAAATTGCCACACCACTCTCCGTTACCGCCGCTTTCACGTCTTCCGGCATGCCGACGAAATAGACGTAACTCGCAAAGTCACCGTCCTCATCGTGGTCTTGGTATTGGCTGCGGGCCATGTAGCCGGCCTCCATTGCTTCGCGGAACATGCGGGCCAAGCGACGCCGTCCCAATGGTCGATCGCCGGCGCGCGAGAGAGCAGCAGCAAGTGGGACCGGCTTGACCTGCCAAGTCGGAGGCTTCGATAGAAGGAAGACGACCATCGCCCGCGTGTCCGCGTTGAGGCGTTTGTCTTTGATGACGACGTTCGGAATAGACACGAATTCGCGGCGGACGACCGGGCGGATAATCATCAGGCGACGGGAAGCTCCGGCCCCGGGACCGCTCTCACCGCCTCGCCCAACCTCCGGAAGGTTCCCACCGGCTCTCGATTGGCATCAAATGCCGTGAACTTTTCGCCACGTTGCTCTATTCGACCTGCCGCGGAACACCCATCGGTGACCCAAAGCGTGCGGCGCTCGGGCTTCGGCGCGCGCCGACGCTTGTTATTTCGGGCGGCCATTGCCGGCTTCATCAAGCATGCGGTCGAAGGCGACGCGAGGCACCTTGAGAAGCCGGCCAATGCGAATAGTAGGAATTTCGCCGGCTGCCGCTGCCGCGTACGCAGCCGAGCGACTTAGGCCGAGCTTGGCGCCCGCTTCGGGGACATCGTACACGACCCGCTCCGTGGAACCGCTTTCTTGGGACATCTCCAAATCACCCTCTTGCGCGGTGCGTCACCGTGCTGCAGAATAGTTGAACACTTGTGCTCGTTATTGACGCACAGAAACCATTAGGTCAAGTGGTGGCCCGTCCAAAATCCCCAGAAAAATCCATTCACACAGCCGTGCGGCTCCCGCAGGATTTGCACGCACAGCTATCGAAAGCTGGCCACGGCGCCCTCGCCGAGGAGATCAAGAGGCGGCTCGCGTGGTCTTTCTGGTGGGATGAATTGGACCCGCCCACGCGGGAGCTTCTTTCGGCCACCCTTCGAATGGCCGGCCTCATCCACGGCGATACTCGCGCGCCTTGGCACGCAAACGCCTACCTGAGAGCTGCATTCGCCGCGGCGATTTCAGCTTGGCTGGCAGAGCGCGTGCCTGGCGATGCAAATACGTCGGGCGCGAACGCATCCGCTTCGACGTCCTCGTCTGCGGCTTGGCTGAGGGAGGGCGATACCGCTGAGGCCGCAGGCGCCGCGCTATTGCGGCTCTACAAATCGTCGCGAGCCACCGAAGAGGCGCTGGAACGCTATCAGCAGAAGCTGCGGACCGATCCAATCCAACGGTGGGCGGAAGAACAATCGCGTCGTGAGCCAACAAAACTCATTCAGACCTCCAAACGCGGCGCGCCGATAGAGGAGCCACAACCTTCGCCGCCGGCGCCGAAGAAGCGGGAACGAAAGCGATGATCGGTCACGTTCGGCGTAGAGGCAAAGCGAGTTGGGAACTAAAATTCGACGCCGAGCCAGATCCGCTCACCGGTAAGCGGCGCATTCGGTATCACTCGTTCAAAGGCACCCGGCGGGAAGCGGAAATAGAACTCGCGCGCCTGATCACTGAGAATGCGGCGGCCAAAGGAGTCGACCCGACCAAGGCCACGGTCTCGGAATTCCTCGATCGGTGGGACCGCGACTGGGCAAGCGCGAACAACCTCGAAGGCAAGACGCTCGAGCGATATCGGGAGCTGCTCACACTCTACGTTAAGCCGCATCTCGGAACGTGGCGCATTCAAAAACTGCGCCCTGTGAATCTCAACGAGCTTTACGCCAAGTTGCTGCGTGAAGGGGGAAAAGGCGGTCGCCCCCTCGCCGCTCGGACCGTCGGACACATACACCGACTCTTACATCGCGCGCTCGGCCACGCCGCGACGTGGGGCATAATTGCCCAAAATCCGGCTGCAGTCGTAAACCCGCCCAAAGTCCCTGATGCCGAAATTACGATCCTGACCGAAGAGCAGATCGGCTCCGTCCTCAGTCATCTGAATGGCCGTACGCTTCGCCCTATAATCTCGTTTTTGGTCGGAACAGGTTGCCGCCGCGGCGAAGTCCTGGCGCTCCGCTGGAAGGACGTTGACTGGAACGGCTCCCGCGTACGCATCGAGCGTTCAGTCGAGCAAACGAAGAAGGGCGGGCTTCGGATCAAATCTCCAAAGACAAAAAAGGGGCGCCGCAACGTGTCAATCTCCCCTTGGCTGTTGGCCGAACTGCGCGCGCACCGCACGCGCCAACAGGAGCGCCGACTCTCTCTCGGCATGGGTCAAGCTCCCCTGGACTCGCTTGTCTTTGCCCGCTGGGATGGCTCCACGCGGGCACCGCATTGGCTCACGCAAAAATTCGCGCTAGCGATGGCGGAATTGAAGATCGGCAGCACACTGCACGCTCTGCGGCACACGCACGTTTCGCACCTGATCGCGGCCGGCCTCGACGTCGTGACAATCAGTCGGCGGATTGGACACGCCTCCCCTGCCATCACGCTGCGAGTCTACGGTCATTTGTTCACCAACACCGACGCCCGCGCGGCGGAGATCATGGAAGCCGCCTTCGCGAAGGTGCGAACTGATCAGGAACCGTCCGGTGGCAATCCGGTGGCAATCTAGGACCAAATGCTTTAGTAAGCCCCGTAATGCCGGGTTAGCTCAGCGGTAGAGCAGCGGTTTTGTAAACCGTTGGTCGGGAGTTCAATCCTCTCACCCGGCACCAGTAATAACAGATACTTAGGTCACATTTCTCAGTCTCGGCTTGGACCCAAGTGGCAGATGGGGTAAGCATCCGGGTAAGCAGCCGCCAGCGGCCCACAATC
>Ga0335078_10001865_pt1 | contig 31924 bp, 22 predicted proteins | sample Lox_Sample_32_FD_206711 | JGI IMG/M metagenome (GOLD analysis project Ga0335078, IMG submission 206711) | Soil microbial communities from Loxahatchee National Wildlife Refuge, Florida, United States - Lox_Sample_3.2 | ecosystem: Environmental > Terrestrial > Soil > Wetlands | place: USA... | reverse complement strand
TAGTAACCGCCATTCCCGGATTATGGTAACCAGTCAACCGGCAAGATTATAGCTAAGTATATGAAAATTATAGATTTTCTTGGCTCTGAGGTCTGGCCGGAGGTAATACATTTGGAGGTACGGTCGGTCGAATAATAAGTGTGTCAGTCTGGGAAAGGCAGCCGTCTGGCGCCAAGAAGTTGCTGGCCCGCCACAATTGCCCTCTTCACTTGGCCTTAATAAAACCGATTTAAATCGACCTCTGAGACAACCGAGCCATGAGGGTAGTTGCCGGACGTGTGAGCATACGGAATCAACGGGCGATCATCATTGAGAGCAAAAGAATGGCTCCTCAGGTAGGACTCGAACCTACAACCCTCCGGTTAACAGCCGGATGCTCTGCCATTGAGCTACTGAGGAGTGATGGTGCGCCTGCGGCGCGTTCAGTTGTATTCGTTATTGTAGCGGCGGGCGGCGAGGGCGTCAAAGGTCGGACTCCAACATTTGAAGGCTGCGTCCCCAAACTGGGTCTTCGCGCATGTGAAGATCACTGTGAAACTCGGAGGATCCGAGTCACACGCGATCAGCAGCAACCGCAGGGCAGGTAACAGCAGAATGGAAGTGAGGCGTTCCGCGGCAAACGAGATGATGTCTCATTCGCACCAAGGCTGCGGCCGGCAAGAAAAGTGGCAGCGCTAATCGGCTTTGGCCGGTGGCAGGCGGCTGTATGATGAGAGATCACGTCGTATGAGTCGAACTTCTATAACGCGTTGCGGTTTTGTATTCGTACTGCTCGCGCTCACGCAACTCGTAATGTCGCAAAGCCAGAATTCCAGATCTTCTTCCACGATGAACATTCCTAAGGCGCCTGCAACCAAACAACAGCCCGTAACCGACGTCTACTTTGGCGTGAAGGTTGTGGACCCTTATCGCTGGCTGGAAAACGGCGAGAGCCCCGAGACGCAGCAGTGGGTCAGCGAACAGAGTGCCTACACGCGCAGCACTCTCGACAAGCTGCCCGGCCGCGACAAGCTGCAGGAGCGGCTGCAGCAGCTGCTCCAGATCGGCACGCTGGGCGAGACACAGGTGGGCGGCGACTATTACTTCCACATTCGGCGTGACGGCAAGCAGAATCAGCCGGTGCTGTACGTCCGCACGGGCGTCAATGGCAAGGACGAAGTGCTGGTCGACGTGAATCCGCTGTCGAAGGATGGCACGGTGGCGCTCGACTGGTGGTATCCATCGCACGACGGGAAGTATGTTGCGTATGGGACGTCAGAGAGTGGATCGGAGATGAGCACGCTCCGTGTCATTGAAACGGCGACGCGAAAGTTGTTGCCGGACACGATCGCGCGTACCCGCGCCGCGAGCGTGGCGTGGAAGCCGGATGATGGCGGCTTCTACTACACGCGATATCCCAAGCCTGGCGAAGTCGCTGCTGGGCAGGAGATGTACAACCGGCATGTGTTCTATCACGCGCTAGCCGCTGATCCGGTGAAGGACCAACTGATCTTCGGCGAGGGATTGCCGGCGCAAGACTGGCCCAACGTAACGCTGTCGAACGACGGGCGCTGGCTGTGCATCATCGTGGAACATGGCTGGTCGAAGAGTGAGCTGTACATACAGGATGTCCAGAGCAATACGCCAGCGTTACGCATCACCGAAGGCAACGAGTTTCTTTACTCGGTGCAGGCATACAACGGCGAGCTCTATATCGTCACGAACGAAGACAGCCCACGCTATCGCGTCTTCAAGACGCCGGCCATTACGCCAACCCGCGAGCACTGGCGCGAGATCATTCCGCAGTCGGACGCGGTATTGACTTCGCTGAGCGTGATCGGCGGGCAGCTGTTTGCGGGATATGAATTTAACGCGCACTCGCTGCTGAGGCGATTCGCCATCGACGGCAAGCCGCTGGGCGAGATTCCACTGCCCACCCTCGGCACCATCTCGAGCATCGGTGGCGAGTACGACAGTGCCAGCGCCTTCTACCTGTTTTCCTCATTTACAACTCCCACAACCATATACCGCTTCGATATCCCACAATCGAGTACTACAATGTGGGAGTCGGTGGAAAGCGGAGTCAATGCTGATCTCTACGAGACGAAGCAGGTCTGGTACACGTCGCGGGATGGCACCCGCATTCCCATGTTCCTGGTGATGCGCAAGGGTCTGAAGATTACTGGGCATAATCCTGTGATGCTGAACGGCTACGGCGGATTCAACGTCAGCCTGACGCCGGAATTCAGCAAGACCCTGTTTCCTTGGGTTGATCATGGCGGCATCGTCGCGGTGGCCAACCTGCGCGGGGGCGCGGAGTTCGGCGAAGACTGGCACCGCGCCGGCATGCTCGACAAGAAGCAGAATGTCTTTGATGACTTCATCGCGGCGGCGGAGTATCTGCTGAAGCAGGGTTACACCGATCGCGAGCATCTCGCCATTCGCGGCGGCAGCAATGGTGGACTGCTGGTGGGAGCGGTGATGACGCAGCGGCCGGAGCTCTTTCGCGCGGTGGTGTGCCAGGTGCCATTACTCGATATGCTGCGCTATCAGAATTTCCAGATCGCCAAGTTGTGGATTCCCGAGTACGGTTCATCGGAGGATCCCAAGCAGTTCCAGTGGCTCTATGCCTACTCGCCGTATCAGCACGTCAAAGCTGGAACGAGTTATCCTGCGGTGCTGTTCATGACGGCGGAGAGCGATACACGCGTCGATCCCATGCATGCGAAGAAAATGACGGCAGAGTTGCAGGCCGCGAACAGCGGGCCAAATCCGATTCTGCTGCGCATCGAGACCAAAGCCGGACACGGCGCCGGCAAGCCCATCGCCAAGCTGGTGGAAGAGTGGACCGATATCTATTCGTTTCTGTTCTGGCAGCTGGGCATGGAAGGAAGCAATTAGCAATTAACGATTAGCGAGTAGCTGTTCGCGAATCGGACCGCGGTTTCACTTCCCTACAAATACTGCCACGCTGCGCGCTTTCACGAGATAGTTTTCCTGCGACAGCAGCGGAAACTCCTGGCCATCCTCCGCGATGTCGTTGGGTGAGGATTGCGCGCTGTCAACGAGGCGGAACCACTCGTGCTGCCCGATCTGCGGCAGCTCGAACTCCAGATCGCCGTAATGCGAATTGGCGATGAAGAACAAGTCCTCGCGCGCGTCCCCATCATGAAGCTGGGTGAGTTGCATGGCCAGGCTGCGCGACTCGGGACCCCAGTCCGGCCGGCTGCGTTTCACCCCATGCCACGTGACGTGGAAGCCATGTTCGCCGTTGAGCTCGAAGCTGTCGCGGCGCAATAGCTGGCAGCGTTTGCGGAAGGCGATCATCAGTTGGAAGAAGCGCAGCAAGCCCGCATTGGTCTCGGCCAGCTTCCAATCGATCCAACTGATCTGGTTATCCTGACAGTAGGCGTTGTTGTTGCCCTGCTGCGTGCGGCCGATCTCGTCGCCTGCGAGAATCATAGGCACGCCGTGCGATACCAGCAGGATCGCGGCAAGATTCTTCTGCTGCTGGAGACGAAGCTGGCTGATGCTCTTGTCGGCGGTTGGGCCTTCGGAGCCGCAATTCCAGCTGTAGTTGGCGTTCGTGCCGTCGGAGTTGTTCTCGCCGTTGGCGAGATTGTGCTTCTCGTTGTAGGAGACCAAATCGTTCAGAGTGAAGCCGTCGTGGCAGGTGATGAAGTTGATGCTGTGATACGGCTCGCGCGCACTGGTGAGATACAAGTCGGGACTGCCGAGCAGCCGCGTGGCCAGCGGTGACGTCATTCCGGCATCGCCTTTTACAAACTTGCGAATGTCATCGCGGAAGATGCCGTTCCACTCCGCCCATCGTCCCCATGAGGGAAACGATCCCACCTGGTAGAGGCCGCCGGCGTCCCAGGCTTCTGCGATGAGCTTGGTGTTCGCCAGCACGGGATCGTAGGCCAGGCGCTCCAGCAGCGGCGGATTCTGCAGAACGGACCCGTCCTCGCCGCGTCCGAGAATCGACGCGAGATCGAAGCGAAAGCCGTCGACGTGCATCTCCATCACCCAGTAGCGCAGGCAATCGACGATGAAATCGCGCACGACGGGGTTGTTGCAGTTGACCGTGTTGCCGCAGCCGCTGAAATTCTGGTACTTTCCCGTACCGCACTCGAGGATGTAATAGGTCGAGTTGTCGATGCCGCGGAACGACCATGTGGGGCCATGCTCGTCGCCCTCGGCGGTGTGGTTGAAGACGATGTCGAGGATCACCTCGATGCCCGCCTTGTGGAACGCGCGCACCATCTCCTTGAATTCGCGCACCTGCTCGCCCTTGTCGGGATCGGACGAGTAGGCGGCATTGGGAGCGAAGAACGCCGTCGACTGGTAGCCCCAGAGGTTGAGCAGCGGCTGGCCGGCGAAGGGATTGACGCGATCGGTGTCGGACTCCTCGAATTCGTTCACCGGCAGAAGTTCGACGGCAGTGACTCCCAGCGTCTTTAAATAAGGAATCTTCTCGATGAGGCCCGCAAAGGTACCAGGATGCGTCGCGGCTGACGTTGGACTTTGCGTGAAGCTGCGAACGTGCAGCTCATAGATAATGCTGTCCGCCAGCGGGATGTTCAGAGGCCGGTCGTGCTCCCAATCGAAATAGTTTTCCACGACAAGGCCGTTGCGGTAAGGCCGCTTGCCAGGCTTGAACTCGCCCCATGAACCGCCGTGCGAAAGCGCCAGCGCGTAGGGATCGAGCAATACCTTGGACGGATCGAAGCGATGAAAGCGCGGATCGGGATTCGGCCGCATGTCAAAGCGATAGCCGTATTGCACGCCGGCGTCGAGCCCTTCGACGAAAACGTGCCAGACCTGCCCGGTGCGATTGGCGAGGGGATCCAGTGCGATCTCGACGTAGGGATCCTGCGCTTCGGGCTTGAACAGCACGAGGGTGCAGGAGGTCGCGTGGCGCGAAAAGACGGAGAAATTCACACCGTGGCGCCGGACGGTGACGCCCAGTGGAAGCGGGACTCCGCGCTTCGCACGTTCGCCTGGGACAGAGGTGGCAGCGGCCCTCTTCGGCGCGCGTTGAGTATAGGTTGTGGCCATGGCGCGTTGCTCATTGTGCGCCAAGTGTGAGGATTGGTATAGAAAAAAATTAGCCGCGCGTGGCGAAACCCCCGAACCCGGTGGCTGTTACTCGATCTTGCAGACCATCACAACGTCATTTCGATAGGGACAACTCCAGTCCACCGGACTCCCACTCTGTAAGACAGAACTCCCACGTTGTAAGACAACCCAGCCAATGCCGAATTCCTGCTTGAGATGCTGAAAATCCTGCACTCGGAAGGCATTCCAGCCGCGCTGCGCCTGCACTTGCCGATACCATTGGTCGGCAAGCGCCGGAAACATGCTGACCGGGCCGTTGTCGTGAATGCCGGCAAGCGAACTACGCTGAGCGATGGCGCGAAAACCATGTTCGTCTTGGCCGGGCAAGTTCATGTAGTTCGGATGGAGCGCAAAGATGGCATCGGGCGGCGTGTTGACGCGAATCCATTCAAACGCCTGTACCCAGGCGTTCTTCGGTGCGCGCCCGGGTAATTCCAGATGCTCACTTGCAGGAAACAGTTGGCGCTGCACAACGAACATCGCAAGGCACAAAGGCAGAAAGAGGACGAACCATCGCCAGACGTAAGACTTCAAGACCGACTCGGCCAGCACCCCTCCCACCAGGACAAAGAGCAGTACGAAGACCAAGTGCAGGCTGCGCATGGGCTGCAGCAGGGCAAAGCGGGCCATTGAGGGAATGCAGACCACGAGTCCGATCGCCAAGAAGACCAGAGTGAAGATGATGAGGCTCCGGCACAGAACCTGCACCTGCAGCAGGTTGTGTTTGCGCCCATAGCGCGCGAGCCACCACAAGAGCAGCAGCGGGACCACGATGCCAAGCCACTCCGACCACTGCCAGCGTGTGACCAGGAAATAGGAAATGTTCTTGCTCAGCAGGTCGCGATAGGCCGGCGATGGCTGGGGAAAGAGGTTCCATGGAATCAGCAGCAACATCGCCATAGCCGGCGTTGGCGCAAACTTCGAGCCGGAAGCAGTTGTCCGGCTGAATTCGAGAAAAATCAGCGCCAGCAGCGCGATTCCGAAGACCGACATCAAGGGATGAATTGCCGCAATGAGCAGCATGCCAATGCCAGCCAGCACAAACCTGCGCCTCATGGCTTCGGCGAACAGGAGAACGATCGCGGCCGTCGACAGGTCGCGCGGATTCAAGTACTGATCCATGATGTAGAGCGCGGTTCCGGCGACAGGGATCGTCAGCAGCGCAGCGACCAGAGCCACGCTTCCCCAGGCCGCACGCTCATCGCGGAAGCAGGTGCGCGAGATGCGCCAGCATCCCAGCAGAAGAAGAAAGATACAGGCGAAGTGCCAGAGAAAGATCGCCCAATCCAGCGGCAGATGCGTGATGCGCACCGACGCAGCGACAATGGGCGCGAACAGCGTCATGCGCGCATGCGACATGAAGTACTGATCGTTGAAGGGATAGAGCGCGGGATGAAGATGTTTGATGACGGCCGGGAGATAGAACTCGGCATCCTCGATGCCAGGATGGTAGCCATGAACGAGCACGGCGCCGATACTGATGAGGAACAGCAGAGCGATTTGCCTGCGGCTCAAGTCGCGCTCTCCGGGGTTGCTATTCGTGGCGCAGGCATTCTACCGGATCGAGGCGGGCGGCATTGTTGGCGGGCGTGATGCCGAAGGTGATTCCGACGGCGCAAGAGACCACCAGGGCAACGATGGCCGAGGTCACCGAGACAGGCACATTGTGGTTGCTGAAGAGCTGCAGCGAGATGGGGATGCCGATTCCAATGAGGGTGCCTATCCCTCCCCCGAGCAGAGCGATCAGCACCGCCTCACACAGGAATTGCAGCAGGATGGCGCTGCGTGTGGCGCCCACCGCCTTGCGTACGCCAATCTCATGAATGCGCAGATGCACGGTGGCCATCATGATGTTCATGATGCCGATGCCGGCGGCAATCAGCGTGACCGCGGCGAACAGCAGCAGCACCGCCGTGAAGGCATTGGCGGTTTTGTTGGCCAGGCGCAAAACGTCGGTCATATTGCTGACGTTGTACACCGAGCCCGGCCGATGGCGGGAATTGATGATGGACTGGATCTTGTCGGTAGCCGCGGGAATGCTGCCGGCGTTGTACATGGAGAAGTAGATCTGATTCACTGCCGTGGTGCCGCTCATGGCGTGGGCAACGCTATACGGAATCAGGATAGTGCTGTCCTCAATTTCGGAACGGCCCAGGGTGTCGATACTTTCGCGGAAGGTGCCAATGACCACGAACGGCACTTCCTCGATCCGGATGGTCTGGCCCAGCGCCAGGTCGAGGGAACCGAAGCGCTCGCGGGCAAGAGATTCCGTCAGCAGAGCGACCTTGTTGCCGTCTTGGGAGTCCTCCTGATCGAAGAACCTTCCCGCGCTGACGATGATGCGGCGCACCGTTTGATACTGCGGATCGACCCCCAACACCAGGATGTCCTGCTCTTTGCCGGAGCCGATCACGATACGCGCATGCATGTTGAGGACGGGGGAAGCCTCTTTGACGCCGGGAACCGCTTGCTGGACGGCGAGCATGTCTTTGGCGGTGAGGTAATCGCCGATCCCGTTGCTGGCCGCGGCGCTGGAGACGCCGGTGTACTCGGCCCAGATGACGTTGGTGCCGACGCCCTCGATCTGGGCCAGCACGTAGCGTTTGCCCGTTAGTGCGACCGTGACCACGAGGATCAGCGCTGCTGTGCCGACTGCCATGCCGAGCGCGGTCATGGCCGCGCGCAGTTTGTCCGCTCTTATGGAGTCGATTCCCATGGCCAGGATCTCGCGGAAGACCAGCGTGCGCGAGAGATGCAGGCGCGTCGACAGGCGGTTCAGCGGAGCTACGATGATTTGCGCCATGACGTCAGATTGGGTTACGAATTGCCGGTTACAAGTTCAGCGGCTAAAGCCGGAATCCCCGGTCGCCTTTTACGGCTGAAGCCGTGCCCCTTCGAATCCGCTTCAACCTTGATCGAGCCTTGGTTGCAGCCACCCGCTAATGACTCGCCGCGTTCGACGAGCCGTATAGCCAAGGCTGCAAAATATCTGCGGCAACCCTGGAGCCTTCAGCCGACCAGTGGTCATCGCATGGCAAAAAATACGGACGATAGTTGCCATCGGAACGCGCCGCCATCTCCGGCAGCAAGTCTTTGACGCGAATGCCGACTTCGCGTCCCCAGGCTTCCAGCGCGGGTCCCAGGCGATCCTGCCCGACCCGATAGTGCTGGAAGTCGTTGGCCCGCGGGATCAGGAAAACGTCGACCTTCGCGCCGTGATCGTCTGCCACGCTCTTGATATCCAGCAACGACTTCTTCAGCCGGGTGAAGTCGGTGTCGCTGTAATCGTTGTAGCCCGAGTACGTGCGATGCTGCGTCGAGTACACCCGCGAAGCCAAAATATATTCCACGACGTGATAGGTAGCAAAGTAAGAGCGAAAAAACGCCTGCATGCGCGTCCAGAAGCCTTCGCGGGCGTTGGGGTCGAACGTGCCTTGGTAGGCGACGGAAACATCATTGCGATAGTAAGGAAAATAGCGTCCGGGATAATGCTCTTCCATCCATGGGCCATCCATCTCATGAAAGTCATTGTCCGGGAGCACGCCGACCACCACCACATCATGGTCGAATTTTGATGCCAGGCTCTCATAGAGCAAAGCGTATTGCAGCGGACTGAAGCCTCCGCCGGTGCCGAAGTTGAGATGCTCGCGGCCGGTGCGGGCTTCCAGCAGGTTGCTCAGTCGCTCGTTCACCGGCAGCCCAAAGCCTTCCATGAAGGAGTCGCCGAGCACGACGGTGCGCGGATGGTCGGAATGCAGACTGCGCTCCACGTCGCGCGCGCCATAGCTGTTGGTGGCGTACTCGAAGCTGAAACAGCCTTCCTGGTGGATGAAGTGGCCGTTGGGCGGGTGCCACATCCCGAAGACGGGATTGTAGGTGCCCCAGAATTCGTAGCGGCCCAAGTGATAGGTCGGGCGGGTGAGCGGCCATTTCTTCAGATGAACCAAAACGATGCTGGCAAGTTCGATGGAGACGCCGAATACGAGAAGGTTGACCGCGACGAGTTTCACCGCATAGAGAAATTTTGAGCTGCGGGCGGTTTTTGGCGATGGCGCTTGGGTTGTAGTGCTCGTGGGTGAGCCGTTGGTGAGGGTGGGCTCAGGCATGCGCTACGGTTCAGCTTCCTTCATCTAATGACTGATGACCACCATCGTCACTCCGATGCAAACCAAGCCGATGCCGACCCAGCGCTGCCAATTCACGTGCTCGCCCAGGAAGAAGATGCCGCCGACCGCGCCAACCAGGTAGCTCAATGCGGTGACGGGAACGACGAAGCTGACATCCTCGAAGGACAGCAGGGTCACCAGCGAGAAGAATGCGGTGGCCATCATCGCCACGCCAATCCAGATCCATTTCAGGCGCAGCGCGCGGCCGATCAGCTTGAACGCATCGGAGGGGTGAAGCCTCTCCAGCTCGCCGGTTTCCTTCATGGCGCGGCCCAGGCAGAGCTCGCCTCCGGTGCCGACGACGATGACCAGAATGAACAGTATGTATTCGAGGGTCAATCGGGAGTCTCTGTGGTACGAGGATGAGTGTTGCGAATAAACGATACGCCCAGACAAATGACGGCAATGCCGGCCCAGTGCAAGGGTGCCACTTTCTCATGCAGCACGAGCACACCCAGCACCGCAATAACGGCGTAGCCGAGAGCGGCAGCGGGCTGCACGAAGCTGTAGTCGGCGACGGAGAGCGCCAGCATGTAGGCAATAATGAAGGCGATCAGGCAGCTGATTCCCGCCCAGATGGTGAAGGAGCCGAAGATGCCAACGAAGGCGCCCACCAGCTCCGACAGCGGCCAGACTTTGATTTCGCCAACCTGCTTAGTGCTCTTGGCCAGCAGGAGATTGCCCACCGGCCCGGTGACGATCATTACTCCGATTAGCAGATAGGTCTTCAGATGGAGCGGCGTGTGCACCGTTGATGGTGCACTCTCGGTCTGGGTTTCTGTCAGTGGCGGATTCAATTCGGGTCTTCCTGATTCATGGTACACGAAGGAGCGACTTAGCTGCGCCCGGGTTGGCAGATGCGATGGCCGGTATCGTGCATGGGATGGCTGGCCCTCAGGCGACACGGTCGGTGCCGGATGCAGGATGAAATAAGCGTCATCCCGCCGATAGATGGAATCTAACCAAGAGCGGTAAAGTTAATCAGGAACGGGCCGCGCTGGGTACAGCTTTGGTGGCAGCAGGGGAGCCAAACCATTGTGATAGTTTAGTTACAGCGCAGTTTTCCGGGCCCACGCTAGAAATACATTAATGTGCGGGATAGTTGGTTTCACACATAAGAGCGGATTGCCGCGTCCGGAGCGGATTTCAGAGGCTGCGGCGACGCTGGTCCATCGCGGACCGGACCAGCAGGGTGTCTACGAAACGGCTACCTGCTCGCTGGGAGCTACCCGCCTTAAGATTCTCGATCTCGAATCCGGCGACCAGCCGATTCACTCCGACGATGGCGATACGACCATCGTTTTCAACGGCGAAATCTACAACCACCTTGAGCTTCGCGCCGAGCTGGAAAAATCAGGCCATCGGTTCCACACTCACTGCGATACGGAGACGGTTTTGCATGCGTTTCTGGAGTGGGATACAGCCTGCTTCGCGAAGCTACGCGGGATGTTCGCGATCGGCATTTGGACGAACTCTGCCAAGCGGCTGGTGCTGGCACGCGATCGCGTGGGCATCAAGCCGCTGTACATCTCGCGCGATGGCGAGGACCTTTACTTCGGCTCCGAGCTGAAGGCGATTCTGGTTCATCCCGAGATCGAGCGCAATCTCAGCCTGCCTGCGCTCGACTGCTATCTCGCGCTCAACTACATTCCCGCGCCCTGGACAATGATCGAGAGAATCTTCAAGGTCATGCCGGGCACGTGGGTCGAGTGGCACAACGGGGAAGTGCGCTCGGAATCGTATTGGATCTTGCCTGCGCCGCATGCCGAGAACTACACGCTCGGCTCAGCCTGCGAGGAACTGGATGGGCTAATGCGGCAGTCGGTGAAGGAACACCTGTACTCCGACGTGCCGCTTAGCGTGTGGCTTAGCGGTGGTCTGGATTCGTCGACCATCCTGCATTATGCTTCGCGAGCGTCGTCGTCGCGGGTGAAGACATTCTCGATTTCGTTTCGCGGCCGCAGCTTCGACGAGAGCAGTTATATCCGCAGCATGGTTTCGGAATACGGCACTGAACACGCGGAGCTCGACCTGAATCCGGAAGAGGATCTGATCGGCGCGATCCAGGAGTTCGCGTATTACTCGGACGAGCCGAGCGCCGATGCGGGCGCGCTGCCGTTGTGGTTCCTGGCGAAGCTTAGCCGCACTCAGACCGAAGTTGCGTTGAGCGGTGAGGGCGCCGACGAATTGTTTGGCGGATATCTGACTTATCGCGCCAGCCGCATCGCAGCGAATCTTCGCAAGATGCCGGTGAGCGCTCTTCGTCTTGGCCAGTGGCTGATGCAGGCGTGGCCGGTGTCCGACGACAAGATCGGCCTGGATTACAAGGTCAATCGCCTGCTTGCGGGCAGCCTGATGCCGGCTGAGCGCGGCCACGTTTATTGGAACGGAACCTTCTCCGATCCGGAAAAACAGCGATTGACTGCGGAGGCGCTGCCGACTGCTCTGGATCGTGTGCTGGCCGATCTGCGCGGGCAACTCGGGCGCAACGGCAGCGATCTGAACGCCTACTTGTGGTTCGACCAGAAGTACTACCTGCCGGATGATATTCTGGTGAAGTCGGACCGCATCAGCATGGCGCATTCGCTCGAGGTGCGGCCGCCCTTTCTCGACCATCGCATTGTCGAGTTTGCGAACCGGCTCCCGGCCTCGCTGAAGGTTTCAGGCTCGCGGCAAAAGGTGGTTCTCCAGCAGTTGATGATGGACAAGCTGCCGCATTCGGTGCTGCACCGGCCGAAGGTGGGCTTCGATATTCCGGCGCATGACTGGCTGCGCGGGCCGCTGCGCAACTTGCTGGTCGAGACGCTGCGCGAGGGCGCGGCGGAATATCCCGAGGTCTTTCGCCCGGATGTGCTCGAGTCCCATCTGCAGGATCATTTGGAAAGGCGCGTCAATATTGGCTATCACTTATGGGGATTGATGATTCTGTTGTTGTGGATGAAAAAGTGGAATATCAGGCCGCCACAGCCAGCCACAGCCACGCGACAGGTTTCCGGAGTTGGAGTTTATACGTAATCCTGCTGCTCGTGGCGGGATCGGTCTACCTGACCGGGATCATCTCTCCTCCTTCGCTGCAAGACGACGTAGACGCGGTCCAGGCGCAGATTGCCCGCAACATGCTGGTCACGGGCAACTGGGTTACCGCTCGCCTTGACGGCGTTTCTTATCTTGAAAAGCCGCCGCTGATCTACTGGCTGATGGCCGGCTCGTACAAGATCTTTGGCGTGCATGATTGGGCGGCGCGGTTGCCGATCGCGCTGTTTTGCATCGGACTTTGCCTGCTGACGGCGGCGTTCGGCGTGTGGGCGTTCGGGCGGCGCGCCGGTTTGTATGCGGGATTGGTCATCGGGACGTGTGTCGGGCTGTATCTGTTCACGCGCGTTTTGATTCCTGACGTCATTCTCGCGTTCACGATTACGCTGGCGATGTGGGCGCTGCTGCGCATCACCGACGAAGCCGAGGCGCGGCCGGGACTGTGGGCGTTTCTGTTGGCTGCGAGCCTTGGTGTCGGGCTGCTGTTGAAGAGCCTGATCGGGGTGTTGTTCCCGATTGCCGCCGGCGTGATTTATCTGTTCCTGACCAAACAGCTATTTCAAGCGCGAACGTGGAAGCGACTGCATCCCTTCAGCGGATTGCTGGTGATTCTGCTGATCGCCGTCCCCTGGCACGTGCTGGCGACGCTGCGCAATCCGCCGTACTTCTCGCTTTCCATGCACAGCGGGCCAGGTGAGTATCACGGATTCCTGTGGTTCTTTTTCATCAATGAACAACTGCTGCGCTTCCTGAACCTGCGCTATCCGCGCGACTACAACACCGTTCCTCGGCTGTGGTTCTGGCTGTTCCATCTGGCGTGGCTGTTTCCATGGAGCGCGTATCTCCCGGCGATTGCGAAGCTGTCATTCAAGCCGATTGATCGCGCCGGCCGCACGCGACTCCTGGCGCTGTGTTGGGTTGGTTTCATTCTGGTGTTTTTCACGTTCTCCACCACGCAGGAGTACTACTCGATGCCGTGCTACCCGGCGCTGGCGTTGCTGCTGGGTTCGGCCATGGCAGCGGAGAACGCCTGGATTCGTCGCGGGACCGCAGTGTTGACTACGCTTGCGGCAATTGCTGCCGCGGCGGCTGTCGCGATCCTTGTGCTGGTCAGGAACGTGCCCACCCCGGGGGACATCTTCAGCGCTCTGACCTCGCATCCCTCTGCTTACACTTTGTCACTCGGGCATATGGAGGATTTGACGCTGTCGTCGTTCGCGTATTTGCGGGCGCCGCTCCTGCTGGCAAGTCTCGCATTCTTGATAGGGGCAGTTGGCACGTTCCGCGCGCCGGCGAAGCGAGCTTTCGTCTGTATCACGCTGATGATGGTGCTGTTCTTCCAGGCGGCGCGTGTGGCGCTGGTTAAGTTCGATCCCGACCTGTCCTCAAAGTCGCTGGCGGAGGCGATCCTGCACTCGCCCGACGGCAAGCTGATCATCGACCGCCATTACTACGCATATTCGTCGATCTTCTTCTACACGCAGCGGCCCGCGCTGCTGTTGAATGGCCGAAGACTGAATCTCTCGTACGGTTCCTACGCGCCGGGCGCGCCCGATCCTTTCATCGATGACGCGCAGTTTAAGGAACTTTGGTCGACTCAGCAGCGATATTACCTGGTGGCCAACGATCTCGCGCTGAAGAGGCTGGCACCGCTGGTGGGACGCGACAAGCTGAATATCGTCGCGGCGGCGGGAGGAAAATTCGTGGTGACGAATTTGCCGTTGCCCAACACTACTTTGCCGCCTGAGGCCGGTCAGCGAGCCGAGCAAAATGCGGGTCCGCCGATGCTGTTTTGTGGTTGGTCATCCGACCAGCCGGCAGAGCGATGCGACGCAGATATAACGATTTTGAGCGCTATCCGAGGTACCCAATTTGCACCGCTGTTGCGCGAGATGGCGGGGAGAAAACCTGCAATCGCGCCGCAAACCCGGTATATTCTTAAAGGAAGGAACTTATTGGCAATTCATCGCACATGCCTTCCAACTGACCGGGTTGACCTCGCCGTGCGGGAACCTCGGAGCAATAGCAGTAGCATTTCAGGCGCCGCGCTACACTGTATAAGCCCTGAGGAGGATGCATGAGAATTGCCGTGCTGGGTGGAGATGGTTACTGCGGATGGGCAACCGCACTGTACTTGTCCCAGAAGGGTCACCAGGTCGCCATCGTTGACAACTTCATCCGCCGCAAATGGGATTTTGATCTTGGCGTTGAGACGCTGACTCCGATCCGCTCTCTCCGCGACCGGTTGCAGGCCTGGAAAGACCTCACCGGCAACCACATCGACACTTTCGTCGGCGACATGACGGACTACGCCTTCCTGTCGGCGCACGTTCGCGACTTTGAGCCCGACACCGTCATTCACTTCGCCGAGCAGCGGTCGGCGCCGTACTCCATGATCGACCGCGAGCACGCCACCTTCACCCAGGTGAACAACCTGGTCGGCACGCTGAACCTGCTGTTCGCGCTGCGCGAGTTCAAGTCCGATTGCCACCTGGTGAAGCTGGGCACCATGGGCGAGTACGGCACGCCCAACATCGACATCGAAGAAGGTTATATCCGCATCGAGCACAACGGCCGCGAGGATACGCTCCCGTTCCCCAAGCAGCCGGGCTCGTTCTATCACCTGTCGAAGGTGCACGACAGTCACAACATTCATTTCTGCTGCAAGGCATGGGGGCTGCGGGCCACGGACCTGAATCAGGGCGTCGTCTACGGGACGATGACCGACGAGGCCGAGCTGGATGAAGCGCTGATCAATCGCTTCGATTACGACGAGATCTTCGGCACGGCGTTGAATCGCTTCTGCATCGAAGCGGCGGCCGGACACCCGATCACCGTTTACGGCAAAGGCGGACAGACGCGCGGCTTCCTCGATATTCGCGACACGATTCGCTGCGTCGAGATTGCCTGCATGAATCCGGCGGAGCCGGGCGAGTTCCGCGTTTTCAATCAGTTCACCGAGCAGTTCTCGGTGCTGGAGCTGGCGGAGATGGTGAAGTCGGCGGCGCTGAAGCTGGGCCTGAAGGCTGAGATTCAGCATCTGCCCGATCCGCGCGTCGAAGCGGAAACCCATTACTACAACGCCAAGCACTCGAAGCTGGTCGACCTGGGTTTGCAGCCGCATCTGCTGTCGCACACGCTGCTGGATTCCATGATCGGCATCGCGCTGAAGTATAGCGATCGCATCGATCAGTCGGTCTTTCTGCCGCACGTGAATTGGAGAAACGCGAGCAATAGCCGTAACGGCAACGGCCGCCTGCGGACGCCGACTCCGGTGTCGCTGATTCAGTCGGGCGTGTAGCGCTGGTTTGATCGCTGGGTGCCCCGTTCTAGCCATCTTTTGGCTAGGGCGGGAGAGAAGGATCGGGTAGTGCGGCGCCCTTCGGCTTTACTCAGGGCAGGCTCTTAGCGCCGCGTTCTGACGTCCTAAGTTGGTTCAGCCCGGCGGCACAAGCCTGTCGTCGGCTGAAAGCCGACTCGAGCGAAATTAATTGGACTTAACGCGGGCGTGAAGGCCCGCACTACCAATATCAGCCTAAGGCGGGCCGAAAGTACCCGCACCACCTTCCTCAAACCTGGAGATCCACTTCCTCAGCCCATGATTGCCCACATCATCGAAATCGTCGGAGCCTGGATTGTCAGCGTCATCTCGGCCGGGGGTTATCCCGGCGTGATGCTGCTGATGGCCATCGAATCGGCCTGCATTCCCCTGCCCTCGGAAATCATCATGCCGTTCTCCGGCTACCTGGTGTATACCGGCCGCTTCTCGCTGGTCGCCGTCGCGACCTGGGGCGCGCTGGGCTGCAATCTTGGATCGATCCTCGCCTACGAGATCGGCTACTTCGGCGGACGCCCGCTGGTCGAACGCTACGGCCGCTACATCTTCCTCAGCCATCGCGAACTCGCCATCGCCGACCGCTTCTTCGAGCGCCGCGGCTCTCTCGCTGTGCTCATCGCGCGTCTGCTGCCAGTGATTCGCACCTTCATCGCGCTGCCGGCCGGCATCGCGCGGATGAACCGCGTGAAGTTCCACATCTATACCTTTGTCGGATCGTGGCCGTGGTGCTTTGCGCTGGCGTATGCCGGGATGCGGCTGGGCCAGCAATGGGAGACCGATCCGCGGCTAAAGATGTGGTTCCATCGGCTGGATGCCCTGATCCTGCTGGTAATTCTGCTCGGCGTCGCCTACTTCGTCTGGTCGCATCTGTCGCATCGCGTCGGTGCCGCAGCCGGAGCGGAAGAAGCAGCGGACTGATACTGTTCAACCCGACTGCCGGTGTGTCCTCCAATTTGACATTGCGTTCAACCCAATAGGTGGAGCACACCTTCAGGCGTGCAGGTTTAGGTCCGCGAAATGTCGCGGCTTCAGCCGCTGAGGTAAAGATAGACTTACCTCAGGCGCTAAAGCGTGCGTGGAATTCGGGCCTACAATATGCACGCCTCAAAGGCGTGCTCCACCCGACGCACCCAGGCAGTAATTTCAACCGGCTTCTGCTTTTCTTCTCCTGCCGCGATTTGCGCTACACTTCCGTCTATGCGTCTCCGCCTGTGCGTTGCACTGATGGCTGTGTCGGCACTTGCCGGCTGCGGAGTGCACGACAATTCCCAGCCGCTCACTGCTGATCAGAAGACCACGGTCGAATCCGGCGTGCGTAGCTTCATGGCCGACGTCGCTACCGACATCAGCGCCAACGGCCCTACCGCGTGGCAGAAACACTTCGTCGACGACCCCTCGTTCTTCATGGCCGCGGAAGGCCAACTGATGTTCCCCAACGGCCAGCCAATGGGACAGTGGGTGCAAAGCATCACCAGTTTCATCAAGACCATTCATCTGCAGTGGGGCGAACCGATCCGCATCGATCCTCTGACGGCAACTCTCGCCATCATTGGCGCGCCGTACGTCGAAGTGACAACCAGCCCGCAGGGACAACAGATGACCACGCGCGGCTACTTCACCGCCTTGGCCGAGTACAGGAACGGCCATTGGCAATTCCGCGATGCGCATTGGTCGTCGGCGCCGCCGCCGGCCGGCAAGAACCCGTAACACTTCAGCCTGCCGCTCTTTGTCCCGCCGTTGCTCCGCTGATCTCATCCCCCCTGCCGTTGCCCGGCGCAAATTGGCAGATCAGGTTAGAATAATCCATCGACACGAAGCCGTTAATCTCTGCTGGCTGTTCCAGCCGAAGCGGACTACTTATGAGTCATCGCAGGGCGTTGCGAGGAAACTCCCGCGCCAATTCGTTGAAATTCGCGTCGCGCGTCGCATGTGCGCTGATAGTAGCGTTCGGCCTGATCGCTTGCGGCCGCACCAGTGCCGACACGCCGCAGGGTCCGCCGCCGAGTCCGGTGAAGGTCCAGACGGTAAAGGACCAGCCGATCGGCGATGCCTCCGAATACGTCGCCACCATTAAATCGCGCCATTCCGCCACCATCATGTCCGACGTGGAGGGATGGATCTTCGACATTCGCGTGCATTCGGGGCAGTTCGTCAAGAAGGGCGACACGCTGATGGAGATCGATCCGCGAATCCAGCAGGCCGCGGTCGCCAATTACGATTCGCAGAAGCGCTCGAAGGAAGCCGCGCTGGCGTGGGCCAAGTCGCAATACGATCGCACGAAGGCGCTGGCCGCCAGCGGCGTGATGAGCCAGCAGGACCTGCAACAGGCACAATCGGCCTATGATGGCGCGGTCAACGACGTCAAGGCTCTGGACGCGCAGATCGACCAATCGAAAGTGCAGTTGAAGTACTACAGCGTCTTTGCGCCGACGGATGGGATTGTGGGCGATGTGCCGGTGCATGTCGGCGATCGTGTCACCAACACCACTCCGCTGACCACGATCGACGAGCGCAGCGGCCTGGAAGTCTACATCCCTGTACCATCCGAACACGCGCATGACGTGAAAATGGGCCAGCCAGTCGAAGTGGTCGACCAGGCCGGGAAGGTGCTGCTTAAGACCAGCGTGTATTTCATCTCGCCGCAGATCGATACCGGAACGCAGTCGGTGCTGGTGAAGGCGCCGGCGGATCAGGCGGCTGAGGTGCTGCGTGCGCAGCAACTGGTTCGCGCCCGCATCGTCTGGAGCACGCACCCCGGCATCACGATACCGGTGATCGCGGTGACCCGCGTCAGCGGGCAGTTCTTCGCTTTCGTGACGCAGGAGGACAACGGCAAGACGGTGGCGCATCAGGTGCCGCTGGAGTTGGGTGAGATCACCGGCAATGATTACGCCGTGCTCAGTGGGCTGAAGTCCGGCGAACAGGTGGTGGTTTCCGGCGGCCAGAACCTGGCCGATGGCATGCCGGTGCGGATTGAGCAATAGGGATTCTGTAGTGCGGCGCGGCCTTGCGGTGTTTTCGGGGATTAGGCGTAGCGCGCTTTGAAAGGGCATGGCTTTAGCCGTGCCGTTTGGCGCATGAAAGGACCGGCCTTTGGCCCTGAGGTCGAGGTTCCGCAGCGCTGAAGCCGGATTCTTGGCTTGGTACTGACGGCACGCCTGAAGGCGTGCCCCTTCAAAACGAGAAACCGGCAAGGTCCCAACCGCTCTCAGACACGGGCTAGTTTAAAGGACACTATCGTTGTTCTCCGACTTCTTCATCAAGCGTCCGGTCTTCTCCACCGTCACCTCGCTGTTCATCGTGATCGCGGGTGCGGTCTGCATTCCCTTCCTGCCGGTCGCGCAGTTTCCTGACCTGGCTCCGCCGCAAGTCTCGGTCAGCGCTTTCTACACCGGCGCGAACGCAGTCGCCGTCGAGTCCTCGGTCACCACCATCCTGGAGCAGGCGATCAACGGCGTGGAAGGCATGCGCTACATGAGTTCCACCAGCGGCAACGATGGCAGCAGCTCCATCAACATTACGTTTGAGCTGACGCGCCCGCTCGATCTCGCCGCCGTGGATGTGCAGAACCGCGTGCAGGGCGTCATGGGCCGCCTGCCTGATGCGGTCAAGACTACCGGCGTCACCATCAACAAAGTATCGACCTCGTTCGTCCTGGCGGCCGGTTTCTACAGCGACAACAACCGCTACAACGAGGAGTTCATCAGCAACTACATCGACATTTACGTCAAGGACGCGATCAAACGCATTCCGGGCGTGGCTGATGCGCAGATCTTCGGCGAACGAAAGTATTCGATGCGCCTTTGGCTGGACCCCGCACGGCTGGCGGCGCGCGGCCTGACCGCATCGGACGTGGTCGACGCGCTGCAACAGCAGAACGTGCAGATCGCTTCCGGTCAAGTTGGCGCTGAGCCGACCTCGACTAACCAGATGTACCAGATCAGCGTGCGCGCGATCGGACGCCTGGTCGAGGCCGAGCAGTTCAACAACATCATCCTCAAGCCGGGCAGCAACGGCGCGCTGGTACGCTTGGCGGATGTCGGCCATGCTGAACTCGGTGCTGAAGACTACAGCGGCAAGCTTCGCTATAACGGCTACAACGGCATCGGAATCGGCATCAGCCAGTTGCCCACGGCGAATGCGCTGGACGTAGATCATGCCGTGCGCGCCGAACTGGCGCGGCTTGCGAAGCGCTTCCCGCCCGGCCTGCACTACGCCATCGCCTTCGATACCACGACTTTCGTCGGCGAATCCATTCGCGAAGTGCTGAAGACACTGATCGAAGCCATCGTCTTCGTCATGCTGGTGATGCTTCTCTTCCTGCAGGACTGGCGCAGCACCATGATTCCCGCGGTCGCCATCCCCGTCTCGCTGGTGGGAACCTTCGCCTTTATCAGCCTGCTGAACTTCTCCATCAATACGCTGACGCTGTTCGGCATCGTGCTGGCCACGGGACTGGTGGTCGACGACGCCATCGTGGTGATCGAAAACATCAAGCGCCACATGAGCGAGGAGCACAGCGACTCGCATGCGGCCGCTTCGCGAGCCATGGGAGAAGTAACCGGCGCAGTAGTCGCGACGTCTCTTGTGCTGGTCGCGGTGTTCGTCCCGGTGGCGTTCTTTCCGGGAACCACAGGCCTGCTCTACAAACAGTTCTCGCTGACCATCGCTTTCTCCATCGCGATCTCCGCCTTCAACTCGCTGACGTTCACGCCGTCGCTCTCCGCACTCTTCCTGCATGGAGAAAAGGAGTCGAGGAACGTTTTCTTCCGCGCTGTCGAACATGTGATCCATCGCACCACCGCGTATTACGTTTACAGCGCGAAGAAGGCGGTGAACCTGCGCTATGTGATCCTGGCAATCTTCTTCGCCGGACTGGCCGCAACCTACCTCGTGTACAAGATGGTGCCCACCGGCTTCGTTCCCGACGAAGATCAGGGCTGGTTCATGATTACGGTGCAAGCACCGCAGGGGGCCTCGGTGGAATACACCTCGCAGGCGATGCGGCAGGTGGAAGCCGTACTCTCGCAGGAGAAGGACATTACCGGCGCCTTCAGCGTCGTGGGCTTCAGCTTCACCGGCAGCGGCGCCAACAAAGGCATGGTGTTCTTGAATCTGGCCAATGCCGACAAACGCAAAGGCAAGCAGGACTCGGCGGCGGCCATCGTCAATCGTCTGCGGGGCCCGTTAAGTCAGCTGACCGAGGTGCAGGCGTTTCCATTTTTGCCGCCCGCGATCTCCGGCATCAGCGCCTTTGGCGGCTTCACCTTCCAGGTGCAGGACGAGGGCGGCAATACGGTCCAGCAACTGTATAACGTCACCCAAGACCTGGTGCGCGCGGGCAACGCGCGCAAGGATCTGAGCGGCCTGTTCAGCGGCTTCACCGCCAACGATCCGCAGTTCGTGGTCAACATCGATCGCGCCAAAGCACGCAGCCTGCAAGTTCCGATCCAGCAGATTACCGACGCATTGCAGGTTTATCTGGGCTCGGCGTACGTGAATGACTTCGACTTCAACAACCGCGCCTATCGCGTCTACGTGCAGGCCGACCAGACTTTCCGCCGCCAGCCGCGCGACATTCGCGAGTTCTATGTGCGCGCCGACGACAACCAGATGGTCTCGCTCGACAACGTGGTGCACATCACCGAGTCGACATCGCCGCAGGTGATCAATCACTACAATCTGTTTCGCTCGGCGGAAATTGATGGCTCGGCCGCGCCGGGATACAGTTCGGGCCAGGCAATTCAGGCGATGGACGATGTCGCCAAGAAGCTCCCGCTCGGCTTTAACTATTCGTGGTCGGGACTGTCGCTGGAGGAGATCAAGTCAGGTAAGCAGTCGGCGCTGCTGTTCAGCCTGGGATTGCTGCTGGTGTATCTGACGCTGTCGGCACAGTATGAAAGCTTCGTGCTGCCGTTCATCATTATGCTGAGCGTGCCGATGGCGATGCTGGGCGCGCTGTTGGCGCAGGCGGCGCGCGGCTTGCTCAACGATGTCTACTGCCAGATCGGGTTGGTGATGCTGATCGGCCTGGCGTCGAAGAACGGCATTCTGATCGTGGAGTTCGCCGAGCAGCTGCGGCACAAGGGATTATCGATCAAGGAAGCTGCCGTCGAGGCGGCGCGAATCCGCCTGCGTCCGATCCTGATGACCTCGTTCGCGTTCATCCTGGGCGTGCTGCCGCTGGTCTTCGCCACGGGAGCGGGCTCGGAAAGCCGGCACTCGGTCGGCACCACCGTGTTCGGGGGAATGATCGTCTCCACCGTGCTGAATTTGTTCTTCATCCCCGTGCTGTATGTGATTGTGAAGTCAATGCTGGAGCGAGAGAAGGCGCCGGCGACGAGTGTGTAGAGGATTCTTCGGCGTTGCCGACCGAATCCGCCGGACAACAGGGTGACGCGCTGTGCTACAGTACACTCGTTGCATTCAATTATGAGCGCGCATGCCGTCCTACCATCGGAACCAACGGCTTCTATGGCGATCTATCGCCTTCCCGATACGCCCTACAAGCCTTCCACTACAACCAGGACTTTGGAGCCGCGCTCAGCGAATTCCTTCGTGTCCTGATCGACGAGTTCGAATTCCTGCAAGAAAACCAGTCAACATTGTCGCCCGCGCTTAGCGCAGAGTTGGAGCGATTCCGGCAGTACCTGGAACCGGCCTAGAATGGCAGCTCTCGACTCGGACAAAGTACGTCGCGCTCTAAAAGACAAGATGGGATGCGAAGAGCAGGCCAGCGGCGATCATGTGGGATACATTCTTCGCGATGGCGAAAAGATCCTTTGTCGGACCAAGTTAGCCCGCCATAGCAAGTGACTCCCGCTTTTTCCCCGAAAGGTACTGCATCACCCCTGCGCTTGACCGGCGTCACAGAGTTTCTGTGCAGATCGCGTTAGAACAGTAACAGCTAGGTTAATGAGAGCTACGAACGGCCGCGAAGCTGCGGCCAGGGCGGCTTTCGCTGACGTCCCCACCGCGTGGGGAGAATGGTCGCTGTATGGTCACAGCACAGCTCACACCGGTCGGGGTGGGCATTCAGAATGTGCTCATCGCGACAGACTTTTCCACCTACTCCAACACCGCTCTGCAGTTCGGCTTGCAACTGGCAAGAAGCTACGAAGCAACTGCCTACGTCCTGTTTGTGGTTCCGGCCGACGAGTTCCTGATCGCCGGCCCCGAAGCCTACGTCGCCGCCAAAGACGCCGCCGGACGCGATCTGGAAGAGCTGAGTGCCGAACTCAATCGCCAGCATTGCTACGTACAGGGCCGCGATTATCACCTGTGCCTGCTGGAAGGCGACGTGGCGCAGACGATTCTCCACTTTGCCCACAACCAACAGATTGACCTCATCGTGCTGGGCACTCACGGCCGCGGCGGACTGGGCAAGGCGTTGATGGGCTCGGTAGCCGAGAAAGTTTTCCGGCAGTCGCCGGTTCCGGTGCTGACTTTGGGGCCGCATCTGCGCCGCACGGCTTCCGATCACAACCTGCGCAACGTCCTGGTGGCGGCCGACCTTACGCCCGCGTGCGCGCGAGCCGCTCAGTTTGCGGCCACGCTGGCCAGAGAAAGTCATGCCCGGCTGACGCTGCTGCACGTTGTGGATCCAAAGCAGCTGGAACACGTGCCCGACAAGGCCGCCGCCAACCGCGCGCTTGAGTTGCGTCTGGAAGAGCTGGCCGAGCGCCCGCGCGACGGCTTGGAGGTCGCGGTACGAGTTGAAGTTGGACGAGTGGTGCCCACCATCCTGCAGGCTCTGGACGAGATGGAAGCGGATCTCCTGGTGATTGGAGTCCATCCTTCTCGCGGGCTGCTGGATCGATTGATGTTTCCCCATGCATACGAACTTGTTTGCGGGTCGTCCTGCCCGGTGCTGACGCTACGGGACAGCCCTCGGCCGGCAAACATGAATTGAAGCCGTTTTGGGAGGAAGAATGCGGAAGAATAACGTCGTACTTGATGACGCGCCGGCTCCGGCGATAACTCCGGACATGGTGGCGAAGATCAAAAAGGAGGACATGAAGCAGGCGGTGGTGGAGAAGTTCAGCGGCACAGCGGCCGCGAAGCGCACGGCGGGCAAGATCCGCCAGCGGTCGCCGTATTGGCAGGCCGCCGACGAGGAATGCTGATCGGCTAAATTAAGCGAGCGAGAACGGCGGTTTGTTCTCGCTACCGGAAATTCGAACGAACGTTATTTCAAGAACTGTCGCCGCTGAACATGCCCGCTCTTTCCCCTCGATCTCCAGCCGCACCAATCCTCTCCGAACGGCTTTGCCGGTAAGCTGTGCCGCTGAATCCCTGTTCCGGCAAAGCCATCCAATCTCTCGTAACCCACAGATCTATGGGGACGCGGCGGCGGCCCCGGACAAGCATAACCATGCGAATTGGCATAACGTGTTACCCCACCTATGGCGGCAGCGGCGTGGTCGCCACCGAGCTCGGGCTGGAGCTGGCGCAGCGCGGCCATCAGGTCCACTTCATTTCGTACTCGCAGCCCATCCGGCTGAATACCCTGCAGCCCAACATTCACTACCACGAGGTGGAAGTCTCGCGGTATCCGCTGTTCGAATATCCGCCGTACGATCTGGCGCTGGCCACACGCATGGCCGAGGTCGCCGAGATCTACGAGCTCGACCTGCTGCACGTGCATTACGCTATCCCGCATTCGGTGAGTGCGATGCTGGCACGGCAGATGCTTTGCTGCGACCACGCACGCAACAGCCACCGGTTGCCCTACGTCACCACGCTGCACGGCACCGACATCACGCTGGTGGGAGCCGACCCGTCGTATCTGCCGATCACTCGCTTCTCCATCGATCAGAGCGACGGGGTGACGTCCATTTCCGAGTATCTGAAGACGCGAACGCTGGAAGTCTTCGACGTGAAGACGCCGATCGCGGTCATTCCCAACTTTGTCAATTGCGATCTTTACGAGCGCACGCCCGAGGTCATCCAGCAACGCTCGGAGTATGCCCGCGCCGACGAAAAGATCCTGGTACATCTGTCGAACTTCCGTCCGGTAAAGCGCATTCCCGACGTGATCGAAATCTTCGATCGGGTGCAGAAGAAAGTTCCGGCGCGCTTGCTGATGATTGGCGACGGCCCGGAGCGATCTGCAGCGGAGTGGCTGGCGGTGCGCAAGGGAATTCATAAGAAGGTTGATTTCCTCGGCAAGCAGGATCGCATTCACGAAAAGCTCGGCGTTGCGGACGTGATGCTGTTGCCCAGCCAGCTGGAGTCGTTCGGACTGGCCGCGCTTGAGGCGATGGCCTGCGAGGTGGTTCCCATCGCGACCAATGCCGGCGGCGTACCCGAGGTCATCGACCATGGCACGACAGGATTCCTGGCCGAGGTCGGCGATGTGGACGCGATGGCGAACTATGCGATCGAGATCCTCACCGATGACAAGCAGCTGAAGCAGATGGGAGAGCAGGCGCGGGCTAGCGCGCAGGCGAAATTCTGCGCCAGCAAGATCATTCCGCAGTATGAACGGTATTACCGGGCGGTGTTGGATCGCTCGCCGGCGGCGGCGGGATAAGGGGACTCATCCAGGGTGGAGCACCGCTTCAACGGTGCAGATCAACAGGAAAATTCCAACTCGGCTTCAGCCGCTGGGGTTGCATTACCTCAGGCGCCAAAGCACTCTTCACACTTCTCCAGCATGCCCGCCTGAAGGCATGCTCCACCCGTTCCTTATCCCGTCCGGCCGCGCTCTTCGTAGATCGCACCCACGACCGAGCCGCCCATGTCGTCCGCGGTCAACACCGGCAACACCAGGCGCACCAGGGTGCCGCGATCAGGCTCGCTCTCCACCGTCATATCGGCGGCGTCGCCGTACAAAACTTGGAGGCGCTCGGTGACATTCTGCATTCCGATGCCAGTTCCTGACGACGCTCTGCGCGGCAGCGGCATGCCCACGCCGTCGTCTTCCACTTCGATCACCAGCCGCTGATCGGCGCGGCGGCTGCGCAGATAAATGCTGCCGCTCTCCACTTTGTTCGAGAAGCCATGCTTGACGGCGTTCTCCACCAGCGGCTGCAGAATCATGCTGGGCACAAGATCGTCGAGCGACGCGGGCTCCAGCTCCTTCACCACCCGCAGCTTGTCGTGGCCAAAGCGCGCCACTTCGATGTCGAGATAGTCGTCGAGAAATTCCAGCTCCTCGCGCAGCGGGACGAAGGAGTCGCCCTTGCGCAGCAGGCGGCGCAGAATGTTGCCCAGCTTGACGATCATGGTGCGCGCGGAGTCGGGATCGGCGCGCACCAGCGAAGAAATGGAATTCAGCGTGTTGAACAGGAAGTGCGGATTGATCTGGCTCTGCAGCGCTTCCATGCGCGCCTGCAGCAGCAGACGCTCCTGCTGCTCCAGCTTCATCTCGATGCGCACGTTGTTCAGCACCTTGAGCGCGATGGCGACGGCCATCACCGTCCCGGCGTAGATCGCAAGCTTCACCCAGATGTTGGGCGAATACAGCGCGAACATGCGGCGCGGCCATTCAAGATGCAACTGGATGTGGATGAACTCGAGGGCGAGGATCAGAAAGAAGAATGAGGTCTGCCAGTCGATGAATGATTTGCGAATGCTGCGCCGGATCCAGTGATAGATGCTGAGATCGAAGAGCGGCGAGAATGACCAGATGGCCTCGCGCTCGGGCGCGATGTGGCGCAGAAACCCGGCCGCGAAGCCGGCGAGAACGTACATGGGCAGCGCCAGCCACTCGCCCAGCAACAGCGACGGGAGCGCGACCAGAATTCCGCCGGCCGTGCCGACGAAGCGGCCGCCAATGACGCCGAGGAGAATGGCGCCCTCGAAAGCGATGTCGGCGGCAAGGAAATTGCGCACCGCGTGACGCACCAGAACACCCAGGGCGATGGGCGTGCCGACGATGAGGACGATCTCCAGCTTCTCGCTGAGGGTGCGCTCCTCGCGGAAGAGCAGCACACGGAAGCGCCGCGCGCGCACCAGCACGCTGCTGATCGCCGCGGCCACGCCGAGGCGGATCAGAACGGTGACGAGAATGAGACGCGAGTCCATGGAAATCAGGGGCCAGGGATTAGGGGATAGGGGCTAGTGTGGCTTGCATGCTTGCGTTGACGCGCGAGTTTGCGCGGCCTTTCCCTAACCCCTAGCCTCTATTCCCCAGTCCCTACGCTTTATGCTATCTGCTTCGCTGCCTCGACGATCGCCGATTCCGCGCGGTCGCCGCCGGGCGCGCCGCCCTGCGCCATATCGCGATTGCCGCCGCCGCGCGTGCCCAGGGCCTCCACTGTCTGCTTCATCAGCGCGCCCATGTCGTGCGACATACCGGGCGTCTGCGCAAAGACCAGCGACGGTTGTGGGCCTCCGCAGGCCAGCAGGGCGATCACTTTTTCGTGCTTGGTCAGCTTCTGCGCCAGCATTTTGATGAAGCCGAGGTCGCGATCGGCGAAATATTGCGCGATGAGTGTCTGACCGTTCTGCTCAATTCCGGCCGCGAACATGCGCTCGGCCTGCAATTCAGCGACTTCCTCCAGCAGTTTATGCTGCGCCTTCTGCGCGGACTTGATCTCGTCCTGCGACTTGCGGATCTGCTGCGGGACTTCCCAGATGTGCGTCGAGAACAGCGCTGCGGCTTCGGTCAGCGATTCGAAGTCGTACCGCGCCACCGCGACCGCGCGCAATCCGCAGACGAACTCGACGCGCACGCCCTGCTTCACCTTTTCGATTTTGCGGACAAGGATGCAGCCGATCTGGCCGGTGCTGCCGACGTGCGTGCCGCCGCAGGCGTTCAAGTCGAATTCGTGAATGTCGATGAGGCGCAGCTTTTCGCGCTCGGCCGGAGGAATCTTGCGCACGCCCATGGTGCGCGCTTCGTCGGGCGTGGCGAAACGAATCTCGACGCGGCGATCTTCGGCGATGACTTCGTTGGCCAGACGCTCGGCGGCTTGCAATTGCTTGGCGCTGATGGAATCGGTGGCGAGATCGATGGTGCAGCTTTCGTCGCCCATGTGAAACGAGACGGTGGCGAAGCTATAGAGCTTCTCGAAGGCGGCCGACAGGACGTGCTGGCCGGAGTGCTGCTGCATGTGATCGCGCCGGCGGACGGCGTCGATCACTCCGCGGACCACGGCGCCCGGCTGAAGCGGTGAGCCATCGCCTTCGAGGAAGTGCAAGATCTCGTTGGTCTGTTCGTCCTCGGCAACTTCATTGATCGGTTGGCGTACACCGGCAATCTCCAGCCAGCCGGTGTCGAAGACCTGGCCGCCGCTGGTGGGATAGAACGCCGAGCGATCGAGCGTGATCCGCGCGCGACCGGACGGATCGGCCGCGACCGAGACTACGCGCGCGTCGAATTCGTGGAGGAAGGAATCGGTGTAGTAGAGACGGTTGGTCACTGCACAATTATCCCAGAGTTATGACCGCTACACCCATTAGAGCCGCTGAGTGGTGAGAGGATCAAACTCGCCAGAAAAGTATTTCTGCAATGCGCGCAGGAAGACCTGATTCTCGTCGGTAGCCTTTGCAAACAGCGTCATCGAGGAGCGGAATTTCATCGCGTCGATGTCGCCAAGAATCTCTTCGATGGAGCGTCCCTGTACTGAGTTGACCAGCCGTGTGCACTCTCTCAGTCTCGGACCGAGGATCGGATGCTGCAGATAAACTTCGGCCTCGGCAAACGAGCCGATGGCATAATACTGCGACATAGAACTATGCCCGAGCCCTTTGATCTGCGGAAAGATGAACCATATCCAGTGGCCAACCTTCCGCCCGGCTGCTAACTCCGAGCGAGCGGCCTCGAACTCAGCTCGTTGAGCGTCAACGAAACGCTCGAGATTAAAGGGATCGGAGGTGCTCTTTTCCATGCGGTTTCGCTAGCTGAATCTTGAATGCGGGAAATCGGGATTCCGATTTTAGCGTAAGCATATCGGCGCCAGGCCTTACTTGTCATCGCTTCTTCGACTTCTCGGCTTCCACAGTGCGGCGGATGGCTTCGTCCAGCGAGATGCGCGGCTGCCAGCTGGTGGCTTGGCGGATGCGGTGCGTATCGTACCAGCGGTTCTGCAGCGAACGTTCGAGCTGATGCTTGGACAGGCGAAGGTCGCCCATGGGAAGGATGGGACGCAGCGCTTCCATGATGGGAGATGCGAGATGCAGCGGCCACGGCGATGAAAAGCGCGTCTTCGTGTGGTCGATTGAACTTTTCAGCGCGTGATAGCTCGCGAGCGTGAGGTCGTCATCGTCGAGGACGTTGTACTGGCGGAGGCCGTCGCCTGATGTCGCGGCGGCTTGCATGGCTTCGATCAGGTTTTCGACGTAGTTCAGCGGGAAGAGATGTTGCGGATTGCCGAAGACGATGTTGGTATTGCCCGCGCGAAAGGCAAACATGCCGAGCGGCAGCGCGCGGCCGGGGCCAAAGATGATGCCCTCGCGCAGGATCACCGTCGGCAGGCCGGTGCGTTGGGCGAAGGCGCTCACCAGGCGGTCGGCGGCGATCTTCGATTGCGCGTAGGGATCGCGGAGTTCAGGGTGGTCGTCGAAGGGCGTGTCTTCGTCGATGCGCTCGCCCTCCTTGACCGGACCGTAGACTGCGAGCGAGCTGGCGTAGACGAATTGTCCGACGCGCTGTTGCGCGCAGGCGTTGATTACGCGCTCGGTGCCGGCGACGTTCACTGCGAAGTAGTCGCTCATCGCGGCGGAGCCGACTTTGGCGGCGAGGTGGTAGACGATGTCGGCGGCGGCGACGGCGCGGGAGATGGAGTCGGCGTCGGCGAGATCGCCGTGGATGATTTCGACGCCGGTGGCCGCGAGGGCGTCGGCGCGCGGCGAAGGACGGGCGAGGACGCCGACGGTCGCGCCTTTCGCGAGGAGGGCGCGCACGAGGAATCCGCCGAGAAAGCCTGTACCACCGGTGACGCAAACGCGCATGAAGGATTCTTCTCGCAGCAGCGAACCGCAGATCCCTCGGTCGGGCTGAAGCCCTCGGTCGGGATGACAAATTACTAGGGACACGAGAGTCCGACCCGACTTACTGCCCCACCCTGGCCAAAAGAAGGCCAGAATGGGGCACCCAGGTTGGATCACGTGTCGCTAATTGCCATTCGCCAATCTCTAATCCCTGATTGCTAATCGCTAATTGCTAATCGCTTCCATCTCCTCGACCGCCGTTTCGACCGTATGTTAGATTACACTTTCGATTTTCAATCCGGCGCGGGATAGTGCTGCGCCTACGCTCCGGCCAATCCCTGATTTCGTGAAGCGCTCTAGTCTTATTTTTCGAGAGAAAACCAATTGACGATCGCCGGCTACATCGTTCTGGCGCTCGCCGCCATTCCCGGCATTTACTACCTGCTGGCGATCTTCAGCGCGCTGCGCTACTTTCACGTCTCGTGGCGCGAGAACCCGCCCAACCGCGATTTCACGCCGCCGATCAGCTGTCTGAAGCCGATTCGCGGGCTCGACGATGACGCATACGAAAATTACGCCAGCTTCTGCCGCCAGGATTATCCCGAGTACGAAATTATTTTTTGCGTCGACCCCGGCGATCCCGCGCTGCCGGTGCTGGAGAAGCTGATCGCCGATTTTCCTCAGCGCAAGATTCGGCTGGTGCTGGGGTCGGGGCGCGACGCCATCAACGACAAAGTTGGGCGACTGACGCGGCTGGTGAGCGAGGCGCAGTACGATCTGCTGGTCATTACCGACGGCGATATTCGCGTTGGCCCGGATTATCTGCGGGCGGTGGCGCATCCGTTTCGCAATCCCAAAGTCGGCGGCGCGACGGCGATTTATGTCTCGACCGAAGAGACGTCGTTTGTGCAGGAGCTGCAGTCGGTCGGCATGATCTCCGATTTCTTCGCCGGAGTTTTCGTGGACTGGCAGCTCGAGGGCATCACGTTCATGTTCGGGCAGTCGATTGTGACGACGAAGGAGCGCATCGCGGGCTTCGGCGGATACGAAGCGCTGGAGAACCGGCCGGCAGACGATCTGAACGTTGGGCGAGGAGTTGCGGAGCAAGGATACGAAGTCAAGTTGCTGCCGCACGTGGTGAAGACGGTCGCGGATTTTCAGTCGCTGAAGGACCTGTTCTACAAGCGTGTGCGCTGGATGACGGTGATGCGCCTGATGCGGCGGCACGGCCACGGCGGGCTGATCTTTACCTGGGGATTGATCTGGGCGCTGATTGCGGTGGCGACGGTGCCGACGCGCGCGGTCGCGATTGCGTACCTCGGCAGCTACGCGGTGCTGCGCGTGGTGCTGACGTGGATCATCGGCGTGCACGGCATGAAGCAGCAAGGCATGTGGAAGAAGATGCCGCTGATTCCGCTGTGGGACCTGGTGGCGTTTATGATCTGGGTCGCGAGCTTCGGGCGGAAGACGATTCGCTGGCGCGGCTACGATTACTACATTCGCGACGGGATTCTGGTGCCGGTGAATCCGGCGAATACGCCGAAGTGAGTTTCGAGTTGCCCCGCCCTAGCCAAAAGAAGGCTAGAACGGGGCATCCAAGATGAATTGTCATCCCGACATGGATTTGTCATCCCGAGCGGAGGCGGCCGGGTTTTGGCCGCCGCAGCTGAGGGATCTGCGGTTTGCGCGGGCAGCGTACCAAGCGCGAGGCCCGCAGATCCCTCGGTCGGACTGAAGTCCTCGGTCGGGATGACAAAGTAAAGTGTTTGACTCGAAACTTGAAACTGAAAAACCATGAGTAACAAATCGAAGATTGCAATTGCCGGTGCGGGCATTTACGGCGCGACGACGGCCATTCGGCTGGCGGAGCAGAGGCATGAGGTTCATCTGTTCGATCCGCTGGGTGTGCTGAATGCGGCGTCGGGGATCAACCAGTTCCGCATTCATTCGGGATATCACTATCCGCGCAGTCCGGAGACGATTGAGGAGACGATGGGCGCGCGCGCGGAGTTTCTGGAGACGTTCGCGCCGGCGATCGTGCGCAACAGCCGGCATTATTACGCGATTCCGCATGAGGGCTCGCAGACGCCGCCGGAGCTGTTCGAGCAGGTAATGCGCGAGCACAACATCCCGCTGCGGCCGTGCCGCCCGGAGTGGATGAACTTCGACTTCATCGACAAATGCTACGAGGTCGAGGAGCAGATTTACGATCCGGAAATCCTGCGCGAGCTGCTCACGAAGAAGATCGAGTTGTTGCGCATGCGCTTCCATCATCACGAATTTCGGCAGGACATGCGCGGCGACTTCGACTACATTGTCTGGGCGACGTATGGGCTGGGCCCGTCGCGCGGGCTGCTAAAGTCGGTGAAGTATCAGGTGGCGGAGAAGATTCTGATCGAGTTGCCGG
>Ga0335078_10001864_pt1 | contig 31934 bp, 33 predicted proteins | sample Lox_Sample_32_FD_206711 | JGI IMG/M metagenome (GOLD analysis project Ga0335078, IMG submission 206711) | Soil microbial communities from Loxahatchee National Wildlife Refuge, Florida, United States - Lox_Sample_3.2 | ecosystem: Environmental > Terrestrial > Soil > Wetlands | place: USA... | reverse complement strand
ACGCGAAAAGACCGTGAGTAAGCGCTTGCCTTCGCCGCCGATGGCAAAGTGAAAGCGGCGATCGAAACGCAGCCTTTAGACTCCATCAACACGATCTCCGACCCGCTCAAGCCGGGCAAAGTGAACGACCGCGTGGGTCTCGATATAGCCGGAAACGGGAGTCCATCGAGAACCCATTAGAAGTCGTGAGCCTGCTCCCTATTGTCCCGTACTCCCCGGAACGCACACGCTATCCGCATGCACGAAATCGACCGAATGAATCTCGCTTGTGATTCTCACGCTCTCGACCCCAGCTTTCTTGCGCGGTGCGGCGAGAAACGTCAGCACATACTGGTTCGGCAACTGATGGCTTAACTTGTCGAGGTAAGGGCCGAAGGAAACCGGCGATTGCGGCCCGATCAGGTAATACGACTCGCCGCCCGTCTTATCCGAAATCTCGGAAAGGTAGTTCTGGCCCCAGTAGGTTCTCCAGTAGTCGTGCCCGAAGTGTCCCGAACTGGGCATGTAAAGCGTGTAGACAGGAATCCCGGCACACTGCGCGTCCTGAATCGCGCTATCGACGTACGGATTCGGATAGGTGCCCACATAAACCGTATCGATTCCCGACGTGATCATCAGAACTTCGCGCCGCACCCCGGGATTCGCCGGCCAATGCTTGATGAAGTCCGATAGCGAGAGATACGGGCTCGCTTCGGCTCCGAAGAAACCTTGGGTAATGCGGATGGACTTGGCTGCCGCTAGGTGATCCGGAGTGAAATTCTGAACCACCTGAACCGTGCCATTCTGCATGTAGCCAACCGCGATCTGGGTCGTTCGCGGCTGCTCTTGAATGAACTTGCGGATGTCGTTCAACTGGATGCCGATGTTTGTTGTCGCACTGTCATCGATCAGAATCGCCAGCGATAGCGCCGACCGGTTTCCCGTTGCAGGTGCAAAATCTGTTATCGGCCGTACGTCGTGACCCTGATGCACCACAATATCGTGCTTCGTGATTTGCGGTATTTCACTGCCTTTTTTCGGCTCGATGCTGACGATCATCTGTACCGGTGTGCCCTGTCCAGCAGCATTTTCCTGCGCGGCCAATGTAGGCGTCAAACACGCAGCAGCCATGAACAGCAAAACAGGGCCTATGAAGTTTCTTGTTTTCATGATGTCCTCGCTCTGGGTCCTCAGTTCTGCCCTCGACGCAGCCAGGACCTAGTCCCAAAGGGATCGCGGCTCCCGTCTTTTTAGATTCCCGAGTCGCCCATCTGGCCGCGCTCGAGTCTTCCCAGACGTGGGCCAGGTGCCCTCAGATAGATTGGAGCAGGAAGCCCGTTCAAAGGCGATACGGGCTTTCATGCAACCCGTGCACTGTTATTACCGCGCAAGGCGGCCGACGAGTCACCGATCAAGGCACTTAAAAGTCAGTTAGGCCTGTTATAATCCCGCGGTTCTATGGCCCTGACTTCCGGCACTCAGCTCGGTCCGTACACAATCCAATCGCAAATCGGCGCGGGCGGGATGGGAGAGGTCTATCGCGCGCGCGACACCCGGCTGAATCGCGACGTCGCCTTGAAAGTGCTGCCTGAATCATTCGCGCGTGATGGCGACCGGCTTCGCCGCTTCGAGCAGGAAGCACAGGCTGTCGCGGCCCTGAATCACCCCAACATCGTCGCGATTTTCGATGTTGGCCAGCAGAATGGCTCGCCGTATCTCGTCTCCGAGTTCCTCGAGGGAGAAAGCCTCCGCGCCGTACTCGATCAAAGTCCGCTCTCTCAGCGGAGAGTGATCGACTACGCAGTCCAGATCGCGAATGGACTGGCGGCTGCGCACGAGAAAGGGATCGTTCATCGCGATCTCAAGCCGGACAATCTTTTCGTCTGCCGAGATGGCCGCGTGAAAATCCTCGACTTCGGCGTGGCGAAACTTGCCCGTGGCAACGCCGAACCCGATGGCGCCACGATGACCAGCTCGCACACGGCTGCCGGCGTAGTCCTTGGCACCGCGAGTTATATGGCGCCTGAGCAGGTGCGAGGCGAGCCTGTCGACGCGCGCACGGACATGTTTGCGTTCGGCGCTGTGCTATTCGAAATGGTTTCGCACAAGCGCGCATTTCAGCGCGGCACGACTGCGGAGACGATGACGGCGATCTTGCGCGAAGATCCCCCGGAGATCACAGACGTCCAGCCGCCCATGGCCCCCGCGATGGACCGCATTATTCGGCGCTGCCTCGAGAAAAACCCGGAGAACCGCTTCCAGTCGGCGAAGGACCTGGCGTTTGGTCTCGATGCCCTTTCGCAAATCTCGACCACTAGCCAATCAGCCGTGCAGGCCGCCAAAGAAAGTGCCCATGTCGATTCGCGCAAGAAGTACCTCGCAATCGCCGGCGCCGTCGCTGGGGCAGCGATTGTTCTCGGCATTGGCTGGTGGGCCGGCCACTCTTCCGCTGCTGTCGTTCCACCTGCTTATCAGCAAATCACGTTTCGCACGGGACAAGTTTTCAACTCGCGTTTCACGCCCGACGGGAGCGTCGTCTACGGCGCGAGCTGGGAAGACGGCGTTCGTGAACTCTATCTTGCGCGGGCTGGCGACAATGGAGCGAGCGCCCTCGGGATCAAAGACGCGGAGCTCTTGTCGATCTCGAAAAACGGCGAATTGGCGATTCGGATCAAGGAAATTCGTTTGGGCGGCTACGCCAACGCGGGCACGCTCGCTCGCGTCCCATTGAGCGGCGGAACACCACGAGAAACTCTGGACAATGTCCAAGATGCGGACTGGGCAGCGGACGGCGAAAACATGGCCGTGGTGCGATACGTCCCCGAAAATTCCCACTGGCGCCTCGAGTATCCCGTGGGCAAAGTCCTTTTCGACAGCATCAACTGGATCAGCCACCCGAAAATTTCGCCGGACGGCAAGTCCGTAGCTTTCGAGGATCATGAGAATCCCATCGGCGATGATCAAGGCTCGGTGGCCGTGATCGGTCCGGATGGCCACGAAAAGAAGCTGTCCTCTGGCTGGTCATCGATCGAGGGCGTCGAGTGGTCGCCGTCGGGCGATGAAATTTGGTTTGCCGCATCCGATAGCGGTGCGGCAGACAACCTTCGCGGGGTGACGCTCGGTGGCAAGATGCGCACGATTACAAACGTGCCCGGAGGCATGTGGCTCCAAGACATGCGCAACGGTCAAGCCCTAATGATTGTTCATCGCCAGCGTGTGAACATCCACGGGATGGCGCCGGGTGCCAAAGAGGAAAACGAGCTCGGATGGCTCGGCTGGTCTGAACTCAGGGATATTAACCGCGACGGCACGAAGATTTTGTTCGAAGAAGAGGCCGAGGGAGGAGGGCCCAACTACACCGTATTCCTCCGCGATACCGACGGGGCGCCCCCGGTGAAGCTTGGCGAAGGCGTTGGCGGGGCGATTTCGCCCGATACCAAATGGGTGGTCACGCGGCCCCTCAAGACTGGCGCACTGAGCCTCGTTCCCACGGGTGCCGGAGAGAGCCATCAGCTCACGCACGACTCTATTTCCTACAGCGAGGTTCGCTACTTCCCGGACGGGAAGCGCTTGATCGCGGCAGGAATCGAAGCTGGTCACGGGGCCCGCGACTATGCGATCGACATCGCCACCGGCGATTCCAAACCGATCACTCCTGAAGGCGTCAGCGGCGTTGTTCTTTCGCCCGATGCGACTAAGGTCGCTGTCTTTGGTCCGGACGGGACCCCCGGAGTATGGAACTTCCAAACCAACTCCATGCAGGCTATTCCGGGCCTCACCTCCTCAGATTTTCTGTCGGGATGGACTCCGGACGGAGGTTCCTTGTATCTGATCCCGCGCCAGATCGCGGGGAGCCGAGGGAGGAAGGTTTACCGCTTGAATCCGGCTACTGGCAAAGCCGAGTTCTGGAAGGAATTCGGTACGAATCTCCTGACGGGAACTGCGGGGGTTGGCCCGCCAAGATTCTCTGCGGATGGGCGAGCATACGCCTACGTTTATTCGCAGATCCTTTCCGAGGCATACGTCGTGAAAGGTTTGAAGTAGAAGTGGGTCGCACGCGCACCCTGAATCTAGTGCCAGCGCAATAGAAAAAGAATATCGACCAGCGCTAGCACGGCCGCGATGATTTCCAGCACGAACGTGCGCGTTTCATTAAATTGCTCGACCATGAACATATAGAGCTCGCCGAGTGTCCGGACCTTCTCGTCGGCGACACTTCGATACTCCGGTATTCCCATTCTTTCCGCTGCCAGGCGATACACGCGCGCATAGAAAATATCGTTCACGAATTTCACTGCGCTATCGACGCGCTCCATCAGATCCATCGTGTCGACGCGGATTCGGTTGAATCGATTCGCCTCCCTTGGTAACGTCCACCGTTCAAAAACGATATTCCTCCTTTTGCCCAAGGCCTTGTAAACGTCATCCAAAACACGGGCAAGCAGCGCATCGTAATACCGGAATTCGAGCAACTGCAGCTTCGCGTATTCGAGCACCTGCGTCTCAACTTCGGCATCGTTAGGTCGGTCGAATATAAAGGCTGCGGATGAAGTCACAACTGTGAGATCCGTCTCGTAGTAGCTGGAACTGGTGCTCATGACCTCGCGGACCTCGTCTTCCGCGAGAGGCTGCGTCTCGCCGCGCAACAACCCGGCGATCGAATTCCCGTAAACTTGCTTCAGTTCTGCCGCGCTGGTGATCTTTCGCGAGCCGTCCCGAATCGAGCGAACGTTTACGATCAAATACTTCTCCGTCAGGCCGCCCAGCGTCGGCCGCAAAACGGACTTCCCTGCCCGCCTGACGAGCTGCCCGACGAGATCTCTCAGGGCCGTTTCATGCAGGCTGCAACAGTCTTCCAGTTCCGCTGCGCGACGCCCCAATCCGTTCCAATCGGCCTGAAACGAGGACACAACTTCCATGACGATAACCCCAAACGAGTAGTAGCGCGCGACGACGTCCGTTTTCTCGCAACCCTCGATCGGGATGTTCCAGACATCCGCCAAACTCAGTTGCACCGGTGGATGGCTGAAGTGCACGGACGCATCTGTAGTCGCTCCCTTCCCGCCCGGCGCACTTGTCCGCCGGGAACTCGGCTGAAGGATCTGATGCAATGCCTCCAGGTCGATTTCCTCCGACACGTCGAACGACAGTAATATGTGCAACGCGCCATCGAGAAGAACGTCCGCCATCGGATCTTGATCCTTTGAATGCGCCGCAACGTTAGCAGAAAAATTCACGCAGTCCTCCGGGAAAAAGTTTTAGGAAATGACCTTGGCGACTTTTCTCAGGTCGGCAACGAAACGCTTCATCTCCTCATGCCGTGTTTCGTCATCAGGGGCGCGCAAGATCGAAGAGGGATGTACGGTCGCCATGACGTGAGGCGCCAAGGGCGAGTTCACGAACTGACCGCGTTGCTTGGTCACGCGAAACTCTTTACCCAGCAGCGCCTGTGCGGCTGTAGCGCCCAGGCAAACCAGAACTTTCGGCCGAAGTCTCGAAATCTCCGCGTCGAGCCATGGACGACACGCCGCAATCTGAGAGGCGCTCGGTTTCTTGTGAATCCTCCGCTTGCCGCGCTCCTCCCAGTTGAAGTGCTTCACCACATTCGTGACGTAGACTTTCAAGCGGTCGATTCCTGCCTCGGCCAAAGCCTTATCGAGCAGAACCCCGGCAGGGCCGACAAACGGCCGACCCGCTCGGTCCTCCTGGTCGCCCGGCACCTCGCCGATAAGAATCACTGTCGAGCGCGAGGAGCCTTCTCCGAAAACAACCTGCGTCGCCCGCTTCCACAAGTCGCAAGCCTTGCAATCGGCCGCGAGGCTGGCCAAATCCTTTAGACTGGGCGTTGACGGGATTTTTCTCTGGGCCGACTGAATGGGTCCGTCCCTCTTGTTTTTTTGCATATTTCCGATACGCTGCCTAACCATCTGTCTTCTCAATCAGGTGAAGCCTGTATGGACCATCCCTAGTAGACACTATATGGTTTAAAGTCGAATTGGTGGGTGCTGCACCGCTCTGAACATCCGATCACGGATAAATGGAAGCCATTCGAATTCTAATCGTTGACGATGATCCCCTCCTGCGGCGAGGGCTACGATCACTGATCGCCGCGCAACGGCCTGATTGGCTGATCTGTGGTGAGGCTATCGACGGCGTTGAAGCGGTGAAATCTGCGCGCGAACTACGGCCGGATATTGTCCTCATGGATATCTCCATGCCACGAATGAATGGACTTGAGGCCACCGCGATCATCCGGCGTGATGTTCCCGAAACCGACATCATCCTGGTCAGTCAAAACGATCCTGCCATCGTCGAGCAGCAAGCCAAGGGCGTCAACGCCAGCGGCTACGTGCCCAAGACTCAACTTGGATCCGACCTGGTTCCCACGATCGAGCGGGTCGTCGCGGCTCACAACGGCCAGCGTTCAAACAGCCATCCAGCCGAAGCCAAGCTCCTAAAGAATCCCGAGTGCGCCGAAGGAAGCTCGGTCCCCTGCGACGATCTACCGTCCCTGCGCTGGGAGGCACTGCAAGCGACAAATTTGCTTGCCGCGATTGTCGATTCATCGGACGACGCCATCATCAGCAAGAATCTGAATGGAATCATCACCAGTTGGAACAAAGGCGCCGCGCGCCTGTTCGGCTACCCCGCTGAAGAAGCGATTGGCCGGCATGTCACGCTGATTATTCCGACCGAGCGCCACGCCGAAGAATCGGTCATTCTAGAGCGGCTCGGTCGCGGGGAGCGCATCGACCATTTCGAAACAGTTCGCGTCCACAAAGACGGCACGCCTCTAGATATTTCTTTGACGATTTCGCCAATTCGCGATGCCACAGGACGAGTGATCGGCGCGTCGAAGGTCGCGCGCGATATCACCGCCCGGAAGCGCTTCGAGAGCGCCTTGGCGGAGCGTGGCCGCCAACAAAAGGCTCTTTATCAGCTGGCAGATCAGCTCCACCGCGCCCGAATGATCGAGGACGTCTTTGCCGCCGGTTTGAACGCCATTCTTGATGGGCTGCAGTGCGATCGAGCCTCGATTCTTCTTTGCGACGATGCGGGCGTGATGCGCTTTGTTCATTGGCGCGGACTCTCGCCCGAATATCGCCAAGCCACCGAGGGCCATTCGCCGTGGCGAAAAGGCGAAATCAATCCTTTGCCCGTGTGCATCAATGACGTCGCAGGCGCCGATTTCGAGGCTCCGCTCAAGCTGGCGGTCCGAACCGAAGGCATCGGCGCACTCGCATTTATTCCATTGATGGCTGATGGGGAGCTGATCGGTAAATTCATGGCTTATTTCGATAAGCCACATGTGTTCGACGATGAGCAACGTGAATTGGCAGTGGCGATGGCTCATCAGCTGGCCTTTGGCATCGCGCGGAAGCGCGCCGAAGAAAGCCTCCGCAAAAGCGAAGAGCAATACAAAGCCCTCTCCGAACGGCTCGATGCCGAGGTGCGCGTTCGCACGCGGCAACTGGAGCGGCAGAATTCCGAAGTTCTAAAAAAGGCTGAACAAGTTCGGCACCTTTCCGGGCGGATGATGCAGATTCAAGACAACGAACGCCGCCACATTGCTCGCGAGCTTCACGACAGCGCCGGACAGACTTTGACGGTGATCGGGTTAAATCTTGCCCGTATCCGGCAAGAATCGCAATTGAAGGCGCCGCTCCTCGCCAAATTTGCCGAGGAGACCGAACAGCTTGTCCGCCAGCTGAGCCAGGAAATCCGCACCACGTCGTATTTACTTCATCCGCCGCTACTCGACGAAAACGGACTGGCGGAAGCCCTCAAGTGGTACATCCACGGTCTAATGGACCGCACGGATCTCGAGATTCAGCTTGTCATTCCTTCCGACTTCGGACGCCTTTCTCCAGACGTTGAGCTGGTCCTGTTCCGGCTCGTGCAAGAGTGCCTGACGAACATTCACCGTCACTCCGGCAGCAAGAGCGCGGTAATTCGTTTCGCACGGCATCCGAGCACGGTTTCGATGGAAGTCGAGGATCGTGGAAAAGGAATCAGTCCCGAAAAGCTCGCCGAGATTCAGTCTCAGTCTTCGGGAGTCGGTATACGCGGCATGCGCGAACGCGTGCGCCAGTTCAACGGCGAGATGAATATCAAATCGAGCGGATCAGGCACGAATATTTGCGTGACTCTGCCGGCTCCCGCGCTGCCCGAGCCGAGTCCTGTGGAGATGCCGTACGAAAAGAGCTTCGAAAGCAGGAGTGCATGACGATCCAGGGCCAAATCCTAGTTGCCGATGACAACGTACTTGTCCGCCGCAGCGTGATCGCAATGCTCTCGGGCGAAGCGGATCTGCACGTGTGCGGGGAGGCCGCCACTGGGCCAGAGACGATCCAGAAGACGCGTGATTTGAATCCGGACCTGGTCCTGCTCGACGTTCGCATGCCCGGCAGCAACGGTCTGGAAACGGCTGGCCTGCTGCATCACGAATTTCCCAATCTCAAGATCATGGTAATGAGCCAGCACGAAGCGGCATACCTTCTCCCTCAGGTGCTGGCAGTCGGCGCAGACGCCTGTGTCGACAAGAGCCGCATGGCGGATGATCTATGCCCCTGCATCCGAGAGCTACTGGCGAAGATAAGCTCGTAGAGAATCAACAGTTCGGTCCGGGATCCATGGTTAGAACTCACCCACAACGACGCCTCGATGCCGAGCCTTGCATTGAGTTCTTGTCCGTGGCCCAATTCGAGGTGGCGACAGTATCTTCAAGCTGGCAGCCACGACGTGAATCTCGCCGACTACAATCTAGGTTCGTGGACGGGGATAGACGCTTTCGACTTGCTGCAGGAAGAAGGCTGCGACATTCCTTTTATCCTTCTGACCGCTGCGCTTGGTCTGAACCTCTCTTCAGGTCACCTTCTGACAGCTGATCCCCGAGGAGTTTCGGCGTTCGGTATATGGCCAGCAATTCCATTTAGCCGCGCTCAACGGAAGGTCCGGTCCGTTGCCAAACGCAAATCACTACGAAATCGCGGGGCATTGCGTGGGTTGACTGCGCCGTACGCGTGCTTCCGATCGAGGGGAAGCTTGGGCACTTATTTCCGTCTCGTCAGTGCAAGAACTCGGGAGGCGCAATCTTCGGCCTCGGCGAGCCCGATCGACTTGTCAGACAGCGGAGTTTCCAAGGAATCGCTGTGCGAGCTGGCGTTGGCAGTTTCGGCAGTATGAGCCGGCGGATAAGTTTTTGAACCGCGGTTTACGCGAGTTGTGAAGGCCGTAGCAACCAGGACGTCAAATAGCCGAGCCGATCGCCGGTTCGCAAAGTTGTGATCAGCGGAGATCGTTCGCCCGAAGCTGTGGGTTCCATGGTGCGATGGCGGCTCAACGCATTCGCGATCGAGTCTGCCCACGCATTCGGCTCACTCCAGATTTCGGTGTAAACGTCCTTTTCCGCTCCGCAGCCGCGCAGCGAATGGGCAATAGCGCCGGTCATGCGGAAGTCATGCGACCCCTCATAGGCCACCGTGAAGCCTGCCTCTCTGCCGCACCCGCGAGAAACTCCCCAATCCGAATCCGTCGTCATGCCCGCCACCGAACCCGGAAATCTCATAAGATGCTGGCGCAGGCGCCCGTACCAAAGTCCCCCCGCATCTCCATTGGTTGCCAGCTTGAGCGCCCCGCGCCGCATGAATGAATCGGCAAACATCTGGCAATCCGCATGGCGCTCGTCATATAGCACGGCGCTAATCCCGCAGCCGCAATCCCCTGCCTTCTCCGAAACGATCGCCGGTCCCAACGGAGACGCCGCCACGATCGCGGACGCGATCGCCGCATCTAGAAGAAAATCGCGTCTCCTCATGGCGTCGCGCCCTGGCCAGCGCCTCCCGAAGAGGTTCGTGACGATGCCGGCCTCGTCAAATAAATCGCGATCAGATCGAGTTCGCCATCGGGAACCTCAATCCGGTTGTGCGGCGGCATGCCGTTGATTCCCACGCGTGTGATTTTCTTGATGTATTCCTGCGTCAGATCGGTACGTTCCTCGAGCAGCGCTCGGTCCTTGCCTAGTCTCCGCGCGAGCATGATCGTCCCCGTGCCGCCCGCCAAATGGCAATAGCCGCAGCGTTCGTGAAAGACCTTCCTCCCCTGCTCGATCTTCGGCGTTGAATCGTCGCGCCCCCGGGCCATCGCTCCTGCAATCGCGAGGCAAGCGATCATCAGCATTACGAGCGGTACGCGCGTGAGACACCCAAGCAAAGTTGGATCCGGTTTGATTCCGTACTCGCTCATGCGCGCTCCGATCTCAACGCGCGCGGCCAAATTCCCTGTTTGCCGGGAGCGAGAATGCCGTTCGGATCGAGAGCGTCCTTCAATGTCTCGTTTAAGCGCAGCAGCGCGTGGTTATTGAAATCGAACGACAGCGCCACGTCGTCCATGTACGAAATATGCGTGCGATATTCCGAATAGCCTTGTTTCGCCGCGTCCGCAATCAGCACCTTGAAGAGTGCGCGAACCTTAGCCGTCATTGCCTTGTCATCGCGATCATAGACCATCATGTTCACGTTGGTCGTGTATCGCTCGAAAAGCGTGAACGATCCGTAGTAATCGACGCCTATTTCCTCGTACCGTTTCTTCGTCGCATGGAATTGTCGCAGGACGTGCTCGCTCGTCGCCGGAAGAATTGGCGAAAATCCGATATGACCGCCGCGGCCCCCGCGCCAATTGATGATCTGGAGCGCGACCGTTGCCGGCACACCCGCGCCGGAATTATCGATGGGCTCCCCGCGATGCCATTTCAACACCTCGAATTCCTGTTTTGTGTGCTTCGCAAAAGCTTCCTTGATGATCCGCGCATGCGCCTCGTTCACTTCATCGTAGCCGTAAAGCCGGAGGTTGATCGTCCACCAGCCGAGATTGTTCTTCTTCAGGATGTCGACCAGCACTTCGTCCGGCAGCGCGCCATCGCCCGTGTACCATTCGCTTCTTTGCGTACGCGACGCGACAAATCGCAGCGAATTGCCAATGCTGGGGCTCTGCTCGATCACGCCTTTCATTCGCAGCGGCGCAAGCTCATCAATCGCCCAGCCGACGTCGTCCGGATTCGGCAACTGAATATTCAGCCCGAGCGTCGCTTCCGGCTCCGGCATCAGCCACATCCCCATCTTGGTCACCACGCCATAATTCGACTGGCAGAAAATCTGGTCCCACGAAGGTCCGAAGCCATACTTAAAAAGATTCCACGACGCACTCTTGGCCATTGCGCCGTTGCCAGTGCGCACCAGATCGCCGTTTGGCAGCACGACTTCCAGCCCGCAAATGTTGCGCGTGTTTTCTCCGTACGGCGTATAGCCGTAACCGCGCTCCAGCGCGTTCCCGACCACGCTTCCCCATGCATTCGCGGGAATCGACATCCAGAGCTTGATTTTGTTTTCTTGCAGGTAATGGAAGAGATCAAAAAACCCGACGCCTGGCTCGATTACGCAGTAGCCGAACCGCTCGTTCACATCGATGATCTTTTTCATGCGGCTTAAATCGAGCACAACTGTTCCGCTCATGCACGGCGCAGCCGCTCCATAGCCGAGATTCTTTCCGCGCGAAATCGGCCAAAGAGGAATCTTGTGCTCGTTCGCGATCCGCAGAATCGCCTGCACTTCTTCCGTCGACTGCGGCCCGATCGCCGCGCTCGGCACGTGCAGGTCGGCATCGCCCGCGGCGTAATAATCCATGAACGTCTCGCGGTCTTCGTCCGTCGCCAGCACCCACTCCTTGCCGACCACTCCAGTGAATGCGCTCAACGCCTTTTGAAATGTCGCTTCGGACACCCGCGGCGGCAATACGAGCTTCATCTCTGAGCATTCCCCCTAAAATCGCGCAACACGCGTGAGTAACACGCGCACTTTCCCGGTGTCAACGAATTTCACTGACTTTTCGAACTAATTGGGGGGAGAGAATTTGCCAGGACAGCTCTATTGATGGGCCAGAACGCGTTTTTCTGCTTCATGCATGGCTTCGTAGATTTGATCGAAGCTGTCGATCGCGAAGAGACGCGCATGAATCTGATCGACCTTCACGGGTGTAGCAAGAACTTCGTCCAGGGAGAAATTACGGACCTCACAGCCGCCTTCAATCACGTTTGTGCACTCGCCATGCGAACTGATCACGCCGCTGCCGTACACCTTAATTTTTCCGCCTTCGCGAATGAGCCCGAATTCGACGGTATACCAGAAAAGCCGCCCGAGGCGCTCGAGCGTGTCGGCGTCCTTGATTCTTGCGCAAACGCTTCCGTAGTGCTGCAGAAAATCTGCGAAGATCGGATGGCTGTGCATCGGCACGTGCCCGAAAACGTCGTGAAAAATATCCGGCTCAGGCGTGTAACCCAGCGACTCGCGGCTGCGAATCCACGTCGTTGTCGGGAACATGCGCGCGTCCAGCATCTCGAAAAACGCGTCGCTCGGAAGAAAGCCGCTGACGGGCGTGGAGCTCCATCCGGTCCGCGGCCTGAGCCGCGCGGTCACTGCGGTCAGGTTGGGCAAGCGGTCATCTTCGAGTCCGAGAACTTTGTAACCTTCGAGATAGGCGCGGCACGCGTAGGCATCGATTTGAGGACGCCGCCTTCGCACCAGCTCGGCCCACACTGCGTGCTGTCCCGGCGTATACGCGTCGTACTTTTGTTCGATTAAATATGGCGCCGCTGCAACAAGCGACCCGGTTGCCATACTAATCCTCCGGTCCCGCTAGCGATCAGCTTCTCACAAAACCGCGTACAGACGCATTTTACGCCCGTCTCGGCTCCGCTAGAGTACACACGATAATGTAAACTCTTTCGACCCGCTATCGATGGGCGGCATCCCGACTTGGACAAAACAATCATTGCTTGGATTGTATTTGGCGTTATTGTCGCTGCGGCTCTGGCGGTGGACGTGTTCCTCGTCTCTCGCCAGGTCTCGCGCCCCACCCTGAAGCGAGCTGTGCTCGAAACCTGCGCATGGATCACGGTCTCGCTGATCTTCGGCGTTTGGGTCTACGTCTCGCGTGGCCACCAATCGGGAATCGAATTCTTCACCGCGTACCTGCTCGAGAAATCTCTCAGCGCGGATAACATTTTCATTTTCTTGCTGATTTTCAGCGCATTCGGCATCGAGCCGGATCATCAGCACCGCGTCCTTTACACAGGCATCCTGGGCGCGCTCGCGATGAGGCTCGCCTTCATTCTCATTGGCGTCCAGCTTCTAAGCCACTTTCGCGTAGCGCTGTACGTGTTCGGTGCGGCCCTTATTGCTTTCGGGCTCCATATGCTTCTCTCGCGCCGCACCTTCCGCCCCGAGGACAACTGGCTCATGCGGCTTGTCCGCAAGATTCACCCTGTCGATGCGTCGTATTGCGGAGAGAAATTCTGGATTTACGTCGACGGGCGTCGCATCCTCACGCCGCTGTTGCTCGCTCTCGTCGCGATCGAAGCCATGGACCTGATCTTCGCGATCGATTCCATTCCCGCGGTGCTCGCCATCACTCGCGATTCCTTCGTCGCGTATTCCTCAAACGTGTTCGCGATCCTCGGCCTCCGCGCCATGTATTTCGGACTCGCCGAACTGATGGCGCGCATGCGCTTTCTGCATCGTGGCCTAGCGGTGATCCTGCTGTTCGTGGGAGCCAAAATGCTGCTCAGCGAGCGGATCCCGATCCCAACGCACATTTCGCTGGGCGTGATCGCGGGCATCCTCGGCATCGCGAGCGTCGCTTCCTGGCTCGCAGCACGCAAAGCTTAAATGCCCAGATTTTGCTTACCGATAGAGGGACTTACAAATTCAGATCGTGGTACCGGCGATCGATCGCGTTGGCATTTCCCGATGCGATGGGCGACTTGTCAGGCCTCGCGGCGTTCGCCCATCGCCCCGGAATCGTCAAACCGCAATTCGGGCAGCAGCCATTCTTTAGATTGTTTTCGAGCACACTGTGCCAAGACCGTCGAATCAGCAGCTTCTTGCAGGACGGACAAGCAGTGTTCGCCCCGCCACTGTAAATATTCCCCTCGTAGACATAATGCAATCCGATTTCGAGCGCTGTCCGCCGCGCCGCGTGCAATGTCTCACGCGGCGTCCGCGGCTTGTCCTGCAATTTGAAATCGGGATGAAATGCCGTGAAGTGCAGCGGCACATCCGCACCGAGATGTTCCAGCACCCATTCCGCGAGCGCGCGCGTTTCCGACGCTGCATCATTCAAAGTCGGAATGATCAGGTTCGTGATCTCGAACCACACATTCGTCTCATTCTTCAGCCACTGCAGCGTCTCCAGCACGGGCTGCAGGTGCGTCAGCGTGATCCGCCCATAAAAATTCTCGGTGAACGCTTTCAAATCAATATTCGCGGCGTCGATGTGATCGTAAATGTCGTGAAACGCTGCGCGCGTGACGTACCCATTGGAGACCATCACGGTTTTGATTCCCGCTTCCTTAGCGGCGTGGCAGATATCGATCACGTATTCGCCCCAGATCGTAGGCTCGTTGTAGGTGAAAGCGATCGAAGGGCATCCATTTCGAATCGCCAGCGCCACCACATCTTCGGCAGGCACGTACGACGAACGCACTTGATCGGAGCGCGATTTCGAAATGTCCCAGTTCTGGCAGAAGAAGCAGCCCATGTTGCAGCCCGCGGTGCCCATCGAAAAAACGCGCGTGCCCGGCAGGAAATGATTCAGTGGTTTTTTCTCGATTGGGTCGATCTGAAGCGCGGCAGGATGCGCGTAGCCGAGGCTATAGAGTTTGCCGCCCTGGTTCGCACGAATGAAGCAGAATCCGGCCTGGCCTTCGCCGATGTGGCAGTGCCGCGGGCAGAGATAACAGTGCACCTTGCCGTTCGCCTCGGGCTCCCACCAGCGCGCCTCGTGCAGTTGGGAAAGTTGTTTCGAATGGATTGTGCTGTGCATAAAGGTGAGCTCTTAGGACAATTATACGCCTACAGTAGGCGTACGAGGCGGAGGATCGAAACGATGTCGGCGGCGATTGAAGTCGAGAAACTCGGCGAATACGAATTCCTGGTGAGGACGGGCGATGCCGAGCGTGCAACCTCTCACCAGATCACCCATGCGAACCGAAGGATACGAACGCATAACCGGGCGCCGTGCGGAACCTGTCCGCTTGGTCAAACAGGCCATCGAAATGCTCCTCTCGCGTCCAAGGCCGAAACCGATTGCGCCCGACTGCGATCTCACGATCTTCGCAATCTATTTCGCAGAACTCGAATGTGCGCGAGCAGCGCCCACTCACGGGGCGGCTAGCGTCTACCCGCCCGCGCCCTCCGCTATCGGATGATCACGCCAAGAAGCCGCGCCAGCTCCATCGCCTGCGCCGGACTGACGATCGATCCCCGCACGTCCTCGGCGCGCATTACCGCATCGCTCAAGGCTGCGCCGCGGAGGTCGGTGTTGTCTAGCTTCGCGCCGTTGAGATCGGCGCGATGTAAGGCCGCGCGGACAAAAATCGTGTCGCTCAGATCTGTGTGCGGGAGTCTGCATCCTGAAGCTGAGGGCCTTGAATTCGGAGATTCGCACCGAAGCGTCGTTGAATTGCGCATAGCGGGCGTCGCAACCCTCGACCAAGACATCGCGCCAGTTGCACTCGATGGCCTTGAATCCGGTGAGCCGGCAATGGACCCACTCTAGGCGCGTCGACTGATTGCCTCGCAACACGGCATTTGAGAGGTTACAGCCCTTGAAGCGGACGTCCCTGAAAACACTCAAGCGGACGGTGCAGTTCGAAAGCGACACATTCTCCAAAAGGCAGCCTGACAGCTTGAGCGTCGAGAACTCTCGGCCAGAGAGATCTAGATCTCGCAGGTGAGAATCGTCGAGCTTCAGGTCGACTCCCAAAAGCTCGGAACTCCGCGCATCGACCAAATCCAGCCGAGCCGAAATATCGGCGGCTGCCCGCGACGCGGTTGTGCTTTTTCGAGCCATTCGGGTCATGCGAAGTTTACAAACCTAACGCCACGATGCTCTGCCCTTGACTACTTACCCGCCCCTGCTAGCCTGAAACGTGCATCTGACAACGCTCGGGTTCACGCTGCTGGTCGCTTTGGGTTCCCTTCTTGCGGGGCTTCTGGGCTCATTGACCGGCCTGGGCGGCGGAGTCGTGATCGTTCCTCTTCTCACACTTCTGTTTCACGTCGATATCCGCTATGCGATTGGCGCGTCCCTGGTTTCTGTGATCGCCACGTCATCCGGCGCCGCCGCCGCCTATCTGCGCGAAGGCTACTCCAACATGCGCGTGGGAATGTTTCTCGAAGTCGCTACGACGGTCGGCGCCCTCTGCGGTGCATTTCTCGCCACTCGCATTCCCACTGCCGCGATCGCGATCATTTTCGGTGTCGTCCTGCTCTACTCAGCCTGGACCTCCATCAAGCCAATACCGGATGTTTCGGGCGGCGAACCGGTCGATCATCTCGCCGAACTGCTAAAGCTCAACGGTTCCTATCCGACGCCTGAAGGCGAGCAGGAATATCACGTTCGCAATGTTCCCGCAGGTTTTAGCCTGATGTATGTCGCCGGACTTCTCTCCGGCCTGCTCGGCATTGGCTCGGGCGCCGTAAAGGTCCTTGCCATGGATCGCGCCATGCACATCCCGTTCAAGGTTTCGACCACAACGAGCAATTTCATGATCGGCGTCACGGCTGCGGCCAGTGCCGGAATTTATCTCCATCGCGGTTACATCGATCCTGGACTCTCGATGCCCGTCATGCTCGGCGTCGCATGCGGAGCGCTTCTCGGCGCGCGCATTCTTCCGGGTGCGAGGGTCCGCACCCTGCGCCTTGTTTTTGGCGCCGCTATCGCTGCCATCGCGATCGAAATGATCTTCAAGGGCATCGGAGGCAAAATCTAATAACAGGTTGATTGCGAGCAAACAATGTCTGAAGCGAGCCAACAACGAGACAAGCAGTTCGAGGTATTTCTCGGACAACTTTTGCGCGTAGGATTCTTCCTATCCGCGGCAGTCGTGCTTGTGGGCGGCCTGCTCTATCTCATGAAGTATGCGCACCAACCTCCGCAATATGGTATCTTCCACGGAGAACCTTCCGATGTTCGCCACACCGCGGATGTCGTCAGGGGAGCATTTTCCGGGCATTCGCGTGAACTGATCGAACTTGGCCTCTTACTCCTGATTCTGACGCCAGTTTCGCGAGTCCTTTTGTCCGTGATCGAATTCGCCCGTGAACGCGACTGGCTCTACGTCACGACAACCCTCCTGGTGCTCGCGATTCTGATTTACGGTCTCGTCACCCGCTGAGGCGTTCTCGCGGAAAAGTCCACAGACTCTCGCGCTTGCATTCGCTTGGCGCCGTGCTAGCGTCAATCTGGCGTTCGCAGCCTGACTGCGGACGCCGGAAGTGGTGTAGGCTGACGGCGCGCGCCCAATGACACCGAGAATCGAAGTCGAGACGCTGGGCAGCGAGGAATTCCAGGTCCGCGTTACCGAAGGAAAGACGCAAACCTCGCATCGCGTGATGGTGAGGAAAGCCGACTATGACCGTCTCGCGGACGGCAAGGTCGAGCCGCCCGAACTCGTGCGCCGATCCTTCGAATTCCTGCTCGAAAACGAGCCGAAAGAATCCATCCTAAGACAATTCGATCTCACCGTGATCAGTCGCTACTTCCCCGATTTCGAAGGCGAGATCAGACGCAGGCTTGCAGGCTAGTCCGGCAGCGAAGCGACCTGATGTCCCACAAATTCTCTGGAAAACGCGGATGGCCGCGGAGGCGGAAAATTGTGAGCGGAATGCGCCGCGGAGGGATGGCGAACTTTGGAGGGTCGCCCTTCTTTGATCATTCGTTCGTACGCTTCCTGCCACGAGGGCAGTTCGCGCGATTCTTGTGGCCAGTGGACGAGCGCCGCTTCGTCGCACCAGTCGAGCAACTTCGGCATCGCAGCCATGTGCGCGCCTCGCACGCGGAAGGTCTCCATCGCGGCTTCGTTTTCCCAGAGCGTCACTGTCCAGAACGCGTTCCGCGTTTCGCGCATCACGCGCCCGGCAATCAAGCCCGGCGCGTGTTCCGATTGTCGCCGCGACCGCGCCGCGTACCAGAAGAACTGCGGCATGTAGAGCCAGGACACGATGCGCAACCGCGTCACCGAGACAAAAAACATTTTCCGCGTGCCTCATTTCGTTTATACCACGGGCAAGCAAGCCGACACCCAACCCGGCGATGCGAAACAGACCGGAACAGTGAAGCGGCGCTATTGAACCGCGACCGAAACGGTTGCGGTCGTGCGGCCGAACGCGTTGGTCGCGTACAGCGTGTATGTGGTGGTTTGCGTTGGCGTGACGACAACGCTTGTGCCGCGCGTCGCGCCGATGTCGGGCGAGACGATCAAATATCCGCCGCCGGTCACGCTCCAGTTCAACGTCACTGGAGTGCCGGACGAGACCGATTGCGAGGTCGCGGTGAAACTGTTGATCGTCGGCGCGGCGCCCTGCGGCACGCTCGCGGACGTGTAGACAGGATTCATTTCGATTACATCGAAATCGGACGCGGTCACGCTGCCGAGATTGTGCAGGTCGTCGTTGTTCCAGTTGTCGTTCGGCGCGCCGCTTATGTACATCGACGAACCATTGTCGGCCATGATCATTCCATATTTCTTGAGAGCGGTCAGGATGACTTGATTGGCCGGAGAGAAGCTGGAAATGTCAAAGCTCGCTTTCAATCGCATCCGCATTCCCATCGGAGCGGCGTTCGCGTTCGTCGAATTTGCGGCCCAGTGCGAAGCGGGCGGAGTGAAAGCGGCGCGGCTCGATTGCAATGTGAAGCGCAGCGCGTGGTTGATCGCGCCGGAGGCGACTTCGTCGTATCGCGCGAGGCCCGGGAAAATCGGAAGGCCCGCTGCATCCGCCGAGGTCCAGGTGTAGGGGCGCTGCTCGTCGGCATTCAAATCCCACACCGCAGCGGAGCCCGCGTTCCATCCAGACCCGCTGGGCTGCGCGTCGAACAGTTCGTAGAGCCAGCAGCTGTTGTTATCGAGCACGAGGACGTGCTGATCGCCACCCGGGTTCGGATCGCCTTCGATCGGCGCGTTCGTCGGAATCGGCATGGGGCCGGGATCGCTTTCGTCTCCATATGCCGTGAAATTGATCGTGACAGGCCCTTGCGCGGAATCGACGACCAGATAAGGAATGCCGATGATCGAGCCGTTGTAGAGCCCCGAGCCGAAGTCGGGATGCAGTCCGATGCTCGGCCCGATGAAGCTGATGATTGCGGCGGAATTTGGATCGACCGGCGCATTCGAAATGTCCGTGTTCCACAAATCGTCGGACGGGAATGGAACGAAACCGTTCAGGCTCGCGTTCTGCCCCGGCGTCATCACGCTGCAGGCGGGCGGCGGTGGCGAATTTCCACCGCCGTTACTCGAGGTGACCTGCAAATTGAGGGAGCTGGATGCTGCGCTGCCCGGATTCGGATTCGTCACGAGGACAGCGAAGTTCCCGGTCGACGTTGCGGTGCCCGTCGCCGTCAATTGCGTCGAGGAATCAAACGCAGTCGCAAGGGTCGCGCCGGCGAGAGAAACTTGTGCGCCGCTGACAAAGTTGCTGCCCGTGATCGTAAGGGAGAAATTGCCTGTCGAAATTGAAGTTGGCGAAATGCTACTGAGCACTGGAACGGGGTTCCACAGGGTCACGGCGCTATCGCCGGAAGCGCTCGAGTCCGCTGCGCTCACGGCAGAGACGGTGATGGTGTTCGTCGCCGGCACGGTCGCGGGCGCCGTGTACAGGCCAGATGAATTGATTGTGCCGGTTGCCGCGCTTCCGCCCATCACACCGTTGACGAGCCATAAGGCTTGCGCGTTGGACGTATTGGCGACTGTGGCTGAGAACGATTGCGTCGCTCCCGCGCGGACATTCGCACTCGGTGGCGTCACGCTGACGGTCACTGCTGGCGGCGGCGTGCCTGTGCCACCGCCTCCGCCTGGGTTGCTGGAAATGCCTAGCGTGCCTGCGCAATTGGCCTGCAGGATTGCCGAGCACAGAATTAGAAAAGGAAGAACGCGTCGCAAGTGGCCACCCCAGTCGAACCACTATGGGGCTTCGTGATGCGCCAAACCACTGTACCGGCGGCCAAGATCGGGTCAGGCGAACGAAAGCGAAACGAATCGTTACTGATTGAGCGGCGGGATGCTGCTTGCCGGTTTGGGTAGCGGAAACGTTTTGAGAAACGCGTATATGTCCGCGAGATCCTGGTCGGAGACGACTTTCGCGGTGTAAGGCGGCATTTGCCCAGTCGGCGCTCGCACATAACGAATTACGCCCGCCAGAGTGCGGGCCGGAGGCCCGATCCGCGGGGCTATCGCGGCACCAGCTCCTTGCCTTCCGTGGCACTGGTAACAGCCGTATGCCACGAAGAGCTTCTTCCCATTCTCGGCATTACCTTCTAACTGATCCATCGCAGAGCTTTGCGGCGCAATCGACTGCAAGAATGCGTAGATGTCGGCGAGACCTGCGTCAGAAGTAATCGACACGGGAACCGGAGGCATTTTTCCTGTCGGCTGGCGAACGTACGCGATCATTTGTTTCAGTTCGACTGGCGGCGGAGCGATCGCCGGAGCCAGCGAAGTTCCTCGCCCTTGCGCGCCGTGGCACGCCCCGCAGCCAGCACCGGCAAAGAGCTGTTTCCCGTTTGCAACGTTGCCCGTCGCAGCGGGCGCAGTTTGCGCGTGAACGCAGCTGCAACTGGCCAGGACTCCGAATGCTATGGCGGCGATTTTTGGAGAGGCCACGCGTTCCTCCTATCGTGGCTGGGTCAGGACATCGACGAGTGCGGGATTGCCGCCCTTCACGATTTCGATCGCGCGGCGAATGGCAGGCGCGAGATCGTTAGGATCGCTGATCGGGCCTTCGCCGTGCATACCCATGCCTTGCGCGAGCTTGGCGTAATCAATCGGCGGATCGACAAGCACGCTGCCGATGCTCGCGTTCGTGATGCCGCGCTGATGCTGGTTCGCCATGATTTGAATCTGCATCAGCTCCTGATGGTAGGCGCGATTGTTGTGCATCAGGATCAGGATCGGGATGCGGTGATGCGCGGCGGTCCACAGCACACCGGGCGCGAACATCAAATCGCCGTCATTTTGAATGCTCACGGTGAGCCGGCCGTGCTTCTTATTTGCCAGCGCGGCTCCGATCGAGGCCGGTGCGCCATAGCCAACTCCGTAGCCGCCTTCGCCGCCGATGTATTGATAGTGCTTTTGAAAATCCCACAGGCGCAGCGGCCACCGGCTAACGAACTGGCAATTCGAAACGAAAGACCAGTCTTCATTTTTGATCTGCGCCCACAGCTCCATCGAAAGGCGCGCGGTGCTGATCGGCGTGCCGTCCCAACCGGAGGCGGCGGCATCACGCTGCGCTTGCATCAGCTGATCGTGCACCTTCGCGATCTTCGCGCCGCGATCGGCGAATGCCCGCTTGCGATCGTCGGTGATTTGCCGTTTCACTTCCTCGATCAAAGAAGGAAGCGATGCTTCCGCGTCGGCCGCAATGGCTAGATCGACTGGCTGGTATCGCTGAAAATCCTGGTAATTGCTTTTTGCGAAGAGATCATTGGCAGTGATGCTGATGAGTTTCGTGCCCGGCTTCGTCACTGGATGCGATTCGGGATAGACCTGGCCGCGAACGGAATTGACGACGCTCCAGAAATCGGTGAGCTCCAGACCGGCTACGAGATCCGCTTGCGCGACGATAGGACCCGCGTGCTCGGTCATATTCAATGGATGGCGCGTGGGAAAATTCATGCGGCCGTTGCGATCGACGACCGGCGCTTGCAGGAGTTCTGCAAGCCCGATCATTGCGGCGAGGCCTCTGGGAGTGCGCGCCACCCGATCGGTGACGAGGACAGGATTCTGGGCACCCACGAGCCAGCGCGCGGCTTCCGCGATCGAGGCCGAATCACCGGCTGGCGGCTCTGTCATCGACAGCTTGGGGACAGACAGGTTCGCGCCATCGGGAACGGGGTTTTCTTGTAGCTCATGGCCGGCCACGAGGGCGACGGGCATGCTCGGCGGGGTGGTCGCGATTTTGTAGGCGCGCACCGCTGATTCGGCGAAGGCCGTCAGCGAAATGGGATTGTCGTCCCACTTCACATAGTCGCGGATCATCGCCGCGGGATCCTGGGCGCTGTGCGTCCAATCAACCTGGCCAAAGCGCAAGGCAGCATCAGAGAAATTGCCGAGAACGATATAGACGGGGACGCGATCGCAAAACGCGTCGTAAATGGCCATCGATGCATGTTGCAATCCGACCGTGCCATGGACGCACACCAGCAACGGCTTGCCTTCGATCTTTGCGTACCCGTGGCCCATCGCCACGGACGATTCCTCGTGGCAGCAGGTGATGAATTCGGGCGCTGAATTTCCGCCGTAGTTGATGATCGACTCGTGCAGACTGCGGAACGAATTGCCGGGATTCGCGCAGAGATATTCGAAGTTTAGCGATTTCAAGACATCGACCATAAAATCGGACCCCGGGCGGTCGACAGTCAGCACATCGACGCTCGGAGTGCCGTCCCCGGCAGCTTTCAGCAGCGGCGGGGCGCCGGCTAACGGAGAATTCGTTGGTCGAGCGGCGGGCGCGCTTGTGGGATTCACAACGAGAGCCGCGGTGCCAGCGGCGGCGGCTCGCAGGAAATCCCGTCGATTCACGGCGTCATTCTTTTTTTTGCGCATCATCTATTCCTACTCCCTGCGCCGAAGAGATTACTCCGATCGGTGCTTTCGCGCACTACGCCATTCGTGTTCGGCGGCTCGCCGTGCGGCGCGGCGTTGCGCGACCCAGCCGAGGAACTGCCGCATGCGTTGGCGTTCCCGCCACATCAAGGAAAAGAACTTGCGCGCGCCGAGGCCGGCCGCCTCATCACCAAAGAACGTTTCCATGCGCCATTGGATGTATGGCGACTTCCATGGGCACAGCCGGTAACCTTTGGCGACGATCCAGTAGTAGCGGACGGCATTGAACATTTCGAGGTCGGGCCAGGGTATCATGCCGGCCAAGAGTGTCCACGCTCAAGAGCCTCTTCCCTCTGATGGCGGTATGCCTTTTTGTTTCGGTCTCGCTCGCGCAACAACCTAAAGGACCGATCCTAGAATCCGCTGAACTGCCAGGATATCCCCCGCCAGAGCCGCGCATGTGGTCGGCGACTTGGAAGCGGAATTCACTTTAGAATGGGCAGTGGAAACGTTACTTCGGTCGGGATTCTGTCAGGGCCGCCCGTTCTTGCGAGGTCAACGGAAGAAAACATTAGGAACTGGAAGTTCCGTCTCGCTGCACAAACCGACAAAGCAGAGCGCAAGCACAAGACTAGATTCAGCTATCATCTCTCGAACAGATACGTGCCAGAAAATCGAGTACCGCCGATCACTTTCACGTTGGACTCGTTTGAAAAGGTCGAAATCACGAGCTCAGGCTAGGCGGCGAACCCAGATGCGCTCGGTAGCGGGCTTGCCGAGGTGAATGCGGCCAGCGCCATGGCCGGAGACATTGAGCGACATCGTCTCGTCGTATTCGCGGCCGAGGACACGAACGTGCGCTGAGGGCCGGAGATGGCGCTCTTCCAGAAATTCCAGGAACGCAGGATCCTTCTCGTAAACGCGAAGAACTTCGTACGCATGCCCCACCAGGGCTTCTGACAGCCGAACAGCGCCGTGCTTGCGGCGAAGATGCGACATCCCACCGAAGAGCGGCACGCCGTGTGGGCAGCGGCTTTCGCGTCCAAAGCGCGCGAGGAGCAGGCGCGCAACTTCGGGCGAAATGCCATGTTCGAGGCGCTCGGCCTCTTCGTGAGCGCGCGACCATTCGAGGCCGATGATTTCCGTGAGAAGTTTTTCGGCGAGGCGATGGCGCAACACAAGATGCTGAGCGGCAGCCTTCCCTTTCGGCGTGAGATTGATGCGGCCGTCGCGCTGCACGCGCAAGAAATCGGCGCGTGCCATTCGTTTGAGCGCAGCGGTGACCGCAGGCGGCGTGACGCCGAGGTCTTCGGCCAAGCGCGCGCTGATCGGCACCTGCTCTTCCTGGACGATTTCCCAGATGGCTTTTAGATAGTCTTCCTGGGAGACGCTGGTGGTTTCACGTCGCATGAAAAACGATCGCCTTACGCTACTCCTATCGAGTTTCCGAACCGAATACTTTGTTGAAGGCCGGAGGATTCACAAGCTCTTGAAGCGTTGCGACTCCGAAACGGTCCCGCATTTCATCGAGCGGGAATTCGCGATAGCCGAACCCGTGGGAAGAAAGCTGAAAAATGTAGACGACATCCTGCTGGAGCGCGGGAGTTTTCTGAACCGTCTCTTCGGGAACGATGCCGGCCGGAGAATATTCCACGACGAAAGCGAGGCCCTGGGTTGAATCGTTGGTCGCAACCAGGCTGCCGCCAGCTGTGCCTTCCTTTGTAAGCTCGCTCCCAAAATTAGCGGGATCACAATTCGTGTTGTGCGCGTTGCACCAAGCTTGATCGCCTGCCAGAGGGCGGAGCGTTTCGACGTATTGCGCTCGGTAAGGATCTTCGCGCGGTGGATAAAGCGTGTTGACGGAGACGTAAGACGACCGAACAGTGGCGCTGACCTTTTCCTGATTGGGATCGTACATCCGGACGGTCATCGGCTGCGTGGGCGCGAGGTGCACCATACTTTCGTGATAGATCACGATGTGGGAGAGGAGTCCGGCGAGATACCAGCCATCGAGAACTTTTGTGACTTTGAGTTTCGCGGACAGCATGATCACGCAGCCGCTCGAAGGGCCGAGATGCGTGTCGATCAGAAAATACTCGCCGAGGTGATGAATGGCGGTCGCGGAGCCGAGGCAATCGACGGTGTCCTTGGGAAGCTTCGCGTCCTCGCGGTTGATCGAGGCTTCGGTCCAGCGGGAATCGGACTTTGAGTAGCGCGCTACGCGCAGCGAAGGCTGCAGCTTGCCGGAACCGTCGTCCACGTAGTAGGCGATCATGCCGACGCCATCGCCGTCGAAAACAGAATAGCTGGCGATACTTTCATTGAGGGACTTGGACGAGAGATGCTCGGTCGGGATCTTGTGCTCCATAAGCACAGCGCTGAGTGTTTCCGCGCCACCGCAACGAGGCGACGCAACGGTCGCAGTGATGAGGCAAACTGAAGCTAACAGCAGAGCGCGACGTTTCGACACAGTAGCAAGAGTTTACTAAAAAGGACGCGTTCACCCCACCTTTAGCACGACTTTGCCAAATTGCTCGCGCTTTTCGAGGCGCTGGTGGGCTTCAGCCGCCCGCTCGAGCGGGAAGACGGTATCGACGACCGGTTTCAGCAGGCCGCGCTTGAAGAGTTCGAGAGCCGCGTGCAATTCCGACTTGTAGCCCATGAACGAGCCGAGAATCGACAGTTGGCGCGCGAAAAGGTAGCCGACATTGATCGCCGTTTCGCGGCCGGTCGTGGCCCCGCACGTAACGAGGCGACCGCCGTGCGCGAGGCTGTACACGCTTTGCTCCCAGGTGGCCGCGCCCACGTGTTCGAAGACAACATCCACGCCGCGGCCGTTCGTGAGTTTTTTTACTTCTCGCGCGAATTCACCAACGTGGAGCAACGTCTCGTCCGCGCCGAGTTCTCTGGCTTTCGCCAGCTTCGCCTCAGAGCCTGCGGTCGCGATCACGCGCGCGCCGGTGGCCTTCGCGATTTGCACGGCGGCGCTACCGACTCCGCTACCCGCGGCGATGACGAGCACTTCCTCGGCGGGCTGAAGGCGAGCGCGATTAAAGAGCATGTGCCACGCAGTGGTGAAAACGAGCGGAATTGCGGCGGCCTGCTCGAAGGTCATATTGTCTGGAATTGGAATCACGTTCACGGCGGGCGCTTGTACGAACTCGGCGTAGCCGCCCGGAATGGTTGTGCCGAGGAGCGTGTAATCCCTGCAGAAATTGTCGTGGCCCGCGACGCAATGGGCACACTCGCCACAGGAAACGCCGGGGGCGAGCAAAACTTTTTCTCCGACTTTCACGGTTCTAACCGCGTCGCCGATCTTGGCGATTTCGCCAGCGATATCGCTGCCGAGAATGTGCGGGAACTGAACCGGTCGATTCGGCATTCCGGCGCGCATCCACAGGTCGAGATGATTCAGGGCGCAAGCGCGAACGCGGACGAGGATGTCATGGGATCCGATCGGGGGCTCAGCAAGCTCGGTGCCGCGCAGGACTTCAGGACCGCCGTGTTCAAAGATGGCAACTGCCTTCATGGGCGCCTCCCGGCGATGAGAGCGCGCTAAAATAGCATCGGGATTGCGTAGTGTCCAGAAATCGGGCGAGAATTGAAGGGGCGCCTCAGAAAGCACAATGAATTGACACCATAGGCCGGGCAAAGTAGGCTCAGGAAAACATGGACCTTTTCGAAGAAATCGTGCGGATGCGGAAGGCGGGGGAGCGCGGAGCGCTGGCCACAATCGTCCACACCAATGGTTCGATTCCGAGCTACGAAAGCTCGCGAATGCTGGTACGCGAGGATGGATCGATCGCGGGAACGATCGGTGGAGGATGCGTCGAAGCAGATGTGTGGGCCGCGGCGAAAGATGTGATGCGCGTGGAGCAGCCGCGCAAGATGACCTTCAATTTGAATCATGAGGCAGCTTATGACGCCGGCTTGATTTGCGGCGGCACGCTGGAAGTTTTTGTCGAACCGATACTTCCGCAGCCACAGCTCTATATTTTTGGCGGCGGGCACGTTTCTTTGGGAGTTTCGCGCGTGGCGAGCGCGGCGGGATTTGCTGTCAATGTGATCGATGATCGGGCCGCATACGCAAACGCGGAGCGGTTCCCGATGGCGAATGATTTGTATACGAGCTACGAAGGCGCTTTCGAGCGGATCAAACCGAACGCGTCGAGTTATCTCTTGATCGTGACTCGCGGCCACAAAGACGATATGCGCGTCCTCGCCTGGGCTGTGCGGACGGAGGCGCGCTACATCGGAATGATCGGCAGCAAGCGGAAAGTGATTTCGGTTTATAAGGCGCTCGAAAAAGAAGGCTATTCAGCCGAAGAATTCGAGTGCGTGCACGCGCCGGTGGGGCTCGATATCGGCGCGCTTTCACCAGAAGAGATCGCTGTGAGCATCACCGCGGAATTGATCGCAGTCCGGCGCAATGCACAGAACTTGCCACATAAGTCCGTGCGGCTGGCGCATGCTGTGGCTCAGGCGGACTGAGTCGATTCCCGCCTGAAGTCCCTTCCCGTGTCACATTCAACCGAGTCCGCGAGCAAATCTCTGGCGGCGGTGATTCTCTCTGGCGGCGAGTCGCGTCGCATGGGGTCACCGAAAGCGCTGCTCCCCTACCGAGGAAAAACGTTCATCGAACATCTCCTCGAAGTAACGAGACATTCCCGTGTCGGTATCACGCGCATCATCGTCGGCGCGCACGCAGAGGAAATTCGAAAATCGCTCCATAGCTATGAGCACGAAGTCGTGATCAATGCGGAATGGCAACGCGGGCAGCTCTCGTCGATTCAGGCTGGGATTCGGAGTCTGCCCGCTAACGGCACGAGCGGCACGATTCTCTGTCCCGTCGATCATCCCATCGTTTCGGCGGAGTTGGTTGCGAAGCTGATCGATGAATTTGACGCGAGCGGAAAGTCGATCGCGCTGCCGACTTTTCGCGGCAAGCGGGGGCATCCCCTGATTTTTCGAGCTTCGCTTTACGAGGAACTGCTTCTGGCATCGCCTGAGGTGGGCGCAAGGCAGGTCGTATGGGCGCACGGAGAAGACATCGCTGAAGTCCCGACCGACGAAGAAGGCGTGATCCTCAACGTGAACGATCCAGAAGCTCTAAAAAGAATTAGCGACTAGTTTCACTTAATCTTGCGGAGCGCGGCGCCAACCGCATCGACGCAAAGGTCCGCCGCATGAAATGTGGCGGGTGGCAGGCCCCCGAGCGCATCGGAGATGTTCTGAGGGGTCAGCGAGCGCGCTTCGGAAGTGGACTTTCCAGTGAGCAGGTCTGTTAAGACCGAACTGCAAGCGATCGACGCCACGCAGCCTTCGGTCCTGAATCGTGCCGCCACGATTCGACCGTCTTTCAGGCGCACGGCCAGCTGAAGGACATCACCACAGACTGGGTTCGTCACTTGGGCGGTTGCGGTCGCGTCCGGCAGATCGCCGGAATTGCGGGGATTACGGAAGTGATCGAGCAGGGTTTCACTGAACACGCCGCACAGTATAAGCCAGCACAGCTGGCGCTCAACACCGTTTGGTTGCGAGACCTGCAATCGGGTTTTTCACTACATGAAATCCGACTCGCGCTCCTTCGCCTTTTCTCTGAATCTTATTGACAGGTCGGGGCTTAGGAAAGTATTTTGGAGCTTCCTAGCCAATGTTCCCTTGTTAGGGCGCCGGGGGGACGTTCCAACTTAAATCCGCCTACATCTTTAAGTCTCTTTAGGAGAATGCTGATGCGACGACTCGTACACCTCCTCTTCCTCGTGATGGCCATCGCGCTAGGTGCGAGTGCCGGATTTGCGCAGGATGGGAAGCTGAAGCCGGAACTAACGCCGAAACAGGCATACGTATTCGTGGATGGAAACGCGATCCGCGAGGGGAACCACACCATTTCCTTACCAGCCGGCAAACATACCGTAGTGGTGGTGAACTACGGCTACAAGATCTTCACGCAGGACGTAACCATTGAAGCGGGCAAGACGACGCCGTTGCAGGTAAAACTGGAGCCGCAGGGCGGCAATGTGAACGGCCCCTTCGGCGATGTCGAGTTCAAGGGCGACTCTCGCGCCGCTGTGCTTTCCAACGGCACGACACCGGCCTACTTCGTAGGCCATGTGGATGAGTTCAACTTCGATTGGATCTGGCATCAAAACCTGCTCCTTCCACCCGGGACTCACCACATAACGGTGACGCATCAGGGCAAAACGGTTTGGTCCGGCGATGTGAAGGTCGAAGCGAACAAGAAGGTGGTCATCCAACTCGACAAGAACATGCAGAAGACGGTCGATTGGAAGCGCGGAGAGAATCTGAAAGATGTTCCGCGATTCCACGCGGGCATCGCGAGCGCGACGGTTGCGGTTGCACCTGTGAGTGGAACCTTCAGCTCCTCGACTTCGAACATCAATTGCGGACAGTCCGCGACGCTGAACTGGCAGACGAGTGAAACGGCCGAAGCCAACATCAGCGGTGTCGGGACCGTGCAACCGAGCGGCAGCCAGTCTGTTTCGCCGCACGCAACGACGACTTACAACTTCAACGCTGCTGGACCAGGCGGCACAGTGAATGGAACCGCGACTGTCAATGTCAACACGAAGGTTGATGCCAGCATCAGCGCCAACCCGACGGAACTGCACTATCGCAAGATCGGGGACAAGGTGATCACAGACGACTCGTCGACGGTTACCTGGCAGACTTCGAATGCAGATTCGATCACTGTGGACGGGAAGACTGTCGCGGCGAGCGGAAATGAAACCTATCAGGCGGCCCCGGCGGACACAAGCGAAGTGCCCGAGGGCGGCCAGCCGCGCACGATCGACGAGAACAAGGGTTTCACTCTGAACGCGACGAACGTTTGCGGCGGATCAGCCAATCAGACTGCTTCGGTGCACATCACCGGCACGGTCGAGCCGATTCCGGCAGTGACGCTGCAAAGCATCTTCTATCCGACGGACTATCCGGATAAGAAGCATCCGCAGGTCGGTCTGGTTCGAAGCCAGCAGCTGGCTCTTGCGACGCTGGCCGGCGGCTTCAAGAAGTATCTCGAATACGATCCGGATGCCAAGCTCTCCGTCGAAGCGCATGCGGACGAGCGGGGTTCGAAGCCCTTTAACCAGGATCTAAGCGAACGCCGGGTTGAGCGCATCAAGCAGTATCTCGTCGACCAGGGAATCTCGGCGGACAAGATCCAGACCGCCGCGTACGGCAAGGATCAGCCGCTCGATAAGGCAGCCGTGAGCACGCTCGAAAGCACCAATCCGAACGCGCCGCCAAAGGCCCGTCTCCGCGACAAGCGGGCGGACTGGCTGGCGTACAACCGCCGGGCCGACATCATTCTGCTGCCGTCCGGCAAGAAGTCGGCACAGTTCTTCCCGCATAACGCCGACGACTCGAAGCTGATCTGGCAGATGCCGAAGCCGGCACTGAAGAAGGTGGAAGCGGATCAGTAAGTTCTGCTTGAAAGGCAGGAACGCGCCGGAGGGCGGAAGCTCTTCGGCGCGTTTTTGTTTCTGTGCACGAATTTCCAGGGACCGGATTGAGGACACAGATGCTGACCGTCGTCGCGGCTTTGATCGAGCACGAGGGCAAGATTCTGGCATGCCAGCGCAAGCGCGGGCAGCGGTTCGAGTTGATGTGGGAGTTTCCGGGCGGCAAAGTCGAGCCGGGGGAAAGTCCCGAGAAAGCGCTAGCGCGTGAGTTGCGCGAAGAGCTAGGAGCGGAAGCGAGCATCGGGCGGCCAATCTTTCGCGCCGAGCACAAATACCCGGAACTGCGCCAACCTATCGAGATTCTCTTCTTCATCGCCGGTACGCGAGTCGAAGAGATTCGGAATCTAGAATTTGAACAGCTCGCCTGGCGAACCCCAGAATCGCTGCCGGAGCTTCCCTTCCTGCCGGCTGATCGCGAACTAATCGAGAAGCTCGCGAGCGGAGAGATCCGCCTGGGCGGCGCGGACTGAATCCGCCGGGTCGCGGCCCTTAGAGCTGGTCACGCCCTGGGTCTTGCGGGGTATCCTTAGGGCAGTATCCTTTGACATTTACGAGACCTGTCGTGTACCGTTCGCCTTGCGCTCGCAGGGCGCATCTGGTCCGCGGAAAGGGACTCTCCCACCTGCTCGACGGTTCCTCGTTTCCAAAGACGAACCTCTTTCGCCCCATGGTACGCGGACCCGGGGCCTTTTGAAGGAGATTCGTCCATGATTCAGTTTCTTTTCGTTTGCCTGGCTTCGCCTGGCGGTGCGCAATGAGGCGCTTCACCGTCGAGCCGCTCCCGGATCGTCCGAACCTCGAATACCAACAAAAGCTGGCGAGGCAGCTCCTGCGCGACGCATGGGCCGGAGAGGCCGATGCAATCGATCGAGTGCGCGCATTCCTGTCGGGCACTACCGACCCCAACGCCCTGAAACTGCACGACGCACAACTCGTGATCGCGCGCGGCTACGGCTTCGATTCGTGGGTTGCCATGAAGCGCAAGATAGAGTCGCTCACGAAGTCTGCCCTCGATCAGTTTGACACTGCGATTCGCCAAGGCGACGTGGCTCGGGCGCGTGAGTTGCTTGCGACGCAGCCCGACCTTCGCGCGCGCATCAATGAACCGCGTTTCGACTTCGACTCACCGGCGATCCATCAAGCCAAGAGGAACCTCGCGCTTGTTGACGTATTGCTTGAGCACGGAGCGGATATCAATGCTCCCTCCACCTGGTGGGCTGGCGGCTTCGGCATACTTGAGGGTGACCTGACGCTGGAGCACGCCATGGCCTTGATCGGTCGAGGCGCGCGGGTTACGCCGTGGTCGGCTGCCGGCTTGGGACTATATGACGAGCTGAAGGCCATCCTTCGGGCGAAACCGGATTCCGTCAACGAGCGTGGCGGCGATGGTAAGACGGCACTCCACTGCGCGGCTACGTACGCCATCGCCGAACTGCTGATCGACAGTGGCGCCGACGTGAATGCTCGCGATGTCGACCACGGGTCCACCCCGCTTCAATACCTGATCGCTGACGAAGCAATCTCGCGCCTTCTTGTGGCGCGAGGCGCCAAGGCGGACATCTTCGCAGCAGCACGGCTCGGCGACCGAGACTTGATCGATCGATGTTTGCGCGACGACGCTCTCGCCGCGGAGGCACGTGTGAATCACCCTCCGTTCACTGCGCCGGGCGGGCACATTTACGGCTGGACACTCGGTTTCGATTTGACACCTGCTGACGTCGCCCGGAAATTCGGGCACGACGAGGTTGCGGAGCTGATCGTTTCGAGGCTGTCATCGAAGGCGCGGCTGATCGATGCCCTGTGGTGTGGCGACGAAG
>Ga0335078_10001863_pt1 | contig 31938 bp, 24 predicted proteins | sample Lox_Sample_32_FD_206711 | JGI IMG/M metagenome (GOLD analysis project Ga0335078, IMG submission 206711) | Soil microbial communities from Loxahatchee National Wildlife Refuge, Florida, United States - Lox_Sample_3.2 | ecosystem: Environmental > Terrestrial > Soil > Wetlands | place: USA... | reverse complement strand
CGCGTGGCGAAGATCGCGGCGAGCTCGGCCGCGAGCGCCTCCTGGTCGGCGTCGGATTGCCGCTCCGCCAGCTCCGGTCGGCCGAGCAGCTCCATCAGACGACGGAAGAACCCGGGCTCGAGCGCGCCGACGGTGAGATGGCGGCCGTCCGCCGTCTCGTAGATGCGGTAGCAGGCGAGGCCGCCGGTGAGCAGGCGCGGGACCGGATCGCCGCCGAGCCGGTGCGAGACGAGGCGGTGCGAGCCATGGGTGAGCGAGACGACGACGTGCGCGCCGCGGCCGGTTCGCTCGCGCTCGAGCAGCGCGGCGAGGATCCTCGTCACGGCGCCGAGCCCGCCCGCCGCGAAGTCGGCGATCTGGACGGGCGGCCAGGCCGGCGCCGTGTCGTGGAGCACGCCTGCCCAGCCGAGGTAGTTGAGGTCGTGGCCGGCGCGCTGCTCGTGCCGGCCGCCGACGCCGAAGCCGGTGATCGAGCAGTAGACCGTGCGCTCGGGGACGTGCTCCGGGCCGACGCCGAGCCGCGAGGCGACGCCGGGCCGGAAGGACTCGAGCAGGACGTCCGCCTCGCGCACGAGCTCGAGCGCCGGCCCCGGGTCGCGCTTCAGGTCGACCTCGAGCGACTCCTTGCCGGCTCGTAACGCGGCGTCCCAGGCAGGGGCGCCCGTGCGCATCGGATCGCCGCCGGGCGGCTCGACGCAGACGACGCGCGCACCGAGCTCCAGCAGCTCGCGGGAGGCGAAGGCGCCGGGAAGGTACCGGCTGAAATCGACGACCAGCGTCCCGCTCAGCGGCTGCATCCCGGCCGAACCTAGCAGCGTGGAATGGAGCGGGGTCTACGATGGGCGCGATGCCCGAGGAGCGGGAGTTCGGCTTCGAGACGCGTGCCGTGCACGCGGGCCAGCGGCCGGATCCGTACACCGGCGCGAGCGCGACGCCGATCTACCAGACGGCGGGCTTCGTGTTCGAGGACACCGAGTCGGCGTCGGCGTACTTCAACCTCCAGGAGTACGGCAACGTCTACAGCCGGATCATGAATCCGACCGTGGCCGCGTTCGAGGAGCGGATCGCGAGCCTCGAGAACGGCGCCGGCAGCGTCGCGTTCGCGAGCGGCCTCGCCGCGCAGGCCGCCCTCTTCTTCGCGCTGCTCGAGCCGGGCGACCGGATCGCGGTCGCGAAGGCACTCTACGGCGGGTCGACGGCCCAACTCAACCACCTCGCCCGCAAGCTGCGAATCGAGGTCGACTGGGCCGACATCGACGACCCCGACGGGTGGCGGCGCGTGGTCACGCCGGAGACGAAGGCGCTGTTCGCGGAGACGATCGCGAACCCCGGCGGCAACGTCCTCGACCTCGAGACGGCGGCTGCGGTCGCCCACGACATCGGCTCGCCGCTCATCGTCGACAACACCTTTGCGACCCCGTACCTGTGCCGGCCGCTCGACTGGGGCGCCGACATCGTCGTCCACTCCGCGACGAAGTTCATCGCCGGCAACGGCACGACGATCGCCGGGGCGGTCGTCGACTCCGGGCAGTTCGACTGGTCGAACGGCCGCTTCCCGACCGTCGCCGACCCGTCGGCCGCCTACCACGGGCTCCGCTTCCACGACACGTTCGGCGTCTACGGGCTGCTGATGAAGCTGCGCGCCGAGACGCTGCGCGATCTCGGCAGCTCGCTCGCGCCGTTCAGCGCCTTCCTGCTCCTGCTCGGGCTCGAGACGCTGCCGGTGCGGATGGACCGGCACGTGGCCAACGCGCTCGCGGTCGCCGAGTGGCTGCGGGGGCAGCCGGGGGTCGCGACCGTCCGCCATCCCGCCCTGCCCGAGAGCCCGTACAAGCAGCTCGCGGACAAGTACCTGCCGCACGGCGCGGGCTCGGTCTTCTCGTTCGACCTCGAGAGCGGCCGCGAGGGCGGCCGGCGCTTCATCGAGGCGCTCACGCTCTGGAGCCATATCGCGAACGTCGGCGACACGAAGAGCCTCGTCATCCATCCCGCCTCGACGACGCACCGTCAGCTCTCCGACGAGGAGCTGGACGCGTCCGGCGTCGCGCCGGGCACGGTGCGGCTCTCGGTCGGGCTCGAGGACGTCGACGACCTCGTCTGGGACCTCGAGCGCGCGCTGCGGGCGGCGAGCTCGGCGGCAGTCGCCGTGTGAACGAGCTCCAGGACCCGCAGACGATCCGGCGGCTGATCCAGGAGTCTCGCACGATCGCGGTCGTCGGCCTCTCGGGCAACGAGCTGCGCCCGAGCAACTTCGTCGGCTACTACCTGAAGCGGCACGGCTACCGGGTGATCCCGGTCAACCCGCGCGAGGAGCGCGTCTTCGACGAGCCGTCCTATCCGAGCCTCGCCGACGTGCCCGTTCCGATCGACGTCGTCGACGTCTTCCGCGACCCGGCCGCCGTCCCGGAGATCGCGCGCGAGGCGGTCGCGGCAGGCGCGGGCGCGCTCTGGCTCCAGTTCGGCGTGATCAGCGACGAAGGGGCGCGGATCGCACGGGAGGGCGGCCTCGACGTCGTCATGGACCGATGCATGAAGGTCGAGCACGCGCGATTTCTCGGCCGGATGCACTGGCTCGGCTTCAACACCGGCGCGATCAGCAGCCGCCGCTGACACGGGCCTTCGGCCGGCGACGTGCGTCGGCGGGCACGCAGTGGCAAGGTTGACGCGTGCGCCGGCAGACTCGAATCGTCGGGCGGCAGCCGGAGCTCGAGCAGCTCGCCGGGTTCGTGGCTCGCATTCCGGCGGGGCTAGGAGCGTTCGTCATCGGCGGCGTCCCGGGGATCGGAAAGACCACGGTCTGGCGCCATGGCCTCGCACTCGCAGAGACAGGGGGATGCATCGTCCTCGCGGCGCGTCCGAGCGGCGCCGAGGCGCGCCTCGCCTACCTCGGTCTGGCCGACCTCTTCGCGGCCCTCGAGGAGGAACGATTCGAGAGGCTCCCTGAAGTCCAGCGCCTCGCGATCGAGGTAGCCCTGCTGCGTCGCGCCGCCGGCGAAGCGCCTGCCGACCAGCGCGGAGTCGCGGCTGCCGCGCTCTCGCTTCTGCGCGACCTCGCCGGCTCGGCGCCGGTGCTGCTGGCGGTCGACGATGCCCAGTGGCTCGACCCGTTGACGGGCGCGGTGCTCGAGTACGCATTGCGGCGCCTCGAGGATGCGCCGATCGGCGTGCTGGCGTCGGTGCGGGTGGACGATCTTCGTCCGCGAATCTTCGCCGACGCCATCGCGCCCGACCGCCGGATCGAAGTGCGCCTCGGGCCGATGAGCCTCGCGGCGCTTCACGCGGTCGTGGAGTCGGAGGTGGGACGCGTCCCGTCGCGTCCGACCCTCGTGAAGATCATGGCGGCGACCGGAGGGAATCCCTTCTACGCCATCGAGATCGCTCGGGAGCTCGACCGTCTGGGCTGGCCGGCCACTCCGGAGGGGCTGCCCGTCCCGGACGAGCTTCGCGGATTGGTACGAGCGCGGCTGAGGCGGCTTCCCGCCAAGGCCCGCGACGCACTGCTGCTCACGGCCTGTTTGGAGGCGCCGACCGTCGGCATCGTCGACGAAGCGGCTCTCGCGCCCGCGGAGGAGGCGCGCGTCGTACGAGTCGAGGCCGGAGGGCGTATTCGCTACGAGCATCCCCTGCTCGCGGCCGCGGTCTACGAATCCGCCTCGACGGCTCGGCGGCGCCGGGCGCACGGCGAGCTCGCGACGAGGGTCGAGGATCCCGAGCAGCGCGTTCGCCATCTCGCGCTCTCGACCAGAGGGCCCGATCTCGACGTCGCCGGGCAGCTCGCCGCCGCGGCCCGTCTCGCGCGGGCGCGGGCCGCGCCGAGCGCGGCCGCCGAGCTCATCGAGCTCGCGCTCAGGCTCGTGCCGGAGGGGAGCCCGGACGTCGATGCGCTGCGGTTCGAGCTGGCGGAGCATCTCTACCTCGCGAGTGACTTCGGGCGCGCGGCGACGATCCTCGCGGACCTGCGGGCGGCGCTGCCCTCCGGCGACCTGCGCGCACGGACGCTGCTGCTGCTCGCGGAGGTCGAGTTCTGGCGCAGCGGCGAGTCAGTGGCTCTGGGATTGGCCGAGGAGGCTCTTGCCGTTGCACGGGACCCGCTCCTCCGCGCCCACTGCCATGTCACGGTCGCCGGGTTCGCCGGCACGGTCGATCTGCCGCGGGCCGCCGCCTCCGCACGAGCCGCACTCGCAGTGCTCGAAGAGCGTCCCGCCCTGGATCCCGGGCTCACCGCCTCCGCTCTCGCCGCTCGCATCCGGGCCGATCTCTTCCTGGGAGAGGGCCTGGACGTCGAGGCTGCGGAGCGCGCGCTCGCACTCGAGGAGCGCTCGCCGCCCGCGGCCGTCGATGGGCGCGTGGTGTTCAAGCTCGGCCAGTGGCTGCGCTACGTGGACGACCTCGACGGGGCGCGGAGGCGACTCGCCGACGCCGAACGGAAGGCGGAGGACGCGGGCGACGGCTCCTCGCTCGCCAACGTCCTGCTGAACCGGATGGTCGTCGAGACGTGGGCGGGAAACCTGCCCGAGGCGGAGGAGCTGGCAGACCGGATGGACGACGCGTTCGCGGAGCAGGGTGTTCCCTCGGCTGCCGCGGAGGTCTGGCGGGCGTATCTCGACGGCCATGCCGGGCGGCTCGACGCCGTCCGAGCCGCGGCCGAGCACAGCCTGCCGGAGGAGCCGATCCTGGCGGCGCTCCTCCAGCGCTCCCTCGGGCTCGCCGAGCTCGCCGCAGGCGATGTGGAGGCCGCCGACAGGGAGCTGGCAGCGGCGCTCGCGGAGTTCGACCGCGTCGACTTCCGCGAGCCGGCGATCTGGCGTATCGAGGGCGATGCGATCGAGGCGGCGATCGCCGGCGGCGATCTCGAGCGCGCACGGCGGCGGGTGGCGCGATTCGAGGAGCAGGCCGCTCGCTCGCAGATTCCCTGGAGCCTCGCGGTGTCCGCGCGCTGCCGTGGCCTCCTCGCCGCCGCCGAAGGCGACCTGGAGCTCGCCGCCGAGACGCTCGAGGCCGCGCTCGTGGAGCATGAGCGGTGCCCGGTGCCCCTGGAGCGCGCTCGGACGCTCCTTGCTCGCGGGCAGGTCCTTCGCCGCCTCAAGCGCAGGCGGGAGGCCCGCACCTCGCTCGAGCAGGCCCATGCGAGCTTCCTGCAGATCGGAGCAGAGGCGTGGGCGCGCCGAGCGGAGGCCGAGCTGCAGCGGGTCGTCGTGCGACGGCGCCCATCCGCTCAAGTCGAAGGGGCAGATGCAGGAGAAGGCGACCAGCCTGGCCGCACAGCTCGCGAAGGGTCTCTGAGGGCACGACCGCGTCGCGCCGGCCTTGCCTTACTCGCCGGCCGGCTGCTCGAGCAGCTGCGCGACCCGCGTCGCATGCGGCTCGTTCAGCAGCTGCCGGTTGTTCGTGTGCTCTCCAGGCACGGCGTGAGTCTCGATGCCGGCCTCGGCCAGGCCGGTCCAGCCGACCTCGGGATCGTCGTAGAGGCCCTCGCCGTTGATCGCGAGGATCCGGCCCGGATACGGCTCTGGCCGGTATTTCGTCTGGGCGCGTGCGCCGATCCAGACGAAGTAGTCGTCGCGAACGCGCTCCGGCAGCGGCCGGCCGAGGGCGAGCAGGAGCCTCGCCCGGAGGAGCACGAGGCCGCGCCGGCTGCGGCGGCGGCGGCCCCGGAGGGCGACGAGCAGGCGGCGGGCGGGGTCGCGCGGACGGATCCGGCGTCCGGGCTGGTTCCCATACCAGCCGAAGCGGACGAGCCAGCTCGGGCTCGGCGCGTTGAGCAGCGCGAGCAGATCGACCTCCTCGCCGGCCCGCACGAGCAGCTGCGCCATGTGGAAGGCGACGATTCCGCCGAAGCAGTAGCCGACGAGCCGGTACGGCCCGTTCGGTTGCGCCGCCCGGAGCTCCGCGAGGTAGTGCTCGGCCATCTCCTCGACGCTCTGCAGCGGCCGCGGCCCGCCGTAGAGCCCGCGCGCCTGCAGGCCGTAGACGGGCCGCCGGCCGCGCAGCCGGCGGGCGAGCTGGACCAGCGGGAGCACCGTCCCCGCGCCTCCGTGAACCAGGACGACCGGCGGCTCCGGCCCGCCGGGGGCGAGCAGGACGAGCGATGTCGCGGAAGCGTCGACCTCGCGATCCTGCTCGAGCAGTCGTGCGAGCTGCTCGACCGTGGGAGCCCGGAAGAGCGCTCCGAGCGGCAGCTCGCATCCGAGTTCCCGCTCGGTCCGCGCAAAGAGCCGTGCGGCGGCGAGGGAGGGGACGCCGAGGTCGAAGAAGTCGTCGGTCACACCGATCCTCGGAATCCCGAGCTCGCGCTCCCACAGCTCGACGAGTCTCCGCTCGAGCGGCGTCTGCGGTGGGACGAGCTCGCGGTCGGGGTCGCGCTCGTGCGGCGGCGGGGGTAGCGCGCCGCGGTCGACCTTGCCGTTCGGCGTCGTCGGCAGCTCCGGTAGGAGCACGACCGCCGACGGGACGAGCGGCTCGGGCAGCGTGCCGCGCAGGAAGCGGCGCAGCCCGGCCGGTGAGACAACCGCCATGCCGGAGGGGACGGCGTACGCGACGAGCTCCGCGTCGCCCGCCCCGTCGGCGCGGGCGACGGCGACGGCGTGCGCCACCCCCGGGTGTCGCAGGAGGTTGCTCTCGACCTCGCCGGCCTCGATCCGGACGCCGCGCACCTTCAACTGCTGGTCGAGCCGGCCGAGGTACTCGAGCTCCCCGTCGCCGCGGCGCTTGACGAGATCGCCGGTGCGGTAGAGACGCGCGCTCGGCTCTCGCGAGAACGGATCGGGGACGAAACGCTCGGCCGTGAGCTCGCGGCGGTTGCGGTAGCCTCGCGCCACCCCGTGGCCGCCGATGTAGAGCTCGCCCTCGGCGTCCTCGGGCAGCGGTCGCAGGTTCTCGTCGAGGACGTGGAGCGTGGTGTTCGCGAGCGGGCCGCCGATCGTCACGGGCCCACCGCGGCGGACGCGGGCGGCCGACGACCAGATCGTCGTCTCGGTCGGCCCGTACATGTTCCAGAGCTCCAGGCCCCGGCTGAGCAGCGCTTCGGCGAGCTCGGGCGGCAGAGCCTCGCCGCCGCACAGCGCCCGCAACCCCGGCCGGCCCTCCCAGCCCGAGCGGACGAGCAGCCGCCACGCCGTCGGGGTGGCCTGCATCACCGTCGCTCCGCTCTCCTCGAGCAGTCGGGCCAGAGCGCGCGGATCGCGGACGGTTGCGGCAGGGGCGACGACGAGCCGCGCGCCGCAGACCAGCGGCAGGAAGAGCTCGAGCGCGGCGATGTCGAACGAGAGCGTGGTCACCGAGACGAGCACGTCTCCCGAGTCCAGACCCGGACGGCGGCGCACCGACTCGAGCAGGTTGACGAGCGCGCGATGCGGCACCTCGACGCCCTTCGGGACACCGCTGGAACCGGACGTGTAGATGACGTAGGCGAGCTGCTCCGGGTCGGAGGCCGGAAGCGGGCGCGGCCCTAGGGCATCGTCGTCTCCGTCGAGGAGGACGATGCGGACACCCGGGAACGAGCCGGCGAGCGCGCGCTCGGTGACCACCAGCCTCGCTGCCGAGTCGCGGAGCATGAGTCGGCGCCGCTCCTCCGGGTACCCGGGGTCGACCGGGACGTAGGCAGCCCCCGCCGAGAGGATGCCGAGCAGGGCCTGCGGGACGAGCGCCGTCCGGTCGAGGCTGACCGCGACGAGCTCCTCGCGGCGGACGCCGAGCGAGAGCAGCCTGGCCGCGAGAAGCTCCGTCCGCAGAGCGAGCTCCCCGTAGGTCACCCGCTCGCCGCCGGACTCGACGGCGACCTCCCGTGGAGTGCGCCGTGCCTGCGCCGCCACGAGCTCGTGGACGCACGCCGCGGGATAGTTCGAGGCCGTGTCGTTCCACCGGTCCGAGGCCCGGGCGTCGGGGGCGGCCGTCGTCATTCGCCGGATTGTGACGCCGGTTCCGGCGCAGTTCCAGGTCTTGGCCGACGAAGGTCGCCGAACTATTCTCCGCGCATGCTCCCGAACGCGGCGGCCGGGCCGCCCGAGGTCGAGTCCCCATATCGCCCAGGGTTGCCGCGGCCGCGACGGCGTCTCCGCCGGCCCCGGCCGGATGTCGTCCTCCGTCCCGCCTCCTTCGCCCAGCAGCGCCTGTGGTTCCTCGACCGGCTCGAGCCGGGGAGCACCGCCTACCACATCCCGCTCGTCCTTCGCCTCGAGGGGGAGCTCGACGCCGCCGCGCTCGGGCGGGCGCTCGCTGCCCTCGTCCAGCGGCACGAGGTGCTCCGGAGCACGTTCGTCGAGCAGGGAGGGACGCCGTACCAGGCCGTCGGCGCAGCGGCGCGCATGCCGCTGGAGCTGAGTGACCTGAGCGGGACGGGATCCGGAGAGGAGGAAGCCCGGCGCCTCGCCGCCGGCGACGTCATCCGGCCGTTCGACCTCGCCCGCGACCCGCCCCTCCGAGCCCGGCTGATCCGGCTCGGGAGGCGCGAGCACATGCTCGTGCTCGTGCTCCACCACGTCGCCGCCGACGGCTGGTCGCTCGGCGTGCTCCAGCGCGACCTCGGCGAGCTCTACGCGGCCGACGTAGCCGGGCGTCCGCCCGTGTTGCCCGAGCTCGTCGTCCGCTACGGCGACTACGCGGCGTGGCAGCGCGAGCGCCTCCACGGCGACCGGCTCGAGCGCGAGCTCGCGTACTGGCGCGGCCGCCTGAGCGGCGCGCCCTTCGTCCTCGACCTGCCTGCGGACCGGCCCCGGCCCCACGTCCAGAGCCTCCGGGGCGCACACGAGCGGCGACTCCTGCCGGCGTCGCTCGTCGCCTCGCTGCAGCGACTCGCGGCGGAGGAGCGCGCGACGCTGTTCATGGCGCTGCTCGCGGCCTACTCGGTGCTGCTCTCCCGTTACGCCGGCCAGGACAACCTGCTCGTGGCCACACCTGTGGCAGGGCGGACGCGCTTCGAGCTCGAGGACATCGTGGGCTTCTTCGCCAATACCCTTCTCGTCCGCGCCGACCTCGACGGCGACCCCTCGTTCCGCGAGCTGCTGCGCCGGACTCGGGCAGCGACGCTCGACGCGCTCGAGCACCAGGAGCTCCCCTTCGAGAAGCTGGTCGCCGAGGTCAACCCCGCTCGCGAGCTCAGCCACTCGCCGCTCGCCCAGGTCCTCTTCTCGCTCCAGCATGCGGGCGGCCCCCGGCTGCGGCTGCCCGGGCTCGAGGTGACGCCGGTCGACATCGAGCGCGGCAGCGCGAAGTTCGACCTCGCCCTCTTCGCCATCGAGCGCGAGGACGGGATCGTCGCCTCGCTCGAGTACGCAACCGACCTGTTCGACGGCGGGACGGCCGCGCGCATGCTCGGCCACCTGGAGCGGCTGCTCGCAGGGGTCGTCGCCGAGCCCGACGTCCCGCTCGGACGGTTCGAGCTCCTGACCGAGCCCGAGCGCCGGCAGCTCGCCGAGTGGAACGAGACGGCCGTCGATCTCCGGTCGGCGGCCGCGCACGAGCTCGTCGCCGAGCAGGCCCGGCGCACTCCCGGCGCGCCGGCGGTCTCACACGGCGGTCGGGTCCTCTCCTACGCCGAGCTCGAGCAGCGGGCGGACGCCCTCGCGGCCCGGCTGCAGGAGCTGGGAGTAGGCCCTGGCGCCTTCGTCGCCGTTTTCCTCGAGCGCTCGGCCGACCAGATCGTCGCTGCGCTCGCGACGCTGAAGGCGGGCGGGGCCGTCGCGGCGCTCGAGGCCACGCACCCGGAGCCGCGCCTCCGCGCGATGCTCGACGACCTCGCGCCCCGCGTCGTCCTCGTCCCGCCGGAGCTCGCCGGCCGGTTGTCCGCGGGCGGCACCGAGCTCGTCGCCGGCGAGGAGCTTCCGGAGGCGGCTCCGGACAGGCCGGGTCTTGCTGCCGCCGACCCCGCCTACGTCGTCTTCACCTCCGGCTCGACGGGCCGGCCGAAGGGAGTGGTGCTCCCGCACCTGACGCTCGCGAACCTCGTCGCCTGGCAGGCCGCGAGCTCCGGCGAGCCGGCGCGGACGCTGCAGTTCGCCTCGCTCGGCTTCGACGTCGCGTTCCAGGAGATCTTCTCGACCCTCGCCGCCGGCGGCACGCTCGTGCTCGTCGACGAGGAGACTCGCCGCAACCCGGAGACGCTGCTCGCGACTCTCGTGGCCGAGCGCGTCGAGCGGCTGTTCGTCCCCTACGCCGCGCTGCACGCCCTGGCCGACGAGGTCGCGCGGACGGGGATGGTGCCCGAGTCGCTCCGTGAGGTCGTGACCGCCGGCGAGCCTCTCCGGGTGACCCCGTCGCTTCGGCGCCTCTTCTCGCAGCTCGACGGCGGCGTCCTTCAGCACCAGTACGGCGCCACCGAGTTCCACACCGCGACGCAGCTGACGCTCGCCGGCCGGCCGGAGCGCTGGCCGGAGCGCCCGTCCCTCGGCTGGCCGATCGCGAACGTTCGCCTGCACGTCCTCGACCGCAACGGCCACGAGGTGCCGGTCGGGGTGCCGGGCGAGCTCCACGTGGCGGGGCCGGCGCTGGGCCTCGGCTACCTCGCGCATCCCGAGCTGACGGCCGAGCGCTTCGTGTCCGACCCGTTCACAGAGGACGCGGATGCGCGCATGTATCGGACCGGCGACGTGGTCCGCCGCCGGGTCGACGGGTCCCTCGACTACGTCGGCCGGGGCGACGACCAGGTGAAGATCCGGGGCTACCGCGTCGAGCCGGGCGAGGTCGAGAGCGTCCTCGCGGCGCATCCGGACGTCCGGGAGGCGGCGGTGGTCGCGCGCGCCGACGGCGCGGGGGGCAAGCGGCTCGTCGCCTACGTCGTGACCGCAGGCGCGGACGACCCGGACCTTGCTGCGTTCGCGCGCGAGCGGCTGCCCGGCTTCATGGTCCCGGCGCAGGTCGTCGTGATCGACGCCCTCCCGACGGGGCCGAACGGCAAGGTCGACCGGCAGGCGCTCGCCCGGCTCGAGCAGGAGCCGGTCGCGGCCGTTGCCGAGCCGCCGCGCGACGAGCTCGAGCGGACGCTCGAGCTCGTCTGGCGCGAGACACTCGGCGTCCCGGGGCCGCTCGGAGTCCACGACGACTTCTTCGAGCTCGGTGGACACTCGCTCCTCGCGGTCGCGCTCTTCTCGCGGATCGAGCGCGAGCTCGGCGTTCGGCTGCCGCTCGTCCTGCTCTTCGAGGACGCGACGATCGCCGGCGTCGCCGCGGCGGTGCGCCGGGAGCGCGGGCGGCGCGGCCGGGCCGCCCGGTTGTCTCCGTTCCGCTGGTCCGGTCGACGAAGCGGCGCCGTGGCGCTCGCCGTCGCCGGCGCTGCGGCTCGTGCGCGCGGCGTGCCCGAGCCGGCCGAGCACGGCGCGTGGTCGCCGCTCGTCCCGCTCCGCCCCGACGGGCCGGGTCGCCCGTTCTTCCTCGTGCACGGGATGACCGGCGAGCTGATCCCGTACCGGAGCATCGTCCAGCGCCTGCCCGCGGGACGGCCCGTGTACGGGCTCCAGTCCGTCGGGCTCGACGGTCGCCGCCTGCCGCATCGGACGATCGAGCAGATGGCGCGGGAATACGTCGGCGAGATCCGGCGGCTGCAGCCGCGCGGACCGTATCTGCTCGCCGGCCTCTGCTTCGGCGGCGTCGTCGCCTACGAGATGGGGCGGCAGCTCGCGGAGGCAGGCGAGGACGCGTCGCTGCTGGCCCTGATCGACGCGCAGCCCTTCGGGCGCCGCCGTCTCGAGGCGCCGCGCCTCGGCGACTGGCCGCGACTGCGCGCCTTTCTCGCCGCCGACCTCGGTGCCAAGCGAACCTGGATCAGGGCCGGCGCGCGTCGCTGGTGGCTGCGAAGCGTGAAGCGCCGGCTGTTCCTGGCGACCGGGCTGCGCGCGTACGACTCCGTCCTGCGCGCGAACCGGCCCTCCGGTCGGCGCCTCTGGGGTTTCGTCTACGCCGCCAACGTGCTGGCGATGCGCCGCTACGCCACGCCGCCGGCGGACGTGCGCGTCACCTTGCTGCAGCCCGAGTTCGACGGTCGCGGCGGGCGGCCGACGGCGTGGACGGAGCTGGCCGGGCGCGGCGTCGACGTCCGGCCGATCGTGGCGACCGGCCTTTCCCACTACGGGCTCACGCGGCCGCCACTCGTCGACCTCGTCGCCGGCTCGCTCGCCGAGCTGCTGCGCGAGGCCGACCCGGTCGAGGTCGGCGAGGCGTGACCGGCCCCGTCGCGACCGGCGCCCTCGACGGGGAGGTGCACGTCTGGCGCGCGACGCTCGACCGCGGACGCGATGTGGTCGAGGAGCTGCACGGGCTGCTGTCGTCCGACGAGCGTGCGCGGGCGGCTCGGTTCCGCTTCAGGCGCGACCGTGACCGCTACGTCGTCGGGCGCGGGCTGCTGCGGCGCCTGCTCGCCGGCTACCTGGGGATCGACCCGGGCGCGGTGGCGTTCCGGTACGGGGCGCACGACAAACCGGAGCTCGACGGGACGGCGCCGGCGTTCAACGTCTCGCATTCCGGGCCCGTCGCGCTGTTCGCCTTCGTGAACGCCGGCGAGATCGGTGTCGACGTCGAGCTCGAGCGGGAGCAGCCCGACCACGAGCAGATCGCCGAGCGCTTCTTCTCGCCCGCCGAGCGCGATGCGTTGCGGGCGCTCCCGGCCGCGCTTCGGTCGCACGGCTTTCTGGCGTGCTGGACGCGGAAGGAGGCCTTCGTCAAGGCGCGGGGCGACGGGCTGAGCCTCGCCCTCGACAGCTTCGACGTCAGCCTCGAGCCCGACGCGCCGCCCGCGCTCCTGCGGACGGCGTGGTCGCGCGACGAGGCGCGCCGCTGGCGGCTCGTCGACCTGAGCGACCCGGCGTGCGGCTACGTCGCCTCGCTCGCCGTGCACTCCGGCGCCGGACCGCTCGTCAGCCGGGAGGCGCCGTGAGCGAGGACGTCCCGGCTCGGCCCGGTCTCGGCCAGGTGCGGCGGCGTGCCGTCGACTCGACCCGCCTCGTCGAGACCGGGTTCGCCCCCGGCGCCGAGGGGCGGCTGCCGCTCGTGGTCACGCCGGCGGTGGACGGCGTCGACCTTGCCCGCTGGTGCGCGGCGAATGCGGCCGAGCTCGAGGCGCATCTCGACCGACACGGCGCAGTCCTGTTCCGCGGCTTCCCGCTCGAGGGGGTCGACGACTTCGAGCGCGTCGCGATCACGATCGCGCCCGACTTGTTCGCGGAGTACGGCGACCTGCCGCCCGAGTCGGCCAGCGCCCGCGTCTACGGCTCGACGCCCTACCCGCCCGACAAGACGATTCTCTTCCACAACGAGAGCTCGCACCTGCCGACGTGGCCGCTCCGCCAGTTCTTCTTCTGCGCCGTGCCCGCCGCAGAGGGAGGCGAGACTCCGCTCCTCGATTGCCGCGAGGCCTACCGCGAGCTCGAGCCCGAGCTGCGCGAGGAGTTCGAGCGGAAGGGCCTGCTGTACGTGCGCAACTTCGTCGGAGGCGTCGACGTCTCGTGGCAGGAGTTCTTCCGCACCACCGACAGCGCTGAGGTCGAGCGGACGTGCCGCGAGAGCGGGATGGACTTCGAGTGGGCACACGACGACGGGCTCCGCGTCCGCCAGGCCTCGCCGGCGGTCGTCACGCACCCGCGGACCGGCGAGCGAGTCTTCTTCAACCAGATCCAGCTCCATCATCCGTCCTGTCTCGACCCGGAGACGCGGGCGGCGCTGCGCCAGCTCTTCGCGGACGAGGATCTCCCGCGCAACGTCCTCTTCGGCGACGGCGCGCCGATCCCGGACGAGGCGGTCGACGAGATCGGTCGGCTCTACGAACGGCTCTGCGTCGAGCAGCCGTGGGCGGAGGGAGACCTGATCGCGCTCGACAACATGCTCGTCTCCCACGCGCGCCGGCCGTTCGCGGGCCCGCGGAAGATCCTCGTCGCGATGGGGAGGATGGTCGGCGCCGCGGCTTGAGCGGCCTTGGCTAGCGCTCGACGGTCCAGGTCGACTCGACGTGGACCGGTGCGAGGCGCACGATCGAGCGCGGCGACGCGTCGAGGTCGGGGCCGTGCACGTCGAAGCGCGCCACCGGCTGCCAGGCGAGGAGCTCGTCGCCGTTCGTCCAGTCGCGATAGGCGGCGGCCCAGAGGAAGTAGCGGCCGCGCGGCAGCGGCAGGTGTGGGACCGAGCAGCAAACGCGGGTCTCGCCCGCCGGCAGGAGCAGCTCGCGGCCGGGGTTGAGCAGGAAGACCGGCGACGGCTGTCCCTCGCTCACCCCCAGGTAGAGCCAGGTCCGGTACTCGCCCTCTCCCCGGAGGACGAGCTGGACGTCGAGCGGCCCGCCCGTGCGCGGAACCCCGTCCGGCGAGCCGACCTGTACGCCCGCGACGCCGACCGGTCCGCCGCCGCGGATCTCCAGCTCCGCGCCCGCCTCGACCGACTCGCGGTAGGCGCCGAGAACCTCCCGCACCCTGCCTGCTGCGCGTACGCGTCCCGCATCGAGCCAGACGCCCTCGCTGCACGTCGCCTCGCACGCTGCGAGGTCGTGCGACACGAAGACGAGCGTCGTTCCGGCGGCGAGCACCTGCCGCATCCGCTCGAGGCAGCGGTGCTGGAAGGCTGCGTCGCCGACGGCGAGCACCTCGTCGACGAGGAGGACGTCCGGCTCGAGGAAGGCGGCGACGCCGAAGCCGAGCCGCATCTGCATCCCCATCGAGTAGTACTTGACCTGGCGATCGACCGCCTGGTCGAGCTCGGCGAACGCGACGATGTCGTCGAAGCGGCGGGCGACGTCGCGTCGCGGCAGGCCCATGAGCGAGCCGGTGAGGTTGATGTTCTCGCGACCGGTGAGCTGGGGCGAGATGCCGGCCCGGACCTCGATCAGCGCCCCGACCCGGCCGCCGACCGAGACGGTGCCCGCCGTCGGGTACATCACCCGCGTGAGCAGCTTCAGCAGCGTCGACTTGCCCGCTCCGTTCGCGCCGACGAGCGCGATCGAGGCGCCGGGCTCGGCATGGAGCGCGACGTCGCGCAAGGCCCACCGCCACTGCGGCGGGGACTTGCCTCGGATCCGGTCGGCGACGGCGCCGAGCCTGTCCTGCACGTAGGTGGGCCGCCGGTCGGCCCGGAACCGCTTCCAGAGGTCGACGCCCTCGACGCTGCCGTCACGCAATGTCGGCGATTCCGGTCTCGAGCCGTTTGAAGAGGAGGAAGCCGCCGGCGAGCACGAGGGTCGAGGTTCCGGCGCCGGCGAGCAGCGGCCAACCCTCGGGTGCCTGGCCCCAGAGGACGGCTCGCCGCAGTCCGTCGATCACGGCGACGAGCGGGTCGAGCGCCGCGTAGAGCGAGAGCAGGCCGGTCGAGCGCGTGATGACGTCGGCGCCGTAGGCGACCGGCGTGACGAAGATCGCGAACTGGAGGGCGAGCGGCAGCGCGAGGCGCAGGTCGCGCAGGTAGACGACGACGACCGAGATCGCGATCGTGCAGCCGGCCGTGAAGGCGACGAGGACGAGCAGCAGGAGCGGAACCCAGACCGACTCGACCCGCGGCGCGTAGCCGGTGATCGCGAAGAGGAGCACGAGCACGACCGTGGCCATCGCCGCGTCGACGGCCGCCACGAGCACCTGCGCGATCGGGAACACCTCGCGAGGGCAGTAGAGCTTGTTGAGGAGCGGCACGTTGAGCGTGAGGCTGAGCCCACCCTGCGCGACCGCCGACGAGAAGAACGTCCAGGGGACGAGCCCGAGGTACGCGAACAGCGCGTACGGCGCGCCGTGGGTGTCGATCCGCGCGAACTTCGTGAAGACGAGGCCGAACGCGAGCATCAGCAGCAGCGGCGTCAGGATCGCCCAGGCGGCCCCGAGCATGGCCTGGCTGTAGCGGATCCGCAGGTCGCGCTCCGCGAGGGAGAGGGTCAGCTCCCGGAACTGCCACAGCTCCCGGAGCGAGGCGAGGGGATGGATCCCGCGGCGGAACCAGAGCTCCGGGGGCGGCTCGGACGGCGCCGGCGCCTCGACGTGGGCCCCCTCCCGGGAGAGCTCCTCGACCACCGCCTGATCCTATCCCGGCAGGCGGGCGGATCCTCGCGCGGGCCGTTGGCGGCTCTCCGCCGACTCTCTACTATCCGCGCATGGGCGCGAAGGCAGGCGCGGCCGTGACCGCGGCCCGCCGGACGGTGGAGCCCGGCGAGCTCCTGCGGCTCGCCGACCTGAGCCTGGCGGACTATCTCCGGCACCTGGCCCGCTGGGGAGGATCCGTCCTCGAGGAGGACGGCCTGCTCTGCTTCGCGGGCGCGCATCCGCAGCCGAATCCGTACCGAAACGGCGTCCTCCGGCTCGAGGGACGGCTCGACGGCGATGAGGTCGTCCGCCGCGGCCGCAATTTCTTCTCCGGGCGTGCGGCATCCTTCGCGCTCTGGGTGCGCGAGCACGCGGACGCAGACCTCGAGGCGCGCGCGCGGGGCCAGTCGTGGCGCGAGCTCGAGCGACTCCCTGGGCTCGTGCTCGACCGGCTGCCGCCCGAGCTGCCGGCGCCGGAGGGCGTCGAGGTTCGCCGGGTGGCCGATGCCGCCTCGAGGCTGGCCTACCTGGACGTCGTCGCGAACGCCTGGGGCTTCGCGTCGCTGCCCGGCGAGGTGGCCGCCCGGGTGTTCTTCGAACCCGACAGCCTCGACGCGCCGAACGTCGCCGCCTTCGTCGCCTCGCACCGGGGAACGCCGCTCTCGGGAGCGATGGTCTTCGTGACGCGCGGTGTCGCGCTCGGCTGCCAGGCCGCGACCGTGCGGCGCGTTCCGCCCGGGACGCCCCTGCCGCCGCCGGCCGGCGAGGGGGCGCGCGGCCTCGCCGACAGCTGCCTCTGGGCCGCTCTGCGCGTCGGCTTCGAGGAGCTCGGCGCGAGCCTCTCGCTCTGCCAGACCTCGGCGCTCGGGGAACCCGCCTGGCGGGCGCTCGGCTACCGCCCGCTCACCGCGTACGCGCGCTATCTGGTGCCGGCGCGGCCGTGACCGGCTCCGAAGACGCCCGCTTCGCACTCTCCGGCGAGCAGCTCGCCGCGCGCGACGAGGCTGTTGCGTTCGCCGCGCGCGAGCTCGCGCATCTCGACGGCGAAGGGGAGTTCTCGCGCGAGGTCTGGGGCCGTTGCGCCGCCGCCGGGATCCAACGGCTGCCGGTCGCGCCGGAGGACGGCGGCCGAGGCGCGGGCGCAGGCACCGTCGCGGCCACCCTCGAAGGGCTCGGCTACGGCTGCCGCGACAACGGCCTCGTCTTCGCGCTGAACGCCCAGCTCTGGGGCTGCGAGCTCCCGCTCGTCCGCTTCGGCAGCGACGAGCAGAGACGCCGCTGGCTGCCCGGCCTGTGCGACGGGTCGCTCGTCGGCGCCCACGCGGTGACCGAGCAGGCGGCGGGTTCGGACGCCCTCGCGCTCGCGACGACCGCGACCCGGTCGAGCGACGGCTGGATCCTCGACGGCGAGAAGACGTTCGTCACGAACGGGCCTGTCGCGGACGTGTTCGTCGTGCTCGCCCGGACCGACCCTGCCCTCGGCTTCGCCGGGCTCTCCACCTTCCTCGTCGACCGCGAGGCGGGCGGTCTCCAGGTCGGTCCGCCGATCGCGAAGATGGGGCTCCGCTCGGCGCCGCTCGGCGAGCTCATGCTCGAGCGCTGCGAGGTGCCGGAAGCTGCACTGCTCGGAGCCCCGGGAGGCGGGCTCTCGACCTTCATGCTCACGATGCGCTGGGAGCGGACGCTCGTCCTGGCGGGCGCCCTCGGCACCATGCGGCGCCAGCTCGAGCGGACGACCGCGCACGCGCGCGACCGCGAGCAGTTCGGCCGGCCGCTGCTCGACTTCCAGGCCGTGTCGCACCGGCTCGTCGACATGAAGCTGCGCCTCGAGACGTCGCGGCTGCTCCTCTACCGGACGGCGGAGCTGCTCGACTCCAAGGCGGCCGCCGACGCCGACGCGGCGTTGACGAAGCTGCACGTGAGCGAGTGCTTCGTCCACTCGAGCCTCGACGCTCTCCAGCTCCACGGCGGCTCCGGCTACCTGGCGGAGCCGGGCCTCGAGCGCGACGTACGCGACGCCCTCGCGAGCAGGCTCTACTCGGGCACGTCGGAGATGCAGCGCAACCTCGTCGCCTCGCAGCTCGGCCCGTGAGCGCGCGGAATCTTCACGACCTGCTCGCCGAGGCGGCTGCGGCGCGGCCCGAAGCCACCGCGGTCGTCGACGGGTCGCGCAGCCTCGCGTATCGCGATCTCGACCGGGAGTCGAGCCGCCTCGCCGGGGCGCTCGCGGCCGCCGGGGTTCGGCCCGGCGACCGGGTCGGGCTGCTTCTGCCGAAGTCGCCCGAGGCGATCGCGGCGCTCTACGGGACGCTGAGGGCCGGCGCGGTGTGCGTGCCGCTCGACGTCGAGGCGCCGCAGGCGCGACTCACCTCGGTCGCCCGCGACGCCGGGCTCGTGGCCGTCGTCGGCTCGCCCGTCCCCGGCGTGCCCGTCCTCGACCCCGCGGCGGCCTCGTCCGCTGCTCCGCCGGCGGTCGAGGTCGGGCCGGACGACCTCGCCTACCTCCTCTACACGTCCGGCTCGACGGGGGAGCCGAAGGGCGTGACGCTCTCGCACGGGAACGTCCTGGCGTTCGTCGACTGGGCCGTCGACGAGTTCGGCGTCGGGCCCGGCGACCGCCTTGCGAGCCACGCTCCGCTCCATTTCGACCTCTCGACCTTCGACCTCTTCGCAGCCGCTTCCGGCGGTGCCGCGGTCGTGCTCGTCCCGCCCGAGGCCCGGCTCTTCCCCGTCGAGCTCGCCCGCTTCCTTCGCTCGGCGCAAATCACGATCTCGTACTCCGTCCCGTCCGTGCTCGCGCTGCTCGCAGCGCGCGGCGGCCTCGACGACGGGCCGCGACCGGATGCGCTGCGCGCGGTCCTATTCGCGGGCGACGTGCCGCCGCCGGGACCGATCGCGCGACTCCGCGCGCTCCTGCCGGGCGCGCGCTTCTGGAATCTCTACGGGCCGACGGAGACCAATGTCTGCACGTGGTACGAGCTGCCGCCGTCCTGGGAGACGCAGCCCCGGCCGGTGCCGATCGGGCGGCCGATCCGCGGCGTCGAGGTCGAGCTCGTCGACGCCCTGGGCGTGCCGGTGCCGTCCGGCGAGGTCGGGGAGATCGTCGTCCGCGGCCCGACGGTGATGCAGGGTTACTGGGGCGATCCCGCGGGCACCGCGGCGGTGCTGTCCGAGGACGGCGGGACACGCTCCTACCGCACGGGCGACTTCGCGCGCGAGGACGAGGGCGGGAACCTCGCGACCAGCAGGTGAAGGTGCGCGGCCACCGGGTCGAGCTCGGCGAGGTCGAGGCGGCGCTCGCGGCCCTTCCCGGCGTGCGCGAGTGCGCAGTCGTCCCCGTCCCGGACGAGACCGCCGGCCGGCGCCTGCGGGCGTTCGTGGCCGCCGAGGACGGCATCGCTCCGGCGGATCTGGCGCGCGGCCTCGGCGAGCTGCTCCCACCGTACGTCGTCCCCGAGGAGTTCGTCCTCTGCGACGAGCTGCCGCGCTCCGCGACCGGAAAGGTCGACCGGCGACGGCTGGCGGCCGCCCGATGACCGAGGCAGAGGCGGCGGAGCGAATCCGTGATCTGATCGTCGACGACCTCCGTTGGCCCGGGCGGCGCGAGGAGCTCGCGGACGACTTGCCGCTCATCGAGCGCCGGGTGGTCGACTCGCTCCGTCTGTTGCACCTCGTCGCGCGTCTCGAGGACGTCTTCGGGATCAGGATCCGCGACGAGGAGATCGTGCCCGCGAACTTCGGCACGATCGGCAGCCTCGCAGCCTTCGTGGCCGCGAGAGTCGATGACGGCGCCGGCTGAGGGATCCTCGTGCTCGGGCGCGAGCCGCGTCAGGCGCGGGCGGCGACGACGCCCTCGACCTCGACCGGCTTCCCGCTCGAGACGACCTCGATCGCGAGGTTCCCCTTGCGAACGGTGCTGCCGTCGAACACGCGGATCATGATCCCGTGACCGCGCTTGCCGTGATCGAGCGCGATCTCCTTCAGCAGCTTGCCGCCGAAGAAGACGGCGATCTTGCCGCACTTCTTACAGCGGGCGACACGCAGGTCGATCCGGGTCGCTTCAGCGCCGAAGAGCCAAAGCGTCGAGCCCTTCGCAGTCGCGCGTCGATACAGGCCGAGGTAGGAATGGGCGGCCTGGCCGAGCGTCCAGCTCCCTGTTTGCCGCATCGACCGCGCCGCGATCGGCACGGAGATGCAGCGCTCGGCGCTCCATGCAGACCCCGCGCCCAGGCGATCGGCGCCCTGCGCCGAGAAGCAATAGGTCCACCCCGGCTTGCCGTGGAAGGTCGCGTGTCCCGGAGTGTCGGCATGCTGCCAGGTGATGTAGCTTCCGAACCCGCTCTTCCACGATGCGGCGCGGTAGCGCACGGTGTACGTGGAGCCGGGGGACCTGCTCGCCGTGTGCCAGGCCACGAGGAACGATCTGGCCGTCGCATCGACGGGGCCGCCGGTCACCCGGAGCCCGGTGGGCGGCCCCGTGTCAGGCGCCTGGATCGCCGTCTTGATCACGGCGCTGTTGTCCCCGGGGTTGTCGTCGGTGGTGTGCGGAGTCACGAGGTTGACGTCGACCGTGACCTTGCCCTTCGCGCTGGGCGTGACGGTCACCTGGACATGGAAGCTCGCCCCATGGGCGAGGCTCGGAGCGACGCAGGCGACCGTGCGGCCGGCCGACTTGACGGTGCACGTCCCGGCGTCGGTCTTCGCAGCCGTGATCGTGGCGATCTTCTCCCCGAGGTGGAGCGCGAGACGCGGTTTCGTGGCGGAGGCGTCGCCGTAGTTCGTCGCCGCGAAGGAGTACGTGAGCGGACTGCCGACCGTTCCCTGGGTCGGGCCGGCCGTGATGCCGAGCGTAAGGTTGACTCCCAGGCCGTGCGCGCCGCCCGTGCCGGCAAGCACGCCGGCGGCGGTGCCGGCTGCGACGAACGCCAGGATCCGGCGTCTCGCGGCTCTCATGGATCGGGGAGTGTAGAGCAAAATCCGGCCCTTGCCTACTCCTTTGCGTAAGTCGATCTCGAGGGAGCCCCGAAAGATCTTCTCGAGCCACGCCATTCGCGGATGATTTCCCTTTCAGGGCTGTGTGCGGTCTCCCGGAAGAGCTGTCCGAATGGCTAGACATCTCGGCCGCCGTCGGCCGCCACCAGCCAAGGCCGAGCCCACGTGGGCAGGCCCCCCTCGCAGGGGGATGCCGATTGTCACGTACGGCGAAGGCGTCTCGCGTTGGAAATAGCGCGGCGCGATTCCGAGCTGATAACAAGGAACTTCGTGATCCGTTGCAAGGATTGCCGCTGTTTCGAAGGTGCTTCGTATACCGCTGAAAACCTGTCCTCAAGGGTCTTCACAAACGAGCGATCGTGTCTTAGAGTAGGCGCCTTCGACGGGCGGCTTTCTTGGGAGGTGGGGTTCGAATTCACGGGGATGTCGTAAGCCCTCAGGACGGCGCACCCAGCATGCCGCTGCGCCATTACGCCTCGGTCATCCGGCGGCGTAAGTGGATAATTCTCCCGGCGCTCGTGCTACTGCCCTGCCTCGCGGTCGCGTACTCGCTCCATCAGCAGAGGCTGTTCCAGGCGAACGCGAAGGTTCTGCTGACCACCCAGAGCCTGTCGAACACTCTCACCGGGACGCAGAACACCGGCGTTCTGGTGCAGGCCCCGTATCTCGCTCAGACTCAGGCCCAGGTCGCCGAGGTGACGACCGTGGCCAGGCGCACCCTGAAGGCGCTCCACCTCGACCTGTCCGTGGACTACTTCAAGGGCCATTCCTCGGTGTCCGCGAATCCGAACGCCGAGATCCTGACGTTCTCCGTGGTCGACCACGACGCGAACCTCGCGGCGCGGGAGGCGACGGAGTTTGCGATGCAGTACATCCTCTACGCACGCAAGCTCGCGACCGCCTCGCTGGAGCAGGCCCGCAAGGGCGTCGACAAGCGGCTCGCCCAGCTCGTCACGGAGAAGAAGACCGTCGGGACGCTCTATCTGGACCTGAGCAACCGAGACCAGCAGCTTTCCACGATGGAGGCGCTGCAAGGCGCGCCCGCCTCCCTGATCCAGGCTGCGGGCAAGACGGTCCAGATCCAGCCGAAGACGGCCAGAAACGCGTTCCTGGGAGTGTTGCTCGGGATCGTGGTCGGACTCGCGATCGCGTTCCTGCGCGAGGCGCTCGACACGCGCGTCCGCACGGCGCAGGAGATCTCCGAACGCCTCGACCTCCCGCTCCTCGCGCGGCTGCCCGACCCGGGAAAGCGTCTCCGGCGGGACGAGCAGCTCGCCATGCTCGCGGACTCCAGGGGAACCGCCGCCGAGGCTTATCGGATGCTGCGTACGAATCTCGAGTTCGTTCGCCTCGATCGCGACGTGCGCACGATCATGATCACGAGCGCCGTCACGCAGGAGGGCAAGTCGACGACGGCCGCGAACCTCGCACTGGCGCTCGCCCGGGCGGGGCAGCAGGTCGCCCTCGTCGATCTCGATCTTCGCCGGCCGTTCATCCACCACTTCTTCGACCTCGGCGAGCCGGGCCTGACGCACGTCGCGATCGGGCAGGCGACGCTCGACGAAGCGCTGCAGGTCGTCCCAGTCCGGGAGATGCGGGCTCTGGCCGAGGCCGACGCCCTTCACAACGGCCACGCATCGCCGGCAACGAACGGAAACGGGGCGTCGGCGGCGAACGGGCACCACGCCGACCCCTGGCACGTCCTTCCGTCCTCGCACGCTGGAACCCTGCATGTCCTCACCTCGGGGCCGCTGCCGCCGAACGTCGGCGAGTTCGTCGCCTCCGAGGCGCTGGGAGCGATCATGCGCGAGCTCCGCAAGCGGTTCGACACGGTGATCGTGGACTCTCCGCCGACTCTCCAGGTCGGTGATGCGATGGCGATGTCCTCGACGATCGACGCCGTCGTCGTCGTGGCGCGGATGAACGTGGTTCGCCGCGCAATGCTCCGCGAGCTTCGCCGGCAGCTCGACAGCTGGCCGTCCCGCACGCTGGGCTTCGTCGTCGCCGACGCGCAGGAAGAGGACGACGCGTACGGCTACGGGTACGCCTACGGCTACGAATACCACTACGGCGACGGGGCATCGCCGGAGCTCGAGTCGCAGCCGGTCTCGTCGTAGGCGCCGGATGAGCGCGACGACCGAGCAGTCGGCGCTTCTCCAGGGCCTAGCCCTGTACGACGAGATGGTCGCCGCCGTCGACGAGCGGACGCTGCAGATCCTCGACCGCCGGCGTCGGACGGCCGTGGTCAGGCGTCGCGGGTGGCTCGTCCGTAGGATGCTGCTCGGCGCCGACGTGTTCGGGCTCGTGACGGCGATGCTGCTCGCGGAGTGGCTCATCAACCGGCGGAGCAACCACGGCGTGATGGCGACTCCCTCGGAGATCCTCGCCTTCGTCGTCGCCCTGCCTCTCTGGATCGTGATCGCGAAGCTCTACGGGCTCTACGAGCGGGACGAGGAGCGCACCGACCACTCGACGGCCGACGACTTCTCTCCGGTCTTCCACATGGTGACCGTCTGCACGTTCGTCTTCTGGGCGTTCTCGTACCTGACCCGGCTGGCGCACCCCTATCCCTCGAAGCTGCTGATCTTCTGGGCGGTGGCCATCGGGCTGATCACGACCAGCAGGGCCATGGCGCGAGCAGTCGCGCGGCGGAACATCGCCTACCTCCAGAACACCGTCATCGTCGGAGCAGGCGACGTGGGACAGTTGATTGCGAAGAAGCTCCTGCAGCATCCCGAGTACGGGATCAACCTCGTGGGCTTCGTCGACGACCAGCCGAAGGATCGCCGCGCGGAGCTCGAGCACCTGACGCTGCTCGGCGGCACGGGGCATCTTCCCGCCGTGATCCGCCTGCTCGACGTCGAGCGCGTCATCGTGGCCTTCTCGAACGCGAGCCACTCGGAGCTGATCGGCTTGATCCGCTCCTTGCGCGGCCTCGACGTGCAGGTCGACGTCGTTCCGCGCCTGTTCGAGCTGGTCGGGTCTCGAGTCGGCGTGCACACCGTAGAGGGGCTGCCGCTGATCGGCCTCCCCCCGCCGCGGCTCTCGTCCTCGTCGCTGCTCCTCAAGCGGATGCTCGACCTGGCCGCGAGCGTGCTGCTCCTGGTGGTTCTCGCGCCGTTCCTGGCGCTCGTGGCGGTCGCCATCCGGCTCGACTCTCGCGGTCCGGTGTTCTTCCGGCAGGTGCGGATGGGAGCGGATGAGCGGACGTTCAGGATCTGGAAGCTGCGGACGATGCGGGTCGGGGCAGACGAGGAGAAGCACGAGGTCGCCCACCTGAACCAGCACCTCGCGCCCGGCGGCGACGATCGCATGTTCAAGATCCCCGACGATCCGCGCCTCACGCGCGTCGGCAGGTGGCTGCGCCGCTACGCGCTCGACGAGCTCCCTCAGCTCGTGAACGTCCTCGCCGGGCAGATGAGCCTGGTCGGACCGCGGCCGTTGATCCTCGAGGAGGACAGGCACGTCGACCCGTGGGCGAGGGCGCGCCTGAACCTCAAGCCCGGAATCACGGGGCCGTGGCAGGTGCTCGGGCGGAACTCGATTCCGTTCGCGGAGATGGTCACCCTCGACTACCTCTACGTCACGAGCTGGTCGCCGTTCGGCGATCTCAAGCTGATGGCCCGCACGCTTCCGGTGCTGCTGCGCGGCCGGGGCGTGTGAGGGCGTCGTGCGGGGGTCCGGGTCGATGTCCGGCACTGTCTCGCGGGAGCTGCGCCGCCCGAACGGCGCTCCCGCGCCGGCGTCCACGGGACCGAACTTCTTCCTCATCGGAGCGGCACGGAGCGGTACGACCGCTCTTGCCGAGATGCTCCGGCGGCACCCCGACGTCTTCGTCACACGGCCCAAGGAGCCGCACTTCCTCGCTTTCGCCGGTCGCGAAGTGGCGTTCACCGGTCCCAGCGACGAGGCGACAGTCAACCAGGCGGCGGTGACCGACCCCGCGGCGTATCTCGCCCTCTATCGCACTGTTCGCGGCGAACACGCGCGCGGCGACGCGGCCGTGACGTCGCTCTATTACGCCGAGCGGTCGCTCGAGACCCTGCACCGCCGGTTCCCCGATGCCCGGGTCGTCGCGATCCTGCGCAATCCCGTCACCCGCGCCTACTCGGCGTACTCGTACCTGCGCGTGCGCGGCTTCGAGCCGTGTGCGGATTTTCTCGACGCCCTCGCCCGCGAGCCGGAGCGAATCCGGCTCGGGTGGCAGCACCTCTGGCACTACGTCGCGATGGGCCGCTACGCCCGCCAGCTGGAGCCGTTCTTCGAGCAGCTCGGCCCCGAGCGCGTCGAGGTGACCTTCTACGAGCACCTCTGCGACGAGCCGCTCGAGATCGGACGCCGGCTCTTCGACTTTCTCGGCGTCGACGCGGGCGTCGAGCTGTCTTGCGAGCGCGTGAACGTCTCCGGAACGCCTCGGAGCCGTGCGATCCAGAGCGCAATCCGCTGGGGGACCCGGCGGCCACTTCTGCGTTCGGCGCTGAAGACGGCGACGCCGTTCCAGCTCAGGGAGCGCGTGAGGCGGACGAACCTGGCCCCCGACGAGCTGCCGGAGGCCGCCTCGAGGATGCTCCACGAGCTGTTCGTCGACGAGGTGCGCGATCTGCGCGCGCTACTCGCACACTACGTCCCGGGCCTGGTGGAGTCGGCGCCCGGATGGCTCGCCGGTGGGGAGGCGGCATCGCGCGGTGCGCTGCCGGCATGAAGATCCTCCAACTCCACAACCGGCAGCTGCTCGTGGGCGGGGGCGCGGACGCCGTCGTCGAGTACGAGCGGGGGCTCCTCCGGTCGGCGGGGCACGACGTCGAGGTTCTGATCGTCGACAACCGCGAGACGCTCGAGCGGTCCTCTCGCGCGCGGGCCGCAGCGAAGTCGGTGTGGAACCTCTCGGCCGCCCGGGACGTCGGACGCGCGATCGAGAGCTTCGCCCCGGAGGTCGTGCACGTCCACACGCCGTTTCCGCTCATGTCGCCCGCGGTCTTCAGGGTCGCCGCCCGCCGAGGCGTGGCGACCGTCGCGACGGTGCACAGCTTTCGCTATTCGTGCGTCAAGGCGGTCTTCTACCGCGACGGTCGCGTCTGCGAGGACTGCCTCGGCCGTGCCGTGAAGCTGCCGGCGATCCGCCACCGTTGCTACCACGACAGCGCACTCGGCTCGACCGCCCTCGTGACGAGCCTCGCGGTGCACAGGCTCCTGGGGACGTTCCGAGACGACGTCGACGCCTGGATCGCGCCCTCGGACTTCATGCGCAGCAAGCTCGTCGCCGAGGGGCTTCCGGCACAGAAGGTCGTGACGAAGCCGTACACGATCCCGGATCCGGGCTATCGGCGCGATGCCGTCGGCGATCACGCTCTGTTCGCCGGCCGGCTGGAGCCGGAGAAGGGCCTCGAGACGCTGCTCGATGCGTGGCAGCTGATGCGCGACGCACCTCCGCTGACGGTCGCGGGAGACGGAAGTCTCCGCGACCTGGTGCAACGGGCGGCCGCCCGCGACGACCGCATCACGTTCAAGGGGTGGCTCGACCAGAGGGCGCTCGCCGCCGAGCTGGCTGTGGCCCGCTTTCTGATCCTGTCGTCCGAGTGGTACGAGGCCAGCCTGCCCGTCGTCGCGATCCAGGCGATCGCCGCCGGGACGCCGATTATCGCCAGCGACGTCGGCAACTTCAGCGAGGCGATCCGCCCGGGCGACAACGGCTTCCTCTTCCAGTCGGGAAGTGCGGACTCGCTTGCCGCGGTCGTCGAGCGGGCGTGGGGTGTGGACGACAGACGGAGCCTCGCCGCCGGCGCCCGGCAGACCTATCTCGATCGCCATTCCGAGGAGCACGGCGCCGAGTGGCTCGAGGCCGTGTATCGCCTCGCGCTCGCCGAGCGGGACGAGCGGTGGGCGCCCGCCTTGGAGCTCGACCCCTCGACGGTGCCGACGAGATGAAGGCCATGGTCTCGTCCGGGCCGGCGATCGGACAGTCCTCCGCCGGCCGGGCGGCGACCGCATGACCGTCGCGAGCGTCATCGCGCTGCTCCCCGTCCTTCTCCTGCTGATTCTCATCTGGACGAAGCTCTCGGGCCACGCGATCGACCCGCTCGCGCTGTTCTGCTACCTGTTCACGTTCTATTACGTCTTCCGGGACGTGCTGATCACGTTCGGTTGGGACACCGCGTATCCCGACCTCTACTTCTTTCCGGGCCAGACCGCACAGCTCTTGCCGCGCGCATCGATCGCGCTGACGCTGTTCCTCGCGGCGCTCGTGTCGGGATATCTCGTCTTCGCTCCGGCGGCCCAGGCCCTCGTGCGGCTCGTACCTGTCGCACGTACCGAGCCTTCGACGCGCCGGGTTGGCCGGCTCGTGGTCTGGCTGACGGTTGCCACATCCCTGGTCTCGCTCGGGCTGCTCGCCCGGTACGGCGGGGTCGCCGGAGTCATTCGCGCGGGGAAGGTGAGCAAGTCGCTCGCCGGAATGTACGAGTTGCGGATCTTCCCGTCCGTCGGCGCCGTAGCCGCCTCGGCGCTGGCGCTCGCCCTGTGGCACGAGGGGCGCGAGCTCGGGACTCGTCGCACGGGACGAGCGCTGCTGGCGCTGGGGGCAGCGCTGTTCAACGCGGCGTGCGTGATGCTGTGGGGCAGCCGCCAGGGAGTTGCGGTTGTCATCGCGATCCTCATCACCGGCCAGTGGCTCCTCGGGCGGCGGAGCGGCCGCGGACGAGAAAGCCACGGCCGTCGACCCGGGTACGCTCGCGTGCTCACGCTCACGCTCGTCCTTCTGGTCGCCATCTTCGGCCTCCGCGTCGCGCGGGACACGGTGTTGCGCGGACACGTCTCGCGGCCGATTCTCGGCCAGTCTGCGTTGCGGCAACTCTCGGTTGCCACGAATTCCACCTATTTCGACGCGATGCTCCTCGGGCTGCGCGACTGGCCGCACGTCTATCCCTACCGCGGGGGGCAGGACTTCGAGATCGGGATCGAGGCGATGGTCCCGCGAGCGCTCTGGCCGGGAAAGCCGGCCAAGGTGACGCCGGGAACGTGGTTCCGGCAGCTCTACGAGCCCCAGTTCGTCAACGGCTGGCCGCTCGGAGCAGTCGGCGACTGGTACGTGAACTTCGGGCTTCCGGGCGTCGTATTCGGAGGGCTCCTCAGCGGGATCGTGTACTCGGCGCTCATGGCCGCCTGGCGTCGTGCGGCGTGGACCGCGTTCAACGTCGCGGCTATGACGTGCGTCGTGATGTGGGTAGTGCCGACCGGTTTCGAGGCGCTGACGCCCTTGCGATGGGCCCAGTGGGCGCTCCCGCTGATTCTCTGCACATGGTTCGTCGCGGGGCGCGCTCGAACGTCTCGCCGTCCGGCGCTTGCTCCGGGCCCACGCCTCGAGCACGACCCAGCGTCTTGAGCGTCCGTCTGCGCCCGCCGAACAGCGGCTCTACGAGCAGGTCGGCCCGGAGACGTCGGGCGCCGGAGCATCCGGCTGCTGCGGCCGGTGGGCGCGCTCGGCCGGGACTGCTCGGCGCCGGGGCCTGGGTCGTTTCCGCCCGGATCGTCGCGGCAGCGGCGATCGCCGTGAGCAATGCGTTGCTGGCCCGTCTGCTCGGGCCGGCCAACTACGGCTACTTCGCCGTCATCTCGAGCGTGTCGATCGTCGCCGGCTTCGTCGCGACCCTCGGTGTGAACCGCGCGCTCCTCAAGTACATCGCCCTCCACAGCGTTCGCCGCAGCATCAACGAGCTGGCGCTGAGGCAGCGGCTCGCTGTACACGTCCTTCGGGTGTCGCTGCCGGCGGTCGGCATCGTCACCGCGGTCGTGCTGGTGGACGTCGTGGGCTTCAGGGGAACCCCTCGCCTGGCGCTGACGGTCGCGGTTGCCGCGCTCGTCGCCCTGAGTGGCCTTCAGCTCGTCATGGCGGACGCGCTGCGCGGCCACCGGCACCGAGTGGCGGCGGCCTTCCTCGAGGGACAGAGCGGCGGGGCCATCTCGTTCGTCGCGCTCACCGTCGTGCTGCTTCCGTTCGTCGGCCACCGAATCGGTCTGACCACGGCGACGGCCCTCAACGTACTCGCGTATGCGCTCGTGCTGCCGATCTGGTGGCGCTTCCTGCGCAGGCGGTGGAGGCGCGTCTCGCGCGAAGGTCGCCGTGCTCAGAGGCTCGAGCGCCGACGGCCGCCCGACCAGAGACAGCCTTGGGAGCGATCCTTCCTCGTCCTGGCCTTGACGCTCATGGGAACGCAGATCACGACCTTCGCCGCGAGCCAGGCCGACCTATGGGTGGTGGGCGCCACGGTGCCGGCCACCGATCTCTCGCTGTTCAGCGCCGCCTTCAAGCTCATCACGGTGATCGGCATGCCGCTCTACGCCGCTCGCCTCGCGTTGACTCCGTCGGTCGTCGCCCTCTACAGCTCCGGACGGATCGGCGAGCTCCAATCGGTCACGCGGCGGGCCGCATCGGTCGCGATGATCCCGGCGCTGCTCAGCCTCGCCCTGATCGTCGCGGAGCCGCGAGACCTCATGACGTGGATCTTCGGCGCCGGCTACGCCGGCGGCTCGCAGGTTCTCGTCTGGTTGACGATCGGGCAGGCGGTGAACGGCTTGACCGGGATCTGCGGGGTCGTCCTGGCGATGACCGGATACCAGCGCGACGCTCTCGTCATCGGGCTGGCGGCGGTGGCCGTGAAGCTCGCGATCGGCGTGCCGGTGGCCCTGTCGTCGGGGATCGTCGCCTACGCTGCGGTCACCTCGATCACGACCGCCGCGATGAACGTGGCGTACCTTCTCTTCGTCCGTCTCCGCATCGGGATCTGGACGTTCCCCTCCCTGCGGCTGGGGCGGATGTCTGCATGAGGCCGCCGCTCGTGACACGGTAGGCATCGACGAGAGCCCGGCGAAGATGGCGGTCGACGTCGAGGTCGCGCAGCGCAACGCCCGACTCCTCGGCCCGCTGCTGCCAGCAGCTCGGCGACGCGAGTGCCGCCACCTCGGCGGCCGCCTCCTCCGGCGTCTCCACGAGCAGTCCGATTCGCAGCTCGCTCGTGCTCGCGACAGAGCGGACGATCACGGGCATTCCGACCGCGGCCGCCTCCAGCACGGTAACCGGCATCCCCTCCCATGCAGCCGTGTGGAGATAGACGTGTGCGGACGCCAGCGCGCGCAGCGCGTCGTCGCGCGACAGCCAGCCGGTCACCATCACGCCCTCTCGCTCGAGCGCCGCGCGGAGCTTCGGCTCGCCGTCGCCGATCCACATCCACCGAGCGCGGGCATCCTGGCCGTCCGCATGTCTCACGACCTCCGCGAAGAATCGCGGGTCCTTCTGCTCGCAGAGCCGCCCGGCACCTGCGACGACGAGACGCTCGCTCGGGTCGGGGACGCGAACGGAGCCGATCAGACCGTCCGGGATGCCCGGGACGTTCGTCCCCGCCACCACACGCATGCTTCTCGAGAGGGAGCGGCCGAGCCTCGCCTCGCGCGCGCTCACCGCGAGGAGCGTCCCGGTCCGGTTGGCGAGGGCCGTCTCGACGCCGCGGACGAGCGCCCGCCGCAGCCGGCCGTAGTCGCTTCGTTCGAACGCGAAGCAGTGCGGCGAGTAGACGATCCGCTCGCGCGGGATCGGGAGCGCGAGGCGCACGAAGACCCCGGCATACGAGCTGTGCGCATGCACGACGTCGGGCTGCAGCGCACGGTAGGCGCGGATCAGCCTTCCCAGCACTCCCGGGAAGCCGGCGGCGCCGTCCGGGTCGAGGTAGGCGACACCCTCACGTCGTTCCGAGTAGCCGAGATGAGGCCTTCTCGGCGTCAGAAGCACCGTGTGCTCGGCGCCCGGAAAGTGCTCGATCATCGCATGGACGCTCGAGCCAACCCCGCCGCCGAAGGACTCGCAGACGTGGAGGATGCGGGGCGTCTCGGCGCTGCCCGAGCGTGCTACCGCGCCAGGAGCCACGCGGGGTGGTCGACAGCCGGATAGTGTCGGTCGAGGAGCGACCTCAGCTCCGACTTCTCCTCTCGATACACGGCCTCGAGCCGAATTCGCGCTGCCTCCGGCATCGGTACGCGCTCGATCGCTCGCCCTCGCAGGCGCTCGCGCGCCTCACGCGGAACGATGCGCTTGATCATCGTCTTCGTCGAGGCCGGAAGGGAGCTTGCCGATCGAAGCGCCACCCGGTTCAAGCCGCCCTTCGGCCTTCCGGATGCATTGACACTGAGGTCGTAGTCGAGCTCGGGGCGAGGGGTCACGCCGAGGAAGGCGAAGACGCGCCGTACCTCGGTCTCCGGAGCCCGAGCGAGGTCCTCGTAGAAGAGGACGAGGATGCGCTCGGCGCCGAACTGTTCGAGGAACGGACGCAGCTGCCGGCTGTACATCCCCATGGCCGTCAGGTGGTAGATCATTCCCCAGCCCGCCGCGACGCGCTGCTCCTCGAGGTCGAGCGCCTCCTCGAAGCGGCGGACATGCTCGGCCCCCCGAACCTGGTTGTACCGGAAGTTCGAATACGCTCGCTCGACCGGGTCGCGCAGGCTGACGACGAGTCTTGCGTCGGGGAAGTAGCTGACGATGTTCGGGATCGACCGCTCGTGCCAGTAGAGCGTCGAGACGGATGCATCTCCGCGAGCGATCGCCGTGGCCTTCCCATAAAGGGCGAGATACTCGTCATACCGAGTTATCGCTTGCGAATTCACTCCGCGATCGGCGACAGGGTCAGTGAATTTCGGCGGATTGCCTGCGTACGCGAGGAAGCTCGGCTCCTTCGGTTGCGTAACGAACACGTCGGGATGCTGGCGCAGGACCTCGGCGAGCATCGTCGTCCCGGAGCGAGCTGCGCCGATGATGAAGAAGTTCGGTTCGGCCATTAGCGCTCAGGATCCTGACAGGTTCCGACCGAGTCGACTAGGCCCTCTTTGACGGCATCCACTCTCCGAGCACGAGACTCCTCGGCCGGCTATTGAGATCCCAACTCGGCGGGTTTACTGTCCCGCGGATAGCGAAGCGGGCGATGCCGAATGC
>Ga0335078_10001860_pt1 | contig 31956 bp, 28 predicted proteins | sample Lox_Sample_32_FD_206711 | JGI IMG/M metagenome (GOLD analysis project Ga0335078, IMG submission 206711) | Soil microbial communities from Loxahatchee National Wildlife Refuge, Florida, United States - Lox_Sample_3.2 | ecosystem: Environmental > Terrestrial > Soil > Wetlands | place: USA... | reverse complement strand
CCACGTCTACTGCGCCCCGCTTCCCGTCTCACCCCTCCTGCTCGTACGCGACCACCCTGCCGGCCACCCCGCCACCCGGGGGCAACTTCGCCGCCGCGGTGGGGGCGATCCACGCCGCTGCTTGCAGGTACAGGCAGCAGAATCGCCAGGGTCACCCAGACGTGGCCGAAGGTGAAGATCTTGTGGCGCCGAGTCGACCGCACCGCGTCGATGTGGCAGCCGAGCCCGAACACATGCGGCCCCTTCTTGGGGGCGAGCGTGTCGTCGAGGACGGCCCGGATCACCGAGTCTTGCAAGTACCTGAAGATGACATCGAATAAGAGGTGGCCGAGCTCGTCTGGGTCCCAGGTGCCTCGCGAGAAGAAGCGGTGGTACGCCTCATGGTGCCGGCGACCGGCAACCCCCGTTACGACGAGCGCCTCCGTGACGGCGTGGACGCCGGCCGTCCGGATCCATCCGGCGAAGACGACGATGAAGTTCGAGAAGGAAGGTGCAGTCAACCCCGGGCGAAGGACTTCCACCAAGGCAAGCAATGTGCGAAGAGGGTCGTGGGCCATCGTCTCCTCGTGAGTTTCGTTCCTAGACAAAACGGATCCTCACCAGGGGCTCGATGGCCCGTCCACTTTTCTGCGGTCCTGTAGTCGTGCGCAGCGGCCTCCTGCTACCCCCTGCTCACGGGCGCGTAGGCAATGACGCCGACGTCGATCTCAAGCTGAGGTCAAGGTGGTGGTGACCATAAACGGCGCGAATGCAGCAGCGTCGGCGCCCGATCTCGAGATCACGTTCTCGCTCGAGCGTGCCTGCGAGCTCGCGAACCGGTGCCCGCTCACCGCAAGGCATTCATCCTGAAAAGGGCGAAACACCAGTCAGAGCCGAGGAGCTTGGATGCTTGGCCGCGTGCAGCGCGGTACGCGCGCCAGGGTTCGGACGTATGGGCCATGAGGCCGCCCTCTCACCCACCGTGAGCCATGAGCATGACGGCGAGGACGGCAGAGGATGGTCCGGAGCGCAACGACTACGTCGGCCCGGTCGAGGCGCTGGGGACGACCCTGGAGCGGGTGCCCTGCCGGCGGCCGGTGCTGATCAAGCGCATGACGCAAGCTCACTGCCGCTTCCACAAGCGGCGCCACAATTTGACCGCCGCCGTACCGATGAGCGCTCCCGCCCTCCCCCCTAGCGCCTCACCGGGCACGAAGAGGGGGGGCCGCGGGAGCACTGGGGATTCGATCAGCTCGAGGAGAGTCTCAGCGGAGCGCGACCAGCGATAACGGCCGGCAGCTTCCTTCATCGCCTCTTGGGCGTGTCCACGCACGGCCGGCTGGAGAAGTTGTTCCACCGCCGCGGCCAAACCCGACGCGTCGCCGGGAGGAACGGTGCGTCCCCAGCCCTCCCTCTCCGCCTCGGCGGAAAGCACATCCCCTCTGGTTCCAGCGAAGGGAAGCCGAGCCCACACGCAGTCGAGCAGGCGCGTCCGAAAGGCAAACTCGGCCTCGAGACAAGGTCTGTGCGCTGTAAGGGCCAGATCGGCGTCCAGCAGGACTGCGCCTCGTCGCGCGTAGGCGATCCAATGCTCGAGAAAGTGCACGCGATCCAGCAGGGAGAGCTGAGCGGTCGCTGCACGGGCGTCGTCGGCGGCCGCCCGCATGGCACCGCCCCCCGGCCGAGGTCCGGCCAGGAAAGCCAGATGAACTGTCTTTCCCCGACCGCGCAGGTCCGCGATGGCGCGCACGGCGAGCGAGGGGTCCATCCAATCCCACAGACCTCCCCAGAACAGCACGAGCGGGACGTCTGCTTGAAGGGCCAATTCGCCGCGCAGGGGGTGGCCCTCGGGAACCGGCGCGTCGTCCGGAATACCGAATGGAACGATACCGACGAGCCTGCGGGCTTCAGGGTCGCCGGCCAAAGTCGCAGGCGCCAGACGGCCTACGGCACCGAGCCAGCCCAACCATAGCGTCCGCTGCACGGACGAAGCGCACAAGATGTGGTCGGCGCGGCGTAGAAGAGCGAGCAAGCGGACGCGGACATGTGCAAGAGAGATGCGCTGCTCAGCGGTCGGATCGGGGCCAAACTGCGCGAGTTGCTCAAGCTGCACTGGGTCGTACAGATCGAGGACCAGTCGACCGCGCATGCGCAGTGCGATATCGATCGGAAAGCCGAAGCCTTGAGTGATGAGAACGTCGGCGCCCCTTGCTGCAGCGGAGAGGGCGTCTGAAGTGTAAGCCACGGCCTCGAAAGGCATGCTCCGCAAGGAGGTGGCGCCCTCTGCCACGAGCGTAACCTCGTGGTGGTGGGCGAGCCGGCTCGAGAGTTCGACCGCCCGGATCCCCGGTCCGGCCATGTCGTTGCCGACGCGGTCGGCACAGTGCCAGACGATCCTCATCCGGCACGAACATCCGTCGAGGGATGAAAGCCGAGCAGCTCGTGATAGCGCGCAATAGCTGGGGCTGCCGGTCCGTCGAATGCCAGGGCCCCATGGTCAAGGACGACCACGCGGTCGCAGAGCTCGGCCACCGAAGCCATCGCGTGTGAAACGTAAAGAATGGTGCATCCGCTTCTGCGGATCGCGTTGATGCGCTCCACGCACTTCGCTTGGAAGCGCTCGTCGCCGACGGCCAGCACTTCATCAATGATGAGAATCTCGGGATCGACGTCGGCTGCGATCGAGAACCCGAGGCGCGCGTACATGCCGGAGCTGTAGTTCTTGACCGGCTGATCGATGAAGTCCCCCAACTCGCTGAACTCGACGATGCGATCGAGCTTGGCCGCCATCACCTTTCGGCTATGCCCCATGAGCGCGCCATTCAGGTAGATGTTGTCCCGACCGGTCAGGTCGGGATCGAACCCGGCAGCGAGTTCGATCATGGGCGAAACCCTACCCTCGATGCGAACTTGGCCTAGGGTGGGTTTGAGGACACCGGCCGCCACCTTGAGCAGAGTTGATTTGCCCGAGCCGTTGTGCCCGATGAGTCCCACCGATTCGCCCGCTTTCACTTCCAGGCTCACGTGCTTGAGTGCCCAGAAATCGTCGTAGCGTTTCTGGTGCCTGAAGAGGCCAAGCACCGCCTCTTTGAGCGTATCGACTCGCTCGCGGTAGAGCCGGAAGCAGAGCCCGACATCCTTGAAGGAAATGGCACCCGGCATGGCTAAAAATGAAGGATGTGCTGATCCTGTCGGCGTAAGAATACACCCAGGCCGATCACCAACACACAAAGTGCAGCCGCTCCGGCGCTACCTATCTCAGCGGGGTCTGGGAAGCGCCCCTCGTAGAGTACTTCCTGGAACATCAACACGATGGGGGTGGCCGGGTTGAGTCGGAGCGGCCACCTCAGCCAACCGTAGGGAAGCTTATCGAGAAAGCTCACCGGATAGATGACCGGCGTGAGGTAGAACCAAACCTGAACGAGAATGTCGACGAGATGACGCATGTCACGGTAAAACACTGTCAGCGAACTGAAGAGAAGCGCCAGCCCCGCCGAGAACACGGTGGCACACACCATCGCCGGCACCACCGCTAGCCACGCTAGGCGTGGGCCACGGCCGAACGCGATGGCGATAGCCGCGAAGGGCACGAGCGAGAGTACGAGATCGACGAGTTTCGAAGCCACGATCGCGATCGGCCACACGAGTTGGGGCACGGCGACCTTCCGGATGAGTCCCTGATTGTTGAGCAGGCAGTGCGCAGAACCAGCGATGGATACCGAGATGAGCGTCCAGGGCAACAGTCCGCTCAGAATGAAAACCGGAAAGGCCGGCACACCTACCTTCATGATGAAGGAGAAGACGAGGGTGTAGACGATCATCTGCAGGAGTGGATTGAGAAGTGTCCATCCCATCCCGAGGACGCTGCGCTTGTAACGGACTTTAAGGTCCCGAGTAACCAGGAGCGAGACGAGCTCCCTGAACCTCCAGAGACCGCTAATCGACTGGACCAGCGTGGTCAAGGGTATCCCCGCTGCATCCATTGCTGATGGAAGACATCCAGGGCCGCGTCCACGGGCAACGGTTGTACCCGCAGGATGGAGGCCGCCCGGGCCGTCTTGAGACCCGACCGCAAGGGCCGAGGCGCGGCGAGCTTCATCTCTGCGAGGTGAACCGGGACGATTCTCGGCGTGAGCCCGAACCGCCGTGCCACTTGCCGGGCGAAATCCACCCGATCAAGGACGGTCGCCCCGCAAGTGTGCAGAAAGCCACGATAGGCGTGCTCGAGCAGAAGTTCGAGCGTCATGGAGGCGGCATTCTCGGCGAGCGTCGGCGAAACGAACTGGTCGTCGAAGGCTTTGACCGATTCACCTCGCGAGAGCTTCTCCACGACTTGGGTAGCGAAAGTGGCCTTCGCGCCGGGGCGACCGCTATACACCACGGCGACCCTGGCCACCGCGCAGTCGGGTGCGAGCAGAAGCGCCGCCTCCTCTCCGCACCGTTTTGTTCTGGCGTAGACACCGCGAGGATTGGGTTGGTCGTCCTCCGTGTAGGGCCCCGCCTCACCGTCGAATACGTAGTCCGTCGAGACCGCCACCAGGCGGGCTCCCAGATCACGACAGGCGCGCGCCACGGCAGCCGTTCCCTCGACGTTCACGCGCCACGCCCCCACCGGATCGCGCTCGCAGAGATCCACGTCTGTCATGGCCCCGGCGTGCAAGACCGCCTCAGCACGGAATTCGCGCAGCACCGTCTCGACGGCACACGGATCGCCCAGGTCCACTTCGACCCAACGAAAGTCACTCGCCGGCAAGCGACAGGCCCCCCGCCCTAGCGCCAGGAGCTCGTGGTGGCCACTCAGTTGCTGAACGGAGGCTCCCCCGAGAAGTCCGTTCGCGCCGGTGACGGCCACCCTCATTGTCTTGCCCCGTATTGTTTTTCGTAATACGCGCGATACTCCCCTGATATGACACGTTCCCACCAGCTCCGGTGCTGCCGATACCATTCCACCGTCGAGAGTAAACCCTCTTCGAACGCATGGTGTGGAACCCAGCCGAGCTCGCGCCGTGCCTTCGAAGCGTCGATGGCATAGCGCCGGTCATGCCCAGGGCGGTCCTTGACAAACTGGATGAGAGAATCGGGTTTGCCCACGAGCCTGAGGATTTCTCGCACCAATTCGAGATTGCGCCGCTCGCCCGAGGCTCCGAAATTGTAGACTTGACCTGGCTTCCCTCTCTCGAGCGCGGCGAGCAACCCCCTACAGTGGTCCTCGACATGGATCCAATCGCGCACGTTCGCACCGTCACCGTACACCGGAAGGGGCAAATCGCGGAGCGCGTTCGCGATCATGAGCGGGATGAGCTTTTCCGGAAACTGATAGGGGCCGTAGTTGTTCGAGCAGCGTGTGACTACCACTGGCAACTTGAAGGTATGAGCATAGGCGAGCGCTAGCAGGTCGCTGGACGCCTTCGAGGCCGAATAGGGGGAGGAGGGTGCGAGCGGTGTTGCCTCGGTGAAGAGACCTTCTGGACCGAGGGAACCGTACACCTCGTCCGTCGAGACGTGGAGAAAGCGCTCCACGGCAAACTCACGCGCGGCTTCCAGTAGGACTTGCGTACCCCGCACGTTGGTCTCGATGAAGACGGAGGGCGAAAGAATCGAGCGATCGACGTGGCTCTCCGCGGCCAGGTGCATGACTGCCTGAATACGCTCGGACCGCATGACCTCAGCCAATAACTCACCGTTAGTGACATCTCCTCTCACGAAGCGGTAATGCGGGTGGCCCTCCAGGTCGGCCAGGTTCTCGGCGTTACCGGCATAAGTGAGCTTGTCTAAGTTGACGATGCGCCATGCCGGTCGCTCGGCGACCAGGAGCCGGACGAGATTCGACCCTATGAAGCCGGCGCCACCCGTGAGAAGAATGTTCATGCGTTGTTCCCGCAGTCGATCCCGTACATCCCGAGTTCACTTATGACGCACTGTCCCGTCTGGCACATGCGCTTGTAGCGTGGCGCCGAGACGGGTGTCAACGGTTCAAGTGCCCTACCCTCCCACCATTTCAGGAGAAAATCCGGTCCCTAGGTGGGACGTCAGACCTGGAGCAGGTAGTCCTCGGAGGCGGTCGTCAGGTTCGGGTTGTAGTAGGGGTCGGCTGGAAGGACCGTCGCCCATCGCGTTCGCATGAGCAGCTCGTCCTCGACGGGATGCAACGCCTTGCGGGTGGCTGATTCGTAGTGAAGCACCCGTGCAAAGGGCGTGTAGATGACGAGGTAGCCCTTCGAACGCAGGCGGAGGCAGAAGTCGATGTCGTTAAACGCCACGCGAAGGCTCTCGTCGAAGCCTCCAAACTGCTTGAAGACCGGGCGCGGAACCATCATGCAGGCGCCGGTCACAGCGCTCGCATCTCGAATGACGTGCGGTAGGTAGAAATAGCCAGGGTCCGCATCGGGAAGGTGTTTGAAGGCATGGCCGGCGACGCCGCCGAGTCCCAGCACGACCCCAGCGTGCTGGAGAGTTCTCGTCGGGTACAGCAGCTTTGCACCTACTGCCCCCACCCCCGGGCGCACCGCGTGCTCGACCATCGCGTCGAGCCAATCGCTGTTAAGCACCTCCATGTCGTTGTTCATGAAAAGGAGCAGATCGCCAGTGGTTTCCGGAACCGCGAGGTTGTTCAGCGTGGACCAGTTGAAGGGAACGTCCCGCCGGACGACTCGGTGCCTCTTCGCCACCTGTTCGAGGTACGCGACCGCATCGAGCTCCGAACTCCCATTGTCGACCACCGAGATCTCGTATTCGCGATAGTCCGTCCTGTTCTCGATGCTCTCAATGCAGGTCCTCAGCATGTCTGCGTGGTCGCGCGTGAGAATGACAATCGACACGCTCGGGCGCGACGCGGGAAGGTCGTACCGGACACGGTATACGCCTGGTAACGGCATGGAGACCTTCCCTTGCGTCGAGCGCCGTTGCAAGGCCTCCTCGATAGCGCGCTGCCCCGACTCCAGAGCGTAGGGTTTGGCGGTGCGCTGGGCCGCAGCCGAGTGGGGAACCTTCCTCCAATGGTAGAGGACTTTCGGGACGTGGGCGATGTTGGAGGATCGCTCGGTCACACGTAGATACAGATCGTAGTCTTGGCTTCCCTCGAAGCCCGCCCGAAACCCTCCCGCCTCCTCGAGCACGCTGCGCCTCATCACGGCGAGGTGGCCAATGTAGTTCATCGAAAGAAGCAGATCGGGGGACCAGTCGGGTTTGAAGAACGGCTCGACTCTCTCGCCTCGGTCGTCCAACTTGTCCTCGTCCGAGTAAATGAGGTCGAGAGTGGGCGCACCCTGCAGCCTGTTCACAACCTCGAAGAGGGCGTCCAGCGACAACTCGTCATCGTGATCAAGCAACGCCACGAATTCGCCCCGGGCGGCGCCCAGCGCGGCGGAGCTGGCCCTTACGATGCCGGAATTGCGTTCGAGCCGGAGAGTTCGGATCCGTGGGTCGGCCCGAGAATATTCGGCGAGGACCTTGGGGACGTGCCGCTTCTTGGAACCGTCGTCGACCAGTACGAGCTCCCACTGATCGTACACCTGCTGGCGGACCGACTCGATGCAGCGACGGAGCCACTGCTCGTCGATGTCGTATACCGGAGTGAGGACACTCACGAGCGGCTTGTAGGCGAAAGCGGAGGCGACCTTGGCCAGCGCCGTCAAGCGCGATGGCGTCATGCGATTACGTTCAAGCCAAAGGCCGTACTGCCGGTCCCGAGTCGTCTCCTCGGGGTCAGCCTTGGCGTTCGCCAGGGTCGTGGTCGGGTGTTGCTTGACGAGATCCACAACTCGATCGAATACCCGGCGTGGAGCAGTTCCGGCGGCGAGGATGCGGTCGCGCGTTTGCCAGTAGCGAGTTACGGTGCGCCAGGCGGCAGTGCCATAAATAGTTTGGAGGGTGGCAGAACGTTCCTCGAGTGTGTTTCGGAGTAGCTTGTTCGCGCCCTCCAAGGTCTCGTTTTCCTTCCGGAGAGCAGCTAGGCTCTGCTCGAGTGAGCTAGCCTTGGCGAAGAGCAATTGGGCGGTATCATCGCTCTTCTTGCTGAGTTGCGCGTTCGCTTCCGCCTGCCTGACCACTTCACGCTCGGCCGCCTCAGCCCGCGCGACCGCAGATTGAGCCTGCGTGGCAGCTGCAGCCAGGGCTCGCTGCGCCGACGTTGCCCCGACTTTCGCGCCCTCCTCCAGGGAGAATCGCTGGCCGAGCGCGAAGAAGAAAGCGCGGATAAAAGCCGTGTCGTGCTCGCCGGCCGACAGAAGCGGGGCGAGGGCGTCGGGGGGATGCGCTCCAACCGCGACCACTCCCAGGCCATGACCGTGCGGGAACTCGAACGATGGATAACGGGCCTTGAGCGCCGCCCACACCGCAGCAACCCCGAAGTCGCGCTCCCGCACGTTGATGTCGTGCACAAGGAGGACTCCAGAGGGACTCATCTTGGGAAGCCACGTATCGAGGTCGTGCTGCACGGCCTCCCGGGTGTGAAGTCCGTCCACGTGAAGGAAATCGATCGTCCCATCCTCAAAGTGATTCGCGGCTTCATCGAAAGTACTCTGGATCAGCACGGAGAATCCGCCGTAAAGCGGATCGTGGTGCGTCCTCAGATCGGCAAGGACCTCTGGGCCGTAGAACCCCGCTTGCGAGTCACCCACCCAGGTATCGATCGCAAAACATCGAGTGGCGAGGTTGTTCTCTGCTACCGCTTGGCAGAATGCACAGTACGAGTCACCCCCATGCGTTCCGAGCTCCACGAGAATGCCGGGACGCAGCGCAGCAACCAAGTTCATCCCAAACGGGATGTGCTCTATCCAGGCCGAAATCCCCGACAGACGTCGCGGCCGGGTTAGGCAGATCGGGAGAGTGAATGAGTCGAGTGCTTGGTTCATGTGACCAGTGTTTCTCGTCTTTTCAAGTTCGTCCTGGCGGCTGTCGGCGTGATTAGCACGGCCCATCACCCTCAGCAACTCCGCACTGAGGTCGACACCTGCGACGATCTTGCGCGCCGCCCCACGGCACACGCTCGACTTTCAGGTCTAACGCGTGCTTCCGCACACGAATTTCAAGCGGCTGATTGTGCCGAACGCTCCGCGATAGGTCGCCACGCGCTGCTGCTCAGAAGGCTTGCCCCAGCCCGAGTCACATGAAAGTTCACAAAACGGAAATGGACTCCGAGCAACCCTGGCCGCTCTCATGGCTCGGGCCGCCCGCTCAGCCTAGCGGATATCGGTGTCATCGCAAGCGCCGGCTCACCCCGCGCTGGGTGGCCCGCTCGCGCTGCAGCCCGCGTCGGTGGCACAGCGTCGGCCATCGGCGTGTACAAGCGTCGCCTCGCTAACCAGTCGAACGTCACGAGAGTTCGTGGCCCGTGACCAATGACATTTCGCGAGGCCATTCCGCCCGTGTACTCCTTCCATTTCCATGGTATCTCCATGCTCGACCTGTGATGCGAATAACTTCACCGGCGGCCGTCCTCGCGTGGACCTTTAAGCCAGGAGGATCCCCGAAAGGGACGGAATCCGGGCTCGGCTTTGTCACCCCGGGCCAGAGGCTGCGGGCACCTCACCTTGGTGTCGAGCCCTGACCTAGCCCCACCGCATGCGCATCGGCATCGACGCCACCCTGGTCCGCCCCGATCGGCTCACCGGTGTGGAGCGCTACGCGCTGTCGCTCACCGCTGCGCTTGCGCGCCGCGCGCCCGGTGAGATCGTTCTCTTCACTCGACCTACCGCTCCGCCAGCGCTGAAGGAAATCCCGGTGGAGCAGCACGCATCTCCCTTTCAGCACCGCTTTTCCATCGAGCAAGCGTGGTTACCCGGCGCGGCCGCTCGAGCCCGTGTGGAGCTCCTGCACACTCTCGCCTTTCCAACTCCGCTCTTGTGGAGGGGACGGGCAGCCATCACCGTCCACGATGCCACTCCGTGGCTTCACCGCAATACGATTTCGGCCGGGATGCGCTACTACTACGGCCCCCTCTACCGACAGGCCCTCCGTCGAGCGGCGGGCGTCATCACGGTGAGCGAGGCGTCCCGCGCCGACCTCCTCTCCGCCCTCGGGCTACCTGCGGCGCGGGTCCATGTTACCCTGAACGGCGTCGATCGCTGCTTTTTCGAGAGCAAGCCGCCGAGCCGCAAGCGACCGCCCTATCTCCTAGCCGTAGGCACGCTTGAGCCTCGCAAGAATATCCCTCTACTGCTCGACGCCTTCCGGCGGTTGCGAGCCGACGGACGCGACCTCGAACTCGTGCTGGTTGGGCGGCAGGGGTGGGCCGATTCCCTGCCGCTCGCCGAGCTCGCGGCGCACGTCCGCCTCACCGGCGCTATCCCGGACAGCGAACTCGCCGAGATGTATGCGGGCGCGGCCTGCTTCGTCCTGCCCTCCCTCTACGAGGGCTTCGGACTGTGCCTGGCAGAGGCCATGGCCGCGGGTACACCGGCGGTGGCGAGCAACATCCCGGCCCTCCGCGAGCTCGGGAGCAACACGGTGCGCTATGCGAATCCAGAGTCCTCGAGCGACTTCGCCGAGGCCATCGGAGCCACCCTCGATCGGCGCGAAGAGGCGCTCGCCCTGGCCCACAGGGCGAAGGAACGCGCGCTTCGCTACAGCTGGGATACCTGTGCGGCCCAGACGCTCGAGATCTATCGAAGGCTCCTCGGGCAACGGTAGGCACGAGAGGCCTCCTGAACGAAACCAGGACAGCCGCGCTGGCGACCCCAGGTAAAGGCTGTCGAGCGGGTAATCACGCAGCACGCCTCGACACGGTCCAGATCTTCCCCACGCTCGTTGTTGACGTCGAACCCGTTGTTCTCGGACGAGCCACGCGATCCCTTACCCTCATCCCGCGAGGTGACGGCCATCGCGTGCAGGAGCCTCGCCCAGTTACCCGAGGGAGGTGAAGACCACCGCAGCGGATGCGACAAGCGCGATGAAGAAGAAGAGGACGCGGAGCCGCGTGCTCCCCCAGCCGTGCAGGCCCAGGGCCGCTACCAGGCTTGGGCTAGGCTGTGTACCATCGGAGAAACCGACAGTGCGAAACGCTGCGGATAGACTGGCACTCACGCATGTATAACGTCCCTTGCGTACACCCACCGCGTGCATCGGGCCGAATCCCGCCAAGAACTCCGGCACGCGAAAGGGTTGGGGACAACCGCCGCCAGTGACCAGACCGAAAGGGCGAGGTCGCGAGGGGTCAGCCCGACCCCTCCACTTCGCACCTCCAGCGCGGAGGTGATGACAAGCGGCGCTCGGTATACGATGCGCTCCTCATGCTCTCCTTGTCCGTGCTCGTTCCTGCCTTTAACGAGGAGCACCTCGTTGCTACTTCGCTCGCTCGCCTCGAGATCCTGGAGGAGAGTCCGCGCCTTTCCCGGGTACAGATCATCGTCGTCGACGACTGTTCAACAGATGGAACGGCAGAGGCCCTCCGGCACTTCGAATCCGAGCACATGGCCCACCCGGGATCGAAAATCGAGTGGCTCTTCTTGCGGCACGAGCGCAACCAAGGCAAAGGCAAGGCCATTCAGACGGCTCTTGCCCGCGCGAACTGTGAGATTACGGTCATCCACGACGCAGACCTTGAGTATCACCCGAAGGATCTGCTCACCATGGTCGAAGTTTTCGAGGAGGAGAATGCGGACGCGGTGTTCGGTTCGAGGTTCACTGGCTCGGCCGTGCGCAGGGTCCTGTTCTTCCACCACGAGTTGGGCAACCGCCTGATCACGTTCCTCGTGAGCCTTGCAACGAACCTTAATTTGACCGACGTCGAAACCTGTTACAAGGCAGTCAGGACCAACCTGCTCAAATCAATACCCATCATTTCCAACGACTTTCGCATCGAGCCCGAGCTCACCATCAAGCTGGCCAAGCGTGAAGCTCGTATCTTTGAAGTGCCTATCCGTTACTCAGGGCGCACCTACCAGGAAGGCAAGAAGATCAATTGGCGCGATGGCTTCGCAGCGCTCTGGGCCATCGTTCGCTTTGCCCTTTCAGACGAGCTCTATACCCGAGACGCCTTCGGAAGCAACATCCTGAGTCGGCTCGCACGCGCTCCCCGCTTTAATGCCTGGATGGCCGACGTCATCCGTCCATTCTGCGGCGCCCGGGTCCTCGAGATCGGCAGCGGCACCGGGAACCTGACGCGTTGGTTGATACCGCGGACACGGTATGTGGCGAGCGACATCAACCCCCTGTACTTGCAAACACTCGCTACTCTTAGAGCTGACCGGCCTTACCTCGAGGCCCAGCACACCGATGTCACCGACCGCGCATCCTTCCCTCGCCCCGAGGGCGGCTTCGACACGGTCATCTGCCTGAACGTGATCGAACACCTGGACGACGACATCGGAGCGCTCTCCAACATTCGCTCTGTACTCTCCGCGGAGGGCCGCGCGATCGTGCTCGTTCCCCAAGGCGAATCGCTCTTCGGCACCCTAGATGAAGTGCTCGGACACCGGAGGCGCTACACGGAGAAGACCCTTCGCAGCCGGGCCGAGGCTGCCGGTTTCAACGTGCGTTCCATCCTCCGCTTCAACCGCATCGGAACCGCGGCTTGGTTCTTGAACGGCAAACTTCTTAGGCGCCGCTCGTTCGGCCTTCTCCAGATCAAGGCCCTCAACCTACTCGTGCCACTCTTCCGCCTCGTCGACTCCTTCTTTCCCCTGCCAGCTCTCTCTTTGATTGCTATCCTGGAACCCAAGCAAGCGAGGATGGACGCCACCCAGGCGAAGATCCCGTTTGGTCGCCCCTAAAGGCCTCGGCCCGAACCGTGTACGTTGTCGACCGCCGTGAGCCCTGACTGATCCCCTCATTCCCACGGTCATGGGATGGGCCAATACGTAGACGATTCGCGGGTTTGGGATCATCGTGCCGCATCATGGACACCCAAGCTATTGATCGCAATCGCGTGCACGAGCTCGTCGCATCCATTTTCGAGGGGGACCTCCACGCCAAGCGCGTGGTGTCCCTGGGCAACGCGGTTGTTGGTGTACTCGAAGGCGCCGCCCTCGGTATCCACGCCATTGGCCGGGCGCTGGCTGTAGCGGCAGGGCTGGAGTCACGGCACGCGGTAAAGCAGGTGGACCGCCTGCTCAGCAACAGCGGCGTCGCCGTGTGGCAGCTCTTCGGGAGCTGGGTGCCTTTCGTGATCGGTGAGCGGCCGGAGATCATCGCCGCCCTCGACTGGACCGACTACGACGCCGACGACCAGTCCACGCTCGTCCTGTCGATGGTCACCAGCCATGGCCGGGCCACGCCGCTGATCTGGAAGACGGTGGTTAAGTCGAAGTTGAAGGGGTGGCGGAACGAGCATGAGGACAAACTCCTGGAGCGATTCAGGGAGGTGTTGCCCGCCGGCGTAAGGACGACCGTTCTCGCGGACCGCGGCTTCGGCGACCAGGCTCTCTACGAGCTGCTCAAGGATCAGCTCGGTCTGGACTTCGTGGTCCGCTTTCGAGGTGTCGTGAAGGTCGCCAGCGCCGAGGGCGAAGTGAAACCGGCTGCGGCATGGACGCCCAAGAATGGCCGGCCGCTGCTTCTTCGCGGCGCGCGGGTCACCAAGACCGGTCGCGAGACCGGCGCGGTGGTGTGCGTGAAAGCGAAAGGGATGAAGGAAGCCTGGCACCTCGCCACCAGCCGGACCGACCGGACTGGTAGCGAGATCGTGGCTCTCTACTCGAAAAGGTTCACGATTGAGGAGAGTTTTCGCGACCAGAAAAACCTCCGCTTCGGCATGGGCTTGTCCGAGACCCGCATCGGCTCGCCCGAGCGGCGCGACCGGTTACTGCTTGTGAGCGCCATCGCTGTTGCGCTGCTCACGATCCTCGGCGCGGCCGGCGAGGCCATCGGCATCGACAAGTATCTGAAGACCAACACGGTCAAGCACCGGACGCTCTCGTTGTTGAATCAGGGACTATTCCACTATGCAGCCTTGCCGAACATGAAGCAGGAGCGCGCCCAGGCGCTCATGGCCAAGTTCGACGAGATGCTCCGCCAGCACCGCGTCTTCCGCGAAGTCTTTGGGCTCATATGAGGGGATACCTCAGCCGTGAGCCAGCTAGCCGCCACATCCAGGACTGCCCTTGCTTGAGTACTCACCGTTCCTGAACGGTGGCTCTCGGCGCTCGGCCTACTGGCAAAACCGACCGCATCAATAAATGGCGTCGGTCGTTGCTTCTACCTGAGCAAGCCCGAGCCGCAAGCGGCCATATCTCTTGGCTGCGGGACCGCCCGAATCCCACATTCCTGCGCTACACGTGGCGGCGAGCAACATCCCCGCCCTGCGCGAACTCGGGAGCGACACGGTTCGCTACGCTAATCCCAAGTCCTCGAGCGATTGCGCCGATGCCATCGGAGCCGCCCTCGATCGGCGGGCGGAGGCCCTCGCCTTGGCCTAGAGGGCAACGGATCGCGCGCTGCGCTACAGCTGGGACACCTGCGCGGCCCAGACCCTCGAGATCTATCGCAGGCTCATCGGCGGCCGGTAGCTTGCGGGAGACTTCCCGACCGGACGAGGACCGTCGCGATGGCGACAGCGAACCCAATCCCGTAGGCCGCCTCGCTCGCGTAGAGCGTGTCGTGCACGAACGAGGTGGCCGCCATGGCGAGGACTGCAGCGAGGCCCCCCACCGCCGCACTCCGGGAGAGCGCGTCCTCGCTCGACCAGGCCGGGCGCCAGAAGGCACGGACGAGGAGCGCCCAGTAGGCGGCGAGGGCCGCGCAGAGGAGCGGCCCACCCTCGGCCCAGGCGCTGAGAAAGCTGTCGTGGCACCAGGCCCTGAGCTTGCCCTGGGGTTCCAGGCGATTGTAATAGGGGATGCTGCGCACCGGAAGGTTGCCGAAGCCTACCCCGGTGAGCGGGTAATCGTGCACGACCGCCCGACACACCGTCCAGATCTCCTCGCGATCGTGGTTGATATCGAACCCCTTGTTCTCGACGAGCCACGCGATGCGTACCCTCACCCCGGGGTGAAGTGCCATGGCGAGGGCGGCCAAAAGCGTGAACGGGATGGCAAAGCGCCGAGTACGCCTTCCGAAGACCATGATGACGAGGGCAGCGAAGAGGAGGGTCACCCAGGCCGCCCGCGAGAGGGTGAGGACCACCGCAGCCGATGCGGCAAAGGTCGTGAAAAACAGGAGGAGGCGCAGCCCCGTCCTCACCCGGCCCTGGAGGGCCAAGGCCGCCCCGAGACACAAGGGTGGGGTGAGATTGTGGGCGAGCCGCTGGTACCAGCGGAAGAAACCGACGGCGGCGAAACGCTGCGGATAGACCGGCACGATGGCGTGCACCACGTCGTTACGCAGGCCCAGCGCGTGCAGCGGGTCGAACCCCGTCAAGAACTGCGGCCAGGCGAGGAGGCTCGGGACGAGGGCAGCCACCGACCAGACCGAGAGGGCAAGGATCGCCCGCTCGCGGGGCGTCGCCCCGAAGAGGGTCGCCCCTTCACCCCCCACCTCCAGAGCGGAGACGATGACCACGGGCGCGAGGATGGAGCGCCACAGCGTGGCCTCGTGCCAGCCGACGGGAGGGGAACCGGCGAGCGCCCCGAGGAGGACGGAGAGGAGCGCGGCGGCCGAGAGGAGCAGGCAAGGAAGGTCGAGCGCACTTCTCGCCCACACCGGACGGCCCTTGAGCCGCAAGAGCAGGAGCGCTGCGAGCGCAGTGACGAGGCCGATCTGCGTGCCGGCGATGGAGATGGGCAGAAATACTGCGTGGGCGAGCACGCCCAGCACCGCCAGGGCCCTCAACGCCGTCTCCCAGCGGGCCGGGCGAGAGAGCGCGTGAGCGACACCGAGGGCGACGTCACCGTTCGGCATGGACCATCCAAGTTAGCACGGGCTCGGGACGGTTCACGCGTATCGCTTGAGCGCGAACAGGCCGACGAGGAAGAAGAGTCCATCCGGGACCCAGGCCGCGACGGCCGGGGAAAGGCGCCCCGCGATTCCGAGCGACCAGAAGAAGCCCTGGACGGCCCAGAATACTAGCGAGACCGACACCGCCTCGAGGAGCGCTGCGGTGATGTGCCCTCGACGCTCACGTCGCAGGGCGAGGCCGAGCGCCACGAGGCCGGCCGGTACGCCCGCCAGCGGGTACGACAGGCGGTGGTGCCACTCGATGTCGAAGTCCTGAGCCGGTAGACCAAGCCGGCGCCGAAGCGCGATCTGCTGGCCGAGGACCGCGCGGCGGAGCTGCGATGGGCGCCCGGGGCGCAGGGCGAAGGCGCCCGGGTCCTCGTCGAATCGGTAGATCTCGCGCGGAAAGAGGAGCAAGTCGACTCCGCCGTCGTCGCGAAAGGTCCGCTCGGCCACGTCCTCGAGTACCCAGTCCCCCGCGACTGGCCCCGGCGCCATTCGGGCCGCATCGATGCGGCGGACGAGCCGAAAGTCCTCGGTCACCTCGAGGATCGTCACCCGCTCGAAGGCCCCGCCCTCCCCGCTCCCGCGCAGGTGGTAGATGCGGCGGCCGTTCCTCCCTCGGAACCAGCGCTTGGGTTCTTGGGTAGTTCCGGCCCGATGGAAACGCCGCACCAGGATCTCGTCGGCGCGCGCGGTGGCGCGCACCACCACCGTGTCCCCGCTTCCGATCTGGAGCCCGGCCAGGATGAGCGACAGCACCAGGACCGGCCCGGCCACCCAGAAGGGCCCCAGGCCGAGCGCGCGCATGGCCGTGTACTCCCGGCTACGGCGCAGGTCGCTCGCGGTGACCGCGGCGGCGAGGAGCAGGGCGGCCGGCGCGGTCTGGTACCCCACCACCGCCGCCCGGTTCGCGTAGAGCTCGAGCACGGCGGTGAACCAGCCCGGGCCCCGGAAGATGGCAGCGTTCTCGGCAAAGTCCACCACGAGGAAGATGAGCACCACCGCGGTGAGCGCTCCGAAGAAGGCGACGAGGGCCCTCCGGAAGACATGGACGAAGAGCCTCACCGGACGGCCCCGGGGCCCCTCAGCTCGACGAGCGCGATGAGCGCCACCCCGAGGAGCGCGGCCGCGATGTTCGGCAGGTTCGGGCCCAACCAGGCCGAGAGCGCACCTCGCGTGGACAGCCCCTCGCCCACGCGAAGTATGGCGTAGTAGGCGATGACCACAAGCAGGGTAACCGCGTAGCCGAAGGCGCGCCCACCGCGTCGGGCGACCCCGACGGGCACGGCGAGGAGTGCGAAGGCCAGGATGGCGACCGGACCCGCGATACGCCGGTGCAGGAAAGTCCACCAGCGCCGCACCGTCTCCGGCTCCTTCGCCGCGCGCGCCCGGGCCATGATCTCGTGCGGCCCGAGCTCGAAGGGGGAACCGATGAGGCGGTTGCGGTCGGACAGGGCCGCCCCGAGCCCCAGCGTGATGGTGCCCTTCTGGTAATGACCGAAGAAGTATTCGTCTGTCTGCAGCTCCTCCCGGTGAATCTCGCCCGTCTCGAGGTGGAGCTCCATGCGCTCCCCCGCTCCCGCCGGCTCGAGCCGGCCTCCCTGGGCGAGCGCCAGGAGGGGAGCGGCCGGGTCGGTTCGGTCCGAGATGAGCACGTGCGTCCAGTGGCCACCCTCCGTCGACTCGGCGTAAAGCGTGAAGTTGGGGATGTCCTCAAAGAAGACTCCCGCCTGCACGTCGCGCGAGACGTTCCGGCGAATGATGTCGTTGAGCCGCAGCCGCGCGTCGCGCAGCCCGGCTGGCTCCAGCACAAGCCCCACCCACAGCGCGAGCCCCGCCACCACGAAGCCGACCGCGAGCGGGACGGGGACGAGCCGCAGCGGGGAGATGCCAGCTGCCCCGAGCGCCACCATCTCTCGATCCTCGGTGAGCCGGCCGAGTCCGAGCACCGCTCCGAGCAGGAAGGAGACGGGCAGCACGTAGCCGAGGAAGTGCGGGACGAGGTCGCCCATGACCGCGAGGAGGTCCCGGAAGGAGACCCCCGAGCCGAGCAGGACGTCGGCCTGGGCCAGGATCTGGGTGGCGATGAGAACCTGGGTCAAGAAGAGCACGGCCGCGGCGAAGGGCAGCAGGATCTCGCTCGCGAGATAGCGGTCGATCGCGGTCATGCGCGCGCTCGGCTTCGCCTCCGGTGCGCGGGGCGGACCGCCCGGTGTCGGCGCATCACTTCTTCTCGGTGCCGGCGAGGCGCACCTGAAGGGCCTGGTCCTTCGCCTCGACCTCGCGCGCCATGCGTTCGCGTTGCTCGCGCACCTTCTGCGCCACCTGCGGATCGGACCTTCCCAGCATGCGCGCGGCGAGGAGTCCCGCGTTGCGGGCACCCGACTTGCCCACCGCGAGCGTACCCACCGGCACGCCGCCCGGCATCTGGACCATCGCGAGCAAGGCATCGAATCCGCTGAGATCGGTCGATGCGAGTGGGACGCCCAGCACGGGCAGTTCCGTCTCGGCGGCCACCACACCAGCGAGGTGCGCTGCCGCTCCGGCGCCGCAGATGATGACCTCGATACCCCGGGAGGCCGCCTCCCGCGCCAATCGGCCGGTGCGCTCGGGCGTGCGGTGGGCCGAGGACACCCGGACCTCACAGCCGACCCCGACCTCGTCAAGCGCCTTCTTCGCCTCGGACATGACCTCGAAGTCCGAGTCCGAACCCATGAGGATGAGAACCCTAGGTTGCATCTCGGCTCCCGGTTCAGAGAACTCCGATGTCGCGTCGATAATGACCACCCCGTAGCTCGATCCGGCCGAGGGCCCGGTAGGCGCGGTCGCGCGCCTCGGCGAGATCGGAGCCGAGGGCGCACACGGACAGCACGCGGCCGCCCGAGGTGATGAGCTCTCCACTCGGCCGCCGCGCCGTCCCGGCGTGGAATACCTGGACATCCTCCCCGAAAGGGGCCTCCGCCCCGGCGATGACATCTCCGGTCGCCGGCTTGCCTGGATAACCTTCTGCGGCGAGGACCACACCGACTGCCGCTCGCGGGTCGACCGAGAACTCAGCCGCGCTGAGGTCACCTTGCGCCGAGGCGACGAGGGCGGGGACGAGATCCCCCTTGAGGCGCATGAGGGTCGGCTGGGTTTCCGGGTCGCCCATGCGGGCGTTGAATTCGATGACCTTCACTCCCTGCCTGGTGAGCATGAGACCGGCGTAGAGCGCTCCCCGGAAGGTCCGTCCACGTCGGGTGAGCTCGCGGAGCACCGGCAAGAACACGCGGCGCTCGACTTCTTCGAGGATAGCGGGCGTCACCTTGACGGTGGGCGAGTAAGCGCCCATGCCTCCGGTGTTCGGCCCCTCATCGCCGTCGCGAACGCGCTTGTGATCCTGGGCGGGCGGCAGGATGCGCACCCTTTCGCCGTCAGTGAGGGCGATCACGCTCGCCTCGGGGCCCTCGAGGCGCTCCTCGACGACCACCGTTTCCCCGGCCTCCCCGTGGAGGCGCCGGACGAGCATGGCCTCGAGAGCGGCCTTCGCCTCGGCGAGGCTTCCCGCCACGACGACGCCCTTGCCCGCGGCGAGTCCGTCCGCCTTCACGGCCACCCGGCCTTCGCGTGCGCGAGCGAAGGCGAGGGCGGGCTCGAGTTCGGTGAAGACGCCGTGGGCGGCGGTGGGAACGTGCGCCGCAAGCATGACTTCCTTCGCGAAAGCCTTCGAACCCTCGATCTCGGCGGCGGCCGCCGTAGGACCGAAGACCGGAACGCGAGCAGCGAGGAGCCTATCGGCGAGCCCCCGCACGAGCGGCGCTTCCGGCCCGATCACCACGAGCTCGACGGAGAGCCGACGCGCCTCGCGGACGATCCCATCAAGGTCATCCGCCGTTTGGGGCAACAGCTGTGCCACCTGCGCCATTCCAGGATTGCCGGGGGCGCAGTAGAGCGTTCGGACGAGAGGGCTCTTCGAAATCTTCCAGGCGAGGGCGTGCTCGCGACCGCCGGAGCCGACGACGAGGATGCGCATGGAAGGGCGGTTTATACCACAGTGCGTCGCACGCGCCCGACCCGCTTTGGCGAGGGGACGTCAGTGCCGGAAGTGGCGCATTCCGGTCGCCACCATGGCGAGGCCCGCTCCGTCGGCCGCCGCGATAACTTCGGCATCGCGGATTGACCCGCCGGGCTGGATGATGGCGGTCGCGCCAGCCTTGATGATCTCCTCCACTCCGTCCCTGAACGGGAAGAAGGCATCGGAGGCGACACAGGATGCGCCGAGCGGTACAACCGCCTTCATGACCGCGGTTTTCACCGATTCGACGCGGCTCGTCTGCCCCCCCCCGATGGCGCTCGTGCGATCACTTGTCGCGAAGACGATGGCGTTCGACTTCACGTGCTTCACGACCTTCCAGGCGAAGAGAAGGGCTAACCACTCCGGCTCGGTCGGCGCGCGACGGGTGAGGACCCGGCAGTCCTCCCTGCGCACCTCGCCGAGGTCGCGATCCATGACGAGCAGGCCCCCCACGATCGAGCGCATCTCGCGCGCCTCCTCCGGACGGCGGCGCCAGCTGGCGCGCGGCACACCCAGGCGAGCGTTCTCGAGGACCCGCAAGCCTTTCTTGGCAGAGAGGGCCGATCGGGCCTCGGGGGTGTACGACGGGGCCATCACGCACTCGAGGAAGAGGCTCGTGAGTGCCTTCGCCGCGGCGGCATCGACCGGCCGGTTCAGGGCGACGATCCCGCCGAAGGCGGAGACGGGGTCACAAGCGCGAGCCCGCTCGAAGGCCTCCGCCGAACTTTCACCGAGCGCCACGCCGCAGGGTGTGTTGTGCTTCACGATGACACAGGCCGTCCCCTCGAATTCCTTCACGCAGGCAAGCGCCGCCTCGAGGTCGAGGAGGTTATTGTAACTGAGCTCCTTGCCCTGCAGGACATCGGAGAAGGCGACGGTGGGTTCCTCTGGCTCGCGCTCGGCACGGTAGAAGGCCCCGGCCTGGTGGGGGTTCTCCCCGTAGCGCAGGTCGCGTACCTTTCCGTAAATGGCGCTCACCACATCCGGGAAGTGCCCGGGAGCCGCGGTGGGGCTCGTGCGAGCCGAGAGATATTCGCTGATGGCCGCATCGTAGGCTGCGGTGTGAGCGAAGGCCTTGCGCATGAGCACGAAGCGCGTCTCGTTCGAGACCACCCCGGTCGACTCGATCTCGGTCGCCACCTGGTCGTAGTCCTTGGGATCGACAACCACGGCCACGTGAGCCGCGTTCTTGGCGGCGGCCCGCACCAGGGTGGGTCCCCCGATGTCGATCTCCTCGACACACGTCTCGAAAGGTCGTCCGGCTTCTACCGCCTGACGGAAGGGATAGAGGTTCACCACCACAAGGTCGATGGGAACGATCCCACGCTCCGCGATGTCCGCTTCGTCGGAGGGCAGGCCGCGGCGGAAGAGGATGCCGCCATGCACGCGCGGGTGAAGCGTCTTCACGCGCCCTCCCAGGATCTCCGGCGCGTGGGTGAATTCCCCAACGGGGATGACCTTGAGCCCGGCCTCGGTGAGCGCCCGTTCCGTGCCTCCGGTGGAAAGGATCTCGACCCCCCGTGCGGCGAGGCGACGGGCCAGGTCGACGAGTCCCGCCTTGTCGGAGACGGACAGGATGGCACGGCGGACCATGGGCACCTCCCGAGGGCGCCCTTGTAGCGTCCGGGAACCGGAAGTTCAAGGATCGTGCGGCCCGGCGCCGTCATCCTGCCGAGGAGGGACGGGGTCGCGCCGTGGCTCGTCCTCCGCGATGGCCCGCAGCTTCTGGAGGCCGCGCGTCTCCACCTGGCGGATGCGCTCTCGGGTCAGGTTCATGATGCCGCCCACCTCTTCGAGAGTGATGCCACCCCGGTCAGCCACATCGAGCGCGCAGGTCTCCTCGAGCTCCCAGATCTCCTTGTCGGGGAAGTTGAGCTTGATGGAGCCCGTGGCCGGATTCACGTCGAGATAGAGGTGATGCTTGCAGGAGACGAACATGCATGGCCGAGCGGCCTGGGCACAGTCCGCGCGGGAGCGGGGACGAGCCCTGTCGATCTCCTCGACGATCGCGGCGAGCTCGGGGTCGACTACACCGAGCGCTCGCTGGCGGCGTAGGTCGCGCGCGATCTCCTTGCGCGACATGGTCTTCGAACGCCGCCTGCCCTTGCGCCCCTCGAGGTCGGCCTCGCCTTGATCCGCCTGCTGCTCCCAGAGCCCCGGTTCGACCGGATCGGCACTTCGCCTCGGTTCGCTCATCCCCACGCCTCCCGTCCTGTCCGCCCGCCCCTTGAGGGGCCCATGCACCCACGCCTGCACGCCCTCGGCGCCTTCGCCCTCACCCCACGTCCGCCGCGCCTGCGCTGGGCACGGTCGCGATCCGCCCTCCCACGCGCTCGATGCGCTGCAGGGCCGAGCGCATCTCCCGCCCGGCCCGGGTCAACTCACGCTCGACCTCCCGACGCCGCGGGTGTGTCCGCGCGCGGCGCACGAGCTCCTCGACGAGTTCGCTCCAGTCGCCCTCGACTTCCTCTAGGCGGTGCTTCAACGCCACGAAGCTCGCCCGGATGTCCTCGAGGGTCAGGCCCTCCGCCATCATGCGCTTGATGAGATCGATGCGCCGGATCACCGACACCGGGTAGAGACCGGTCGAGCCGGTGTGCTTGCCCTTGCGCCCCACCCGCCTGCTCCGCGGGAGGAGGCCGGCCTGCACGTACTTGCGGAAGGTGGCAGCCGAAAGGCGAGCCCCACGCCCCTGGAAGGTCCGCACCACCTCCCGGCTCGTGACACCTCCCGGGCGCTCGCGCTCGACACGCCTGAGGTCCGAGGCTCGGAGAAGGAATGGCATACTTTGAAAATAATCTACTGAAAATTTGACATTGAAGATACTTCTTCCGGCTGCCTTCGTCAACGCACACAAGGCCGACGACTTCAGGGCTTCACTCGACGAGGGAGTTCCCCGCGCGCCCTCGGGGGGCCCTGCCTCGAACCGGGCAGTGGGTGGCGCGGCAGACGAACGCGCGGCTGTGCACGCGCACCTTTGCCGCAAAGTCGCCTGGGTCCGCGAAGACCGCTCCCTCCGGGGGTCCTCGAGCCGGGTAGGCGGGCGCGCGCGAGCCAAATTGGGCGAAAGCACAGCGACCCAGCCGCCTTGCAGACCAGCGGCGAGGAGTTCGCATACGCGCTATGGGAGGGGTGCGACCGCCATGCTCTCGACCGCACTCCTCGCCTTGGTAGTCAGCACACCCGCCGCGTCAAGCGCGCGGCGTCCCGATGCGCGCCTGGAGGTACTCGGAGCGATGACCGCCGAGGGAACACGCTCAATGGACCGGATCCGCATCGCAGGCTTCGAGCCCCCCTATTACGTGGGGTACGAGCTCAAGGACCGGCGCGAGGAACGTGTGGGAGGCCGCTACGACGCCCTTTACGAGGACTCATCCAAGCACACCCGCAAGCTGTACGCCGACGTCCGGGTAGGGAGCTACGACCTCGATTCCTCGAGCCGCGACGACCGTGGGTTCATCCTTGGACCGCAGAGCGACTCCTACGATGCCCCGCGCGATGGACCCATCGAGGATCGTCCGCAAGCGCTGCGCAATACGCTGTGGCTCCTCACCGACGAGAAATACAAGGACGCGCTGGCGAGCTTCTTCAGGTTGAAGTCCAAGCGGGTCTATCGCGAGGACGAGCCCGGGCGAGCCCCGCCCTTCAGTCGCGAGATCGCGCAGCACCACGTCGATGAACCGTTGCCTTTTGCCTTCGATAGGGAGCGGTGGCCCGCCGAGGTGCGCCGGTCGGTGAATCCCTTCGCGCATTCGAACGGTCATGCGCGCAGCCAGGGCTCGCGAGCCCCATTGGCCCGGATGGGCAATCTCTTCGTGACCTCGACGCACCGTTTGCCGATGACCGCGCTAGAGCGGATGCTCATTGAGAAGGCCAGGCGGCAAGGAAAGCCCTACGGGCTCATCATCCGCGATGTGGCCGGAGGTGACACGAGCACCGCCACCTATGGTTATCAAGCGTTCGAGGGGACGCCGCGCCTCGCCTACCGTGTCGGTGTGAACACGAGTGAGGAAGAGCTCGTGCGCGGCGTCGAGCTCGTGGGAACTCCCCTCGGCAGCGTGAGCAAGGTCGTCGCCACCGGCGAGGAGGAGCGGGTCTTCAACGGCTTCTGCGGCGCCGAGAGCGGCTACCTTCCCGTCTCGACCATCGCGCCGGCCGCGCTCGTCTCGGAAATGGAGTTCGAGCGCGTTCCGCGCGCCAAAGAGAGGGGCCCCATCCTTCCCGCTCCATGGGAACGCCCCCGCGAACCATGAGCGTGCCATCCACTCTCCCCTTCGATCTGCCTCCCCTCGACGAAGTCTTGGGACAACCCGGCGAGCGGGCCCTCGCCTCCCTCGCGGGCGTGGGCTGGCGGCCCTATGCCACCCCCATCGGGCTCGACCCCGAACATCGGCGGCTCTTCAACATCGACCTGAGCGAGCCGGAGATGGCCTTTCTCGACGGAGAGGAGCTCATCGCGGTCGCCCACGTCGAGGCCGACCGCGCCGGACGGGTGACGCTCCTCGAGATCTCGGCTTCCTCGCCGGTCCCGCCGGACGCCTTGGCGAGGGCCCTCCTCCCCCACCCCGGCGAACCCCGCCTCTCCGGCGGAGATGATGCGCGCGTGTGGGTGTGGGGCCCGGAGAGCGGAGGGGCCGGACTCGTCCGAGGCGAGCCGGTGAGACTGTGGATCTGCTCCGAGCGCGCTTACGGAGACCGGCTCTGGGCCACCGTCAGCTTGGTCCGCCAAGGCTAAGGGTTTACACCCACCCTCGCACCGGCGAGATCGAGCAGGAGCGGGGCCACGCCGGTGAGGTCCTTCACCGAATCGACGCGCGCCGCGGCCTCGCCGAAGCCAAGGATCGGGACTTGCCCCAGGGTGTGATTGCGCGAGGAGAGGTCCTCTACGTTGCCGTGGTCGCTCGCCACGAGGAGGGACCAGCCGTCGGGAAGGCCGGTCACGAGTTCGCGCAGGAATGCGTCGAGCCGGCCGAGCGTCTCGAGCGCTTGCTCCATCGAGCGGGCATGGCCGGCCTCGTCGCTTTCGAAGAACTCGAACAGGGTGAGATCGTGCTTCTCGGAAAGACCGAGGAGGATATCGGCCGCCTGGGCGGGGGAGCGCCTCGGTATCCCCGCGCCCATGCGAAAAGCTCGGGCCGCGGTGATGTCGGGCGTGAGGCCGAGACCCCGACGCGCGTCGGCCCAGGTTCGAAAGCGCGCGGGCCCGGCCGAGAACGCCACCGTGGTGGCCGACGGGCGAAGCCGGCGCTTCTCGAGCGAGAACTCCGGCTCGCCTTCGCAGTCGAAGCCAATGGCCCTCAGGTACGCGACCGGGTAGGCGTTGGCGAAGGTGCCGCTCCGGCCTGATTGGGCGAGGGCCCGAAAGATGGAGTGACGCAGAAGCAGCTCTCGCAAGCGCGCGTTCGGGAACCCGAGCAGGTGCCGGCCGATGGCCCGCGGTGCATTCTCGCCGGTGAGCAAGGTGGTCTGCCCGGTGGCGGACTGCGGCCGTCCTGGCACCCCCAGGCAGGCGTCCGCCCTCGCTGCCCGCCCGGCCCGGGGCAAGCCCACCCCACTCCCGTCCGCGAACTGCCCGAGCAGGAACTCGCCGCGAGCGAGCGGATTCACTTCCGGGTCTCGGGCACCCACCCCGACGCCGTCGACGAAGACGAAGAGGACGGGCATATCCGAACCTATAATCCACCCGGTGCGCCAGTCCCAACGGGTCGCAGCCCTCTGTATCGTCGCGCTCGGCTGTGCGGGGGCCAGGGTCGCCCCCGTACCTGCCCCGGCTCCCTCTTCGCCTCCGCCCCCGACCCGGGAAGCCAAACCGGCTCCGGCTCCGCCTCCCCCGGCCTCCAAGCACCCGTCGGACACGCCCGCTATCTCTCCCGGTCTTTCCGCCTCGCAAGTCCGCCAAGCTCTCGGCGCTCCTCTGCGCGTCGAGCGCCTGAGCTCGAGCCTCTCCGGAGCTGTCTACGAGCGCTGGGTCTATCCGGAGCGCGAGGTGGTGCTCCTCGACGGGTTCGTGGTCGACGTCGTGCCTTAGCTCGGGCCAGCGTGCCCGTGAGCCGGGTCGAGCCCAGGGAATCCTTCGGTTCGCCTGCAAGCCGACCCATGCTGGAGCTCAGCATTTCGAGTCACCCTCTTCGCAGCCGCGCTCGGACACTTTCGGTGTCGGGGCGTGGATCGCCGAGTTATGGTGCCCTCTCCAGGGGTCCTACATGCCGCGCCTCCCCGACCTCCGCTTCGCTCCGGATTGCACGATCGAGCTCGACGGCAGTCCGGTTCCAGCTCGCCGGGGGGAAAGCGTCGCCGTGGCCCTGCTCGCTGCGGGGCACGCCGTCCTCGGTCGCAGCGCAAAGTACCACCGCCCGCGGGGAGCATTCTGCCTGTCCGGCTCCTGCCACGCTTGCTGTGCCCGGATCGACGGGGTACCGAACCAGCGTTCCTGTCGCGTGCCGTGCCGACCCGGACTCGTGGTCTCGACCCAGAACGGTTTTCCCTCTGCCCGGTGCGATCTCCTGGGTGTGCTCGACCGCGTGTATGCACGAGGCCTTGACCATCACCACCTCATGACCTCGAGCGCCCTGCTGAACCGGCTGGCCATCGCCACCTCTCGCCGATTCACCGGACAGGGCAGGCTCCCGGACCGCCTTCTTTCACCCGCCGCGTCCGCCAGGGAAGAGCGTTGGGATGCCTTGGTCGTCGGCGGTGGTCCGGCCGGATTGGGTGCGGCCGAGGCCCTTGCAGGCACCGGCGTGCCTGTCCTTCTAGCAGAATCCGATTCGCTCCTGGGTGGGCGGCTGCGCTGCGGTCTCGGCCGGGCAGCGGATCCAGCTCTCAGCTGGGCCGCTGAGGTCGCTCGCAAGGTGACCGAACAGGGGGGGCAGGTCCTGCTCAATGCCACGGCGCTCGGCATCTGGCAGGATGGTGGAAGCCGGGTGGTGGTGCTGCGTGTCGAGGAGGGCACGCCGCCTCTGCGGCTCGTCTACGCCACCCGCGTGGTGCTCGCCACCGGCACCCATCCCACGCCCCCTCCCCTGCCCCGCAACGATTTGCCCGGGCTCCTCGCCGCACGAGGACTCGCGCGCGCTCTGTCCGAAAACGGCCTCGTACCAGGAAGCTTCGCGGTGGTACTCGGCGAAAATGAGGAGGCGAGCGCCCTCGCCGAGCGACTGTGGAAGGCGGGCATGCAGGTGCGACCCACGTCGACGGCGAGCGACCTGCGCGGCGGCCGTCGCATCCGCTCGGTTCGGCTTTCGCACGGCGAGCGGGTGGCCTGCGACACCCTGGTCGTCGCCGGTACCCGTGCTCCGGCTAGCGACCTCGCCCGTCAAGCCGGGGCAGCTCTGGTGTTCGATGAAGAGGCGAAGCTCTGGCGCGTAAAGGCCTCACCTTTCGGAGAGACGGGCCGAGCCGGTCTCTGGGTGGCGGGCGAGATGATGTTCCCCTTGAGCGCAGACGAAGCGGCCGAGACGGGGCGCCGCGCCGGCAAGGCGGCCCATGGCCACAGCTAAGACGGTGCTCTGTCCCTGCGAGGACGTGACGCTCGAGGACGTGCACCACGCCTTCGCGGCTGGTCACCGCGATCTCGAGTCGGTGAAGCGCTACACCGGGTTCGGCACCGGTCCTTGCCAGGCCAAGAGCTGTCTCGCCCTCGTCACCTCGGAACTGGCGCGCCTCGGGGCCACGCCCGCCGAGATTTTTCCCTTCACCGAGCGACCACCCGTCGAGCCTTTGACCCTGGCCGATCTGTGCAGCATCGATCCCAAGGCGCTGTCCCTCGAGCGTCCACCCTCGCCCGAGCCGCTCGCCCCTCTGCCCGAGTCGCGGCCTCGCTCGAGTCACGAGGTTCCTGCCCGCGCCGGCGTGGTTGTGGTGGGGGGTGGGATTATGGGTCTCGGACTCGCTTACAACCTGGCCCGACGAGGGGTGACGGACGTGGTCGTGCTCGAGCGCGGCTACCTCAACGCCGGCGCCTCCGGGCGCAACGGCGGCGGGGTGCGTACCCAGTGGACCACCCCCACCATGATTCGATTGGCCCGCCGATCGATCGAGCTGTGTCGCCGCTTCGCGGTCGACCTCGGCATCAATGTCTGGATGCGCCAGGGAGGTTATCTTTTTTTGGCCCCGGCTCGCAAAGAGGCCGAGCTTCTCGAGCGGAACCTCCGCGTGCATGAGGCGAACGGGCTGAGAACGCGGCTCGTGTCGCGCGACGAGGCCCTCGACATCGTTCCCGAGCTCGATCCGGTGCAGTTCGTAGCCGGGGCCTTTAACCCCGACGATGGCGTCGTCTTTCCGTGGCCCTTCCTTTGGGGTTATGCCACTCGGGCCGAGTCTCTCGGCGTGCGGGTCCTCACTTTCACGCGCGTGACAGGGTTCGAGACATCCGGCAGGAGGCTCACCGTGGTCGTGACGGATCGCGGCCGGATCTCGTGCGACCGGGTGGTCAACGCGGCCGGCGCCTGGTCGAAGGAGGTAGCTGCCCTGGCCGGCGTTTCGCTGCCCAACCGTCCCATCCGCCACGAGATCCTGGTCACGGAGTCGACGAGGCCCTGGCTCGATCCCCTCGTGTCGGTGCTCGGGAGCGGGCTCTACTTCTCACAGTCGCAGCGCGGCGAGATCGTGGGTGGGCTCGGCGACCCGGACGAGCCCGAGGGAGTCGTCCTCGCTTCGACCTTGCGCTTCTTGAGTCGCTTCGCGCGCGCCATCACGGCCTGCGTGCCCATCACTGGCGGCCTGCGGGTGGTTCGCCAGTGGGCGGGCTGCTACGACGTGACTCCCGACAACAACCCCATCTTGGGGGCAGCCGGGTACGAGAACTTCCTTCAGCTCTCAGGCTTTGTAGGGCACGGCTTCATGATGGCGCCGGCAGTGACCGAGCTCATGGCAGGCTGGATGGCGGGGGACGAACCTGACCCCATCTTCGAAAGGTTCGCCGTCGATCGCTTCGCGCGCGGGGAACCCGTGCGCGAGGACTTCATCATCGGGTAGAGTCCGGCCATGTCACTCGGAAAGACCCTCTGTTTCCTCGGCTCGGGCAACATGGCCGAGGCGCTCGTCAAGGGCCTCCTCAGGGCCCAAGTGGCGTCCGCGAACGAGATCGTGTGCAGCGACCGAAGCGAGGAGCGCTGCGAACTCTTGAAGCAGCGCTACGGTGTGCGTTGTACCCGCTCCAACCGGGAAGCGGTGGAGCTCTCGGAGCTCGTAGTGCTGTCGGTGAAGCCGCAGGTCATGAACCGGCTCCTCGACGAGATCTCACCTGTGCTCGACGCGAGCAAGCTCGTCATCTCCATCGCAGCCGGGGTACCCATCGCAGCCATCGAGCGAAAGGTGGGCCATGGCGTGCGCATCGTGCGCACCATGCCGAACACCCCGGCTCTCGTCGGCGCGGGAGCGACTGCGCTCGTGGGAGGCGAGCACGCCACCGACGCCGACGTGAAGCAGGCGCGTGCCCTCTTCGACGCCGTCGGCAAGACGGTGGTGGTGGATGAGCCCCTGCTCGACGCGGTCACCGGATTGTCCGGCAGCGGCCCCGCCTACATCTTCCTCGTCATCGAGGCGCTCTCCGATGCCGGGGTCAAGGTCGGCCTCCCCCGCATCGTCGCCCAGGAGCTGGCCGCCCAGACGGTCCTCGGTTCAGCGAAGCTCCTCATCGAGACCGGCGAGCACCCTGGACGGCTCAAGGATCAGGTGACGAGCCCGGGCGGGACCGCCATCGCTGGGCTTCACACGCTCGAGGCAGGCGGACTACGCACTACCCTCATGGATGCGGTCGAGATCGCGACCCAGCGTTCGCGAGAGCTCGGCGCCAAGTTCTTGCAGAGCGACGAATGACGAGGACGAGGATAGGCGAGGCTGTTTCGATAGCCATTTCGCCTCGCTGGCTCGCGGGCGAGGGGTGGGTGCCGGCACGAGGAATAGCGTCCCACGGGGCCGGACTCGGTCGCTGCACGGAGTAGGCCATGGGCCGCTTTCGACGTCACATCTTCGTCTGCGAGAATCAACGGCCGCCCGAAGACCCACGTGGGAGCTGCGGACCCAAGGGAGGGCCCGCGATACGCGAGGCATTCAAGGCAGAGCTCAAGCGGCGTGGCCTCAAGGGTGTCATGCGCGCGAACTCTGCGGGCTGCCTCGACGCTTGCGCCCACGGACCTACGGTCGTCGTCTACCCCGACGGTGTCTGGTACGGCGGAGTGAAACCCGAAGACGTCCCCGAGATCGTCGAACGGCACCTCATCGGTGGAGAGCCGGTCATCCGCCTGCTCATGGCGGAGGGCGGACCGCGCCGAACTTGATCGCGTGGAGCATGAGCTGACCGATCTCCGGGACTGTCGCACGCGACCATGTCCCTTTCGTATCGACCATTTTAGGACGTGAGCACCATCGCCCGAGTGGGTGAAGGGGATCAGCTCGCGCGTAATCCTTCAGGCTCTCCCTCAGCTGCGGGAGCTCTTCCGGGGAGGCATTCTTTCGCGAGAGGTTACCTGGCGATCACCTCTGGAGACATCACGAGACGGTCAAGGGGTCCATCGAGGAACGGGAGGGAGAGCTGGCTGACGAGGAAGGTCGATTCCCAATCGACGACAGGGTGAATTCCTCGCCTGGGCGAGGGCTCTTCAATTGAAGAGCGCCGAGCGTGATCGCAGCTGCTTCACGACGGCGCGTACCGCGCTCGCGTCCTCCGCGTCGTCGGGAATGCTAGCGAGATAGGCCTCGAGATCGGCGAGAGCGGCCGAGGTCCCGCCGAGACGCGCCTCGACGAGACCGCGGTCCCTTCGGGCCAAGGGATCGGCCGGCGCGAGCAGGACGAGCCGGTCGAGCACCCACAGCGATCGCACGTCGTCCCCGGATTCCACGTAGATCTTGCGTAGGTTGTGCAGCATGCGGCGAACTATTTGACGGTGCGTCACGCCCTCGAGGTGATGCGGTTCCAGCGGCCGGCCAGGCGCCACCGAGTGTAGGCGGCTCGCACAGTCCGCAGCGCTCAAGATCTCGCCGCCGTAGAACGGATCGATGAAGATCTCACGGTCCCCGACGACGACCTTCACGAGGAAGTGGCCGGGTAGCCCCACGCCCTGCGCGGGCAGACCCACTCGGGCAGCCACCTCCATGTAAGCCACACTGAGCGTGATCGGGTTACCGAGCTTCCGGTCGAGGACCTCGTTCAGGAAGGAGTTGCGGGGGTCGTAGTACGCCTCGGCGTTGCCGCGCAGGCCCGCCTCGTCGAAAAGCACGCCGCGCATCGACCGCAGGGTGCTCGCCACGTCGCGTCGCGACGGTAGCCGTGCCTCGACCAGTCGCGCGAGCTCGTCGAGCCGGGTGAGGTAGGTCTCGAAGACGAGGTGTGGGTACTCCTCCAGGGCGATGGCCAGCGCGGCTTCCGCGAGCGGAGGGCTCGGGACGGCGATGATTTCGCAGAAGCGCTTGCGCGCAGGACTTTCACCCAGGTCGACGTCCACCTAGCCAGTATAGCCAAGCGATCGGGGTGCAGGCGCCCCCTCCTAAAGGCTGGAGCGTTCGCCCGCGCCTTCGGGTCTCTCGCCTGGGGGGTAAGCTACAGGGACCGCCGAGGGCCCCTTGGCCTTTGGCGGACCGAGGCCTAAGGAGGCAGGGGTGAACCCGTTGACATGGAAACGCCCCCTTCGTAGGATTCGCGGCCCGGTCATTCCCCAGTAGCTCAGTTGGCAGAGCAGGTGACTGTTAATCACCGGGTCGCTAGTTCGAGTCTAGCCTGGGGAGCCACAAAGAGCGGTAAAGAGAGGGTCGCCAGCGAGACAAGCTGGCGACCCTCTGTCACGTAGGGCCCTCCTGCTACGTCAGTGTCACGCGGTTCGGAGGGGTCCGCGCCCTTGGCCCTGGGCGCTGTCACACGCTGCCCGCTCCACCCCTCGAGCTTGTCACGCGGGCCGAGCCACTGTCATGCGCGCTGTCACCCGGGAGCGCCCACGCACTCCATGTCCTTCGTAACGACGACTTTGGGTCGTCCCCGTGAGCTAGTCTATAGCCTGGTGCAAAAGTAGACGGCCGAAGCCTTGACCCGCTTGCCCCGCCGAGACCGGCGGCTGGCGCGACCTGGCGATTTGGATCCCTTCATTTCCACATTCTGGCTGGTTTTCTTCTTGACG
>Ga0335078_10001859_pt1 | contig 31959 bp, 27 predicted proteins | sample Lox_Sample_32_FD_206711 | JGI IMG/M metagenome (GOLD analysis project Ga0335078, IMG submission 206711) | Soil microbial communities from Loxahatchee National Wildlife Refuge, Florida, United States - Lox_Sample_3.2 | ecosystem: Environmental > Terrestrial > Soil > Wetlands | place: USA... | reverse complement strand
CTGGTGCGTGTCCGTGGCGCTCCGCAGTTCAGGGACACCGGGCAGTCCAGGGACACCGGGCAGTCCAGGGACACCGGGCAGTCCAGGGACACCGGGCAGTCCAGGGACACCGGGCAGTCCAGGGGGCGGCGGCGCGACGGTGGCCGGCGCGGTCTACGACCCGCTGCGCGATGAGATGTTCGTCGCGGCGCGCGGCGGCGGCGCGACGCTGAACGGCGCGCCGGTGGGCGTGTCCGGCGTCGCGCGGCTGGACCGGGCGCTCGTGGTCGCGCAGGCGCAGACGGTCGACCCGGGCGAGATCCGGGCGTACGCGCTGCTTGTGGAGCGGCTCATGTCGGTGGCCGGCGGGGTGCGGTCGCTCGGCTCACCCGCGCTGACGCTTTGCCATATCGCGGCGGGGCGCCTCGACGCGTACTGCGAGTACGCGATGGACGCCTGGGACATCCTCGCCGGGCAGCTGATAGTCGCGGAGGCGGGCGGCCTGCTGACGTTGTTCGGCGGGCAGCCGCACGCCACCGCCGACCGGGCGGACGTCGCCGCGTCGAACGGCTACGTCCACCAGGAACTCATCGACGCGCTACGCGGCCTTGACCAGGAGGCTTGACAATGAGCGAGTACACGTACCCGGCGGCGCTGCCGGTCACCACCACCGGCGGCTGGGCACGGCCCGGCTGGTGGGACGTGGTGGCGGACGGCGAGAAGGCGGGCCGGTTCGGGCCCGACGACCGGCGGGAACTGCTCGACGACTACTGCCAGCTCGCCATCTACGACCAGGAGGCGGCCGGGCTCGACATCCTCACCGACGGCGAGCACCGGCGTGGCGGCTGGATCGAGGGCATCACCGGGCAGATGGCCGGCCTGGCGCTCAAGCCTGCGCCGCGCAGGCTCGGCGCGATCGGCTGGGACCAGCTGCCTGTCTACGAGGTGCGCGAGCCGCTGGAGGCGGTGACCTCGATCTGGGACTACACCGCCGAGTACGAGTTCCTGCGCGCACGGACCGGCCGCCGGCCCAAGATCGGCATGCCGGGCCCGTACGGTATCACCACCGAACTCGACTTCTCCCCCGTCTACCGGACCCGCCGCGAGTGCGCCGACGCGCTGGTGCCCGCCATCCGCGACGACATCAAGCGGCTCGTCGCGGCGGGCTGCGACTACATCCAGATCGAGGAGCCGCTCACCCCGTCGCACGCCGCCGAGGACCGGACGCCGCAGAACCTGGTCGAGACGATCAACCAGGTCGTTGACGGGATCACCGGGTGCACGTTCATCGTGCACATCTGCTTCGGGTCGTTCCGGCGGCTGCCGTACGCGAAGCGGACCTACCGCTGGCTGTTCCCCGCGCTGCTCGACGCGCACGTCCAGGGGTTCAGCCTGGAGTTCGGCGCGCGCGAGATGGCGGAAATCGACCTGGCGGGGAAATGGGACCGCGACCGCATCCTGTCCGCAGGGCTGATCGACATCAAGACCCACTACTGCGAGACTCCGGACGACATCATCGAGCGGGTCCGTGCCTGCCTCAAGTACCGCGACGCTGACCGGCTCGAGATATCCACCGACTGCGGGCTGCGCCGGGTGCCACGCTACCTGGCGATAAGCAAGATGGCCGCCGCCGCCGTGGCTGCCCGCACGCTGCGCGAGACCGGCTGAAGGGCGGCGTTCGCATTTCCCGTCGGAGCGGGCGGAAGCGCGTATTCTTGTCTCACTTATCGTGACCTTTAATACGGAAAGGCCGCGGCCGGGGTGAGGGCCTACCTGGACATCGAGGCACGGGACGCGGTGCTCTCCGCCGTCGTCACCGCAGCCGGGGTGCGGCGCAGCGAGCGCCCCGTCAGCTGGGCCGGCGTGCCGGGCAGGCGGCTGCTCGTCGCGCAGGCGGCGGGCACCGTCGACGGCGCGGCGGCCCTGGCCGCGGCGGTCGACCAGGGCCGGGCAACCGCGCAGGAGCTGGTGCGGTATGGCTCGCTGCTGTTCGAGGCGGCGTTCGGCGATCGGGTGTGGGCTGAGCTCATCGCCGCCGCGACCGCGCGGCAGCGGCAGCTTGGCACGCCCGGACTGCCGTACCTTGAGCTGGCCATCCGGGCACCTGCCACGGGCGACCTTGCGGTACTGCACGCGCTGCGCTGGGAGGCGCTGCACGACGGCACCAGGGCCGTCGCCGCGCAGGGCACGGGGCAGGGCGACGACGGCGACGCCTCGGTTGGCATCGTCCGGCTCGTGCCGTTCGACAGCGAGCAGGCCGCGACAACGCAGGCCGCGACAACGCAGGCCGGGGTCACGGGCGAGGTGCTGATCGAGCGCATCCCCCGGGTGCTGTTCGCCGTCGGCAGCCCGCTCACCGACCCGGCGGTCCGGCCCGCCGCCGAGCTCATGGGCATCATGCAGGACCTGGAATCGGACGGCGGCTCGATCCACCCGAGGATCCTGGACTCGGCGACCGTGGCCGCGCTGCGCGCCGCGCTCGGCGCGTTCCGGCCGGACGTGCTGCACCTGATCGGCCACGGCGCCCGCCTCGGCGGTGAGCAGGTCGCGATACAGCTCCGCCCGGAGCCCGGCGGGTCAACCCCGGCCGACGAGTGGGTCACTCCGGAGCAGCTGCTCGGCGCGTTCGGCATGGCCAGGCACACGCCGCGGCTCGTCATCCTGTCGGCGTGCCAGACCGCGTCGGCCACCGACCGGGTGAACGCCGCGCCGTTCGCCGCGCAACTGGTGGCGGGCGGCGTCCCCGTCGTCATCGCGATGGCGGGCGACATCGCCGACACCGCGTGCCGCGTCTTCACCCGCGCGCTCACCTCGGCGCTCAGCCAGGGGGTGCCGCTCGGCACCGCGGTGCTCCGCGGCCGCCGCGCCGCGTTCTACCAGCGGCCGGGCTTCTGGTCCACGGACTGGGTGCTGCCGACGGTGTTCCTCGCCGAGCGGCTGCCCGAGCGTGCCCGGCTGGTGAACGCGGAGAACGCGAGGACCGTCAGGGCACGGGTGCACAAGTTCGGCCTGGCGCAGGCGCCCGTCTTCTACGGCAGGCGCGAGTTCATCGACGCCATGGACCGGCTGCTCGACGCCGCCGACCCGCTGAACGTGCTGCTCGGCTACACGCCCGACCCGAACCGCAGCTTCGGCGGCGAGCGGCTGCTGCGCCAGCTCGGCGCCCGCGCCGTCCGCCTCGGGGTGCTGCCGCTGCTGCTCGGGCCGTTCGACCAGTCACCGCCGACCAGCCGCGCGCGGCTCGCGCGGGAGATAAGGAAGAGCATCCAGAACGTGCGCGTGCTGCTCGGCCTCCCGTCAGGTCCCGCGGTCCTGCGGGTGACCGAGACGGCGGGAAACCCGGAAGCCGATACCTTTGACCTGGCCCTGGCGATCCGCGCCGACCTCGACGACCTGGTGGCGGACCTGCCAGGCGATGATCCCGTCTGGTCGCACGAGCCCGGGCAGCCGCGGGCGGTGCTGCTGTGCCACCGGGTGGACGGGTGGCTTGACGCGCTCGACGACCTGCTCGGCATGCTCGGGCCGACGGGGCTGGGCCCGGGCGACGCGCCACTGCCCGTGGTGGCGACCGGCGCGGACATCGACCCGCTCAACGGTGCCCGGCTGCGCCGGTGGAGCGGCAGGCCGTGGGCGAAGGCCGCGCCGCTCGACAGGTTCCCCGTCGAGGCGGACGAGGACCTGCTCGCCTACCAGTGGTGGCTGCTCAACCCGCCGGAGCGCAAGCCCGTCTACGCGCCGCGGCGCAGCGCGCCGCAGGGCTGGCGCAAGATGCTCCGCTGGGTGATGCAGGACTGCATCTACGACGAGAACAAGCTGTTCGGCTGGGCCGAGGCGGCGCAGGAGGACTACTTCACCTCGGAGATGGACTACGACCTGCTCGCCAGCTTCGCGAGGGCAGCACCGTGAGCATGCCACCGAGCCGGTCACCCGGCTCCCGGCGGGGGGCGGCGGGCCGCGACCAGGCGGCCGAGGCGGAGACCCGGCCCGCCCGCGTCGAGGCGGCCGCGGCGGAGACGTTGCGTGCCGAGGTCGAGGCGGCGATCAAGGACCGGCTGCTTGCGACCATCGACGAGCTCGGGCAGGACGCCGTACTCTGGCTGGCCGCACCGCCGGTGTGGACGCTCGGCGCGGCGCGGGCCGCGGGGTTCCCCGCGGCGCCGCTCATCGAGTTCGTGCGCAGGGCCTGCGCAGCCGGCTGGTGCAAGGCCCGCGGTCCGCTGCTCGATAACGCGTCACCGGACCTGGTGTTCTGGATGCCAGACGAGGTACGCCGCGCGGTCGTCGACGTGCTGCGCGGCCGGCTTGGCGACAAGCGGCTCAGGCAGGACCACAGGCGGGTCGCCGTGCGCGCTCTCCAGGTGGCAGAGACGCTGATCTACGAGGTTCCGCCCGGGCTGACCGTGCTACCAGGTGACGAGGTGCCTGGGGCACTGGCGGCCTGGGCTGACCTGATGATACGGCCGCCGCTGCCGCGTACCGTGCCGCCCGCGAGAGACGCGGACGGCAAGCCCGCCAGCCCCTCGGGAACCGATCTCGGCACCGGACTTGTCGCACGAACGCAGCAGGCGGTCGCGGACCGCGACCTGGGGCGCGCGCAGGACCTGGTTGCGGCGGGCGAGGCGATCGCTGGAGTCCTCGCTGGCACCACCGAGCAGGCGCTCAGCCGCGCAAGACGGCTGCTCGCGCTCGGCCAGCGCCGCCGCCAGGACGAGCGGGCACTGAACCGGTACCTGGACCGCCCCGAGCTGTCTGGCGCGGTGGCGCGGCTGCTTGACAGGGGCGAGCAGGAAGGCCCGTGGGCGCTGCACCTGCGCGGGGTCGGCGGAGTCGGCAAGACCATGCTGATCAGGTACCTGGCGTCCGGGCGGTACGCCGCAGGCCGGGGACTGCCGCCGATCCCTGTCGCCCGCGCAGACTTCGACCGCATCAACCCGGACTACCCGGTGCGCCGCCCGGTGCAGCTGCTGCTCGAGCTTGCCGACGAGCTCGCGCTGCACGCCGCCGCGAGCGACCGCGCGGACCAGGCGCTCACCGCGTTCCGCGCCCGCGCCGCGCGGGCGCACGAGGCGGTCAGCGGGCTGCGCGAGGCGGGCGGGTCACCGCTGCGGAACCCGGAGGTGGCCCTCGCCGTCGACCGCTTCGGTGACGTGCTCGCCGAGCTTGGCAACGTGCTGCTGATCCTGGACACCTGCGAGGAACTGGCCAAGGCAGACCTGGGCAACCCCGCCACGCCCGCGGTCCGTGCCACGCTCGACATCATCGAGCGGCTGCACGAGCGCGCACCGACGGCCCGGGTGCTGTTCGCCGGGCGCCGCCCGCTGCCCGGGCGGCCGTACCTGGCGGTCCAGCCGGTGGCCGGGTTCACGGTGGACGAGGCACGGCGTTACCTGGCGGCGTCGGCGGCCCGGCCGCTGCCACCGGAGCTTGCGGAGGAGATGATCCGCCAGTCGGCCGCGGTCGACGGGCCCGTCCCCGCCGCCGGGCAGCTGCCGGCCCGGGTGAGCCCCTTCGACCTGGCGCTGTACGCCGCGTGGGCGGACGAGGATGAGGAACTCGACGTGGCGCAGGTCAGCCGCGGCAGCGACGCCTACGTCGAGGGCAGGATCGTCGAGCGGCTCGCCGACCCGCTCGTCGTCCGGGCGCTGCCCGTGCTCGCCGCGGCCGGCCGGTGCCGGGTGGCGACGATCGCCGCGCTCCTTGACTGCGACCCCGAGCTGCTCGGCCGGCGGCTTGCGGAACAGGAGTGGATCGACGCCGACGGCGACCCGGTCACGCACGTCGCGGCCAGGCCCACGCTGGCCGTCAGGCTGCGCGGGTACTTCGAGTCGGACGAGCGGCGTGCCGAGTTCGCCGCGCGGGCCGCGGCACTCGCGTCCGCGCTGCTCGACCGGGCGCGGCTTGCCCCGCTCGCCGAGATCGACGTGGACGAGCTGCTCGCCGCGCTGCGCCTGGCGGAACCCGCCGCGGCGGCGGCGCTGTGGGACTCCATCGCGGACCGCGCCACGGAGCCGCCCGGCCGCTGGGGCACGGTACTCAACCTGACCCGCCGCGTACTCGGCGAGTGGGACGAGGAGGAATGGCCGACGACGACGGCGCTGCGCGCCACCGTGACGGCGGCGCACATCGCCGCGAGCCGCCGCGACTCACCCCTGTTCGACGCGAGCGGCCCGTGGCGAACGGTGCTCTCCTGGGCGGCCAGGCACCCTGACCAGGGGTCACGGCGGCTCCTGCTCGCCCGGGCCGCGTTCGGGCTGCTTGTCAGTTCGCCGGAGTTCAGGTCATCGTTCACCCACGGCCCGTTTACGTGGGATATGCCCTCCGGCGGGTACACGGTGACGATAACCCCCGACAACTGGGCGGCCCTCACCCGGGCGCCTTCCTGCGAGACCGCCGCGCTTGTTCCCGGCGAGATCGTTTCTGTGGCCTTGAACGAAGCGCCGGAGGTCGCCGCGGCGGTCGTGGACGCGGCGCACCTCCTGCTCGAAGAGAGGGGCTCTCGCGTCGCGGCCGGATCCGCCGACGCGGTACCCGCGGCCAGCGAGTCCAGCCCGCTATTCGCATGGCTTCCACTGGACCTGATCGACCAGCTGTCAGGTCCTAAGCTGCGCGCGTGGGCACTGGTCGCGCGGGCGCGGGCGCTCACCGACACCGACGCGGTGGCGGCCCGGTATGCCCTGGCGGAGGCCGAGAGCTTGGCCGCGACCGATACCGGCCCCGAGCCGTCGTGGCCCGACTGCCTACCGCCCGATGACCTGCTTGCGCGGGTGCGGATCGAGCGCGGGCTGATCGCGCCGCCGGAAGACCTGACGGTCCTTGATGAGTGGGAGTCCTACGCGACGGACCGTCTCGACGGCATCGACGGGGAACGGCTCGCCTCGCTGTGCCTGCGCATCCGGCTGCGCCACGGGATGATCGACACCACGGTGGCCGGGCGCTGGGAGACGGCCGATGCCTACAACCCTGACCGGGTGCCGACCGGCACGGCGCACGACCTCGTGCCGCCGCTGTCCGTGTCGGTGGCGCAGGCCTGGATGTCCGCCGGGGAGCCGGAGCGGGCCCTGGCCCTGCTCGACAGCCGCCGCCGCGCGGCGCTCGGCACCCGGCAGGATGACCTGACCGCCAGGCACGCCGACGCGGCGACGACCGCCATCATCCGCAGGCTCCGCCTTGCGGACAGGCAATCGACCCTGGTGCTGCTCGCGGGCGGGGAGCGGCACTCCGGCGCCTCCGGTCCCGCGGGGCTTGGCGATATTCAACCCCTCGCGTGGCGCGCGCTCGCCGTGGTGAGCCCGGGCTTGTTCACCGCGCCCTTCCCCTACATCCCGGCTGACCCTCAGTGGTGGCACGCCTGGTGGCAGTCGGCCGGACTGCGAACGCTGGCCGGCCGAGCCGACCAGCCGCCGACCAGGCCGTCCTCCCTCACCAGCATGGACGTCGCCGATATCCGGGCGGACCTGGCGGAGATCCGGCGGCTCGAACGATTCCTCGGACGCGGTGCCCTGGGCGCTCTCGCCGGGTGGGAGACGGCGCTCGGCGACTGGCTTGAGCCAGCGCCACCGGCACCGCCGACTCGCACCGCGGAGCCGCACCGTGAGCTGCGCGCGGCCATGCGGCTGGCGGCACTCGCCGGGGAGACGTTCGAGATCCCGCCGCACGTGCCGTCGCGACTGCTCGCCGAGATGGCCTTCGAGGAGGCCGAGCTCACCGCGCTGCGTCTCCCGGATGTCGCCGGCCTGCTGTTCCTGACCGCCGCCTTCGCCTACCGCGCCGCCGGCGATCCGCTCGGGGAATTCCTCGCCCGGGTGTCGGTGCTGATCGCCGGCCATCCGTCCGACGGGCCGACCGCCACCGGCTCGCACGCCGCCGTGGAGCTGGCGGACGAGGCGCGCGACGCCCTGATGCAGATGCCTGAGGTCTTCGTCGCACTCAACGGCATGGAGCGGGAAACCGGGCCGTGGCGCAACTGGACACCAGATGGCCGGGCGGAAACCGGCTGGGCGCAGGCCGTCAGGGAGGCGGCCGAGCTGACCGCTGTCGGCCCAGCCGCCGCTTCGGCCCCAGCCTCCACTCAGGTCACTGCCCCCACTCAGGTCACTGCCGCAGCACGCCCGTCACCGCCGGCCGGATCCGGCCCCGCCGCTCGCCGTGCCGGGCCATCAGGAACGCTCTGGGTCGCCACGGCGGTGCTTGCCGCCTGCCTGGTCGCCGGGCTTGGCGCGCTCGGGGTGTTCACGCTGCTGTCCGGGACGGTGTACCCGATTCCGACCCCCACGCAGCACCCGGCGACGACCTCGGCGGCGGGAACCGCTACCACCGCGGTCTCCACCGGGGTCTCCTCCCCTGCTACCACGATCACCAGCAATCCGCCGCCCGTCACCTCGCCGGCCTCCACCGAGCCGGTCGGTCATCAGGCCGCCCCGGGCAGCGGGGAATCGCCGGTGCCGTGGATCGTGGCGCTCCTCGCCGGGCTCGGCGTTCTCGCCGCGCTGCTCGGCTGGTACCTGCCGAAGCTCGTCCGCCTTGCCAGCTGGCGGGGCGTCGGCGCCGCCCGGCTTGGCACCCTGCTGTTCGACGTGCGGCTCAATGACCTTCCGATGCACTACCTCCAGGTCCGGCCCCGGCCGTGGCGGACGGCCCCGCCGCGGCTGCGGGCGCTGCTCTGGCTTTTCACCCCGGCAGGCTGGTTTGAAAGGGCGTTCCCGCGCATCGGGTATTACGGGTTTGTCGAGGCGGCGACGGCTTCGGAGGCCTCGCCGCGGCACAAGCGCGTCCAGTGGATGCCTCCTCGCCCGAAGGCGAGCACGGCGTGGTGGCACAGCGGACGCGGCAGCGCGCTCGGGGTCATTCGCGAACTCGGTCGCCGCTTCCGCAACCTTGGGTTCCTTGCCGAGCCGTGGGAGCGCCTCCTGGTGGCCGGCCTGAGCCCGGACGCGGCCGGCCGGATCGAGTGGATCAGGCTGGTCGACACGATAGGTCCGCTGCTGTTCGAACCTGGCTCGCAGCAGGCAACGCTGCTGGCTCCTCCCGCATGGGCCCGGGCGCTTTCCCAGTATTACGCGACGTCTGCGTCCTCCACCGAGTTCCCGTGGCCGGCGCACTTCACCGGACTGCTGCACGTGATCGGCAGGGCGGTCGCCACGTCGGCGGGCCCGGCCATGGACACGGGCGTCGAGGCGCCCGCGGAATCCGGCGCGCAGCGGCTTCTCTTCGGCGTCACGGAACTCAAGCAGCTTGAGCCGGCCATGATCATCCTTCAGGCCGAGCCCGCCCCCGGCGATACCATCGGCGCCGGCCCGCCCGACGACCAGGCGGAGAAGCTGCGGCTCGGTGCGGCGCTCGCGGGAGACGGCATCCCCGCGGTGCTGCTGCTTCCCGTCCTGCCCGCGGAAACCGCTGACGAGCTCGCCCGCATCGTCACCGCGCATGCCGGGCTCGGGCCGAGCGGCGACGCCAGGCTGCTGCTGACCCGGGTGCGCGCGGTGGTCGCACCGCACGTCGCGCCGCAGGTGCTTGACGACATCGTGCTGTTCCTGAACGTGAGAAGATACCGGTCCTAGGGCGGGGGAGAGCATTCATGGCGACGCTGCGCGACCTTGGGTCCGAGCCGTTCGAGAGCGTGCAGGCCGACGGCGGGCCGGTCACGGCGCCGGACGACCGGTGGGTGGTACTCGCCGGCGAGGCCGGCCCGGTCGGCGCCATCCGGCCGGGCACGACCCTGGCCGACGGCGACCGGCCGCCCGGGGTCCTCGTCGCGGCGGCGGACATGGACCTGGCGAACGCGCTCGGGTCGGCCGCCTTCGAGCAGTTCGCCGACGTCACCGCGCTCGTGCTCACCGAGCCCGACGAGGACCTGGCCGGCGGGCAGCGCGTCGCGGGCGTGGTGAGCGGGCTGACGCTTGCCAGGGTGATGCTGCGCGGGCCGGTGCGGGGCGTGTTCGGCCTGGGCGGCACGGTGCTGCCAGGCCCGCCGGCGATCCCGCTGATCGCCCGGTCATGCGGTTACCTGGAGGCGGGGATCACGTGCGGCACGCCGATGTCGTTCCGCGCCAGGCCCGCCGTGCTGCCGGGCTGTCCCAACCAGCGGGGCCTGGCCGCGCACCAGTTCGACTGGTAGCCGCCGGACATGCTAGGCACCCTCTTCGACAAGGTAACCGGCCTGTTCGACAGCCGGTTCGTACTTGCGCTGCTGCTTCCGGCGTTCGCGTTCGCCGCGGGGGCCGGCGCGCTCGCCGCGACGATGACCGGCTGGCACCAGGCGGCCACCTGGTGGGCGGGCCTGGACGCCGCGCGCCAGGTGGCGCTCGGCATCGCCGCGGCCGGCGCGGTCGTCGTGCTCGCCGTCATCATCGGCACGCAGGTGGTGCCGATGACACGGCTGCTCGAGGGCTACTGGCGCTGGCGGTGGGTCAGCGCCACGCTGGGCAGGCTGGGCCGCTGGCACGAGGCGAGGCGCAGGGCCAGCCTGGCGGCGGACGCGACCGAGCTCGGCTACCTGCACGGCTACCTGGGTTTCCCGCCGGAGCCTGCCCCGCTGCTGCCCACCCGGCTCGGCAACGCGCTGCGGGCCGCCGAGTCCTATCCGGGAGACGCGGAGCGCTGGGGAATCGACGCCGCGTTCTGGTGGCCGCGGCTGTACCTGATCCTGCCGGACAGCGCGCGCGACCAGGTGGACAACGCGCGCGCCTCACTCGACCAGCTCGTGGTGCTGACCATGCTGTCGGCCGCGTTCGCGGTGGTCTCACTCGCGCTGAGCTGCGCCGGGCTGAACCTGGCGGTCGGACTCTGCTGCGCCGCCGGCGCGCTGCTGCTGTCGCGGTGCAGCTACCTGGCCGCGGTGACCTCGGCCGGCGTGTTCGGCGAGCTGGTCAGGTCAAGCTACGACCTGTTCCGCGGTGACCTGCTCGGCAAGCTCGGCTGGCCGATGCCGCCGACCCTGCGCGCTGAGCGCCAGCTGTGGACGGTGCTCGGGCAGCAGCTCTACCGACGTGGCAGCACGGCGCAGGGCGACGCCCTGCTGAACGCTCCGCGCCAGCCACCCGCCGTACCGTAACCGCGCCCTGGTTGGCCAGCCGGTTCATCGCGCCCTGGTTGACCAGCCGGTTCATCGCGTCCTGATTGGCCAGCCGGTTCATCGCGTCCTGGTTGACCAGCCGGTTCATGCCGCGTCGTTCGAGAGTTCTCAAGGATGGCGCGGACCACGCCCATGCCCGTGCGGTGGTGCCGGGGGCGGAGGAGGCAGGCTACCTGGCGCTTCTCCTGGCCAAACCAGCAGGACCTGACAGGGGGCGTGGTCAACGACGAACCGGGTTTCCTTACCTAGGCTTCTAGGACCTAGGTTGGATTGGTCCCCGTCTCTTGCCACCACGAGTAGATCCGCGCCGACTGCCGCGGTTACCACCTCAGGTCCCGGCCGCCCATGGGTTCTGATTCTGCCGCATGGACGGGTGAGGCGCTGAGCGGCGGCGGCAAGCAGTTCATCGGCTGAGGTGTCGATTATCTGGTCGACCCGCGAATCGACATCGTGATGCCCACGGCCAAGCAGACCTCGATGAGCACCATGGGTCGCTTGGAGCAAGTCGGCGGGGACCACGTACATCAACGTAATCTGCGCGCTGGCAGGCGCGAACAGCCGCGCCGCATCGACACAAGACTGCCATGTTCCTTCGGTCACCCAGATGAGAACCGAGTAGCTGGATGCGTCTGACTCGCTCATGGCTAGCCTCCCCGTCCTTACGATCCCTTTGAGCCAGGCGAGGAGACGGGGAGCCGGGGCAGGCCGGCCACGTCGGCGAGCAGCAGCCGGGCGCCGTCGCGCATCCAGGCGGGCGTCTTATCCGGCCTCACGGGCGTCGCCACCTTTCCCTCGGGTCGTCCCGCTCAGCCGATGATAGGAGATCGCCGTCCGGCCGCGATCTCCCGGACCTGCCCACCCCGAACGAAGTGGTTTCTTGCTGTTATCAGGACGCCTACCGGATTCGGGTAAGGACAATGATCCATACCAGCCGCGCCGTGTTCTTCTTGCTGTTATCGGATGCGGCGGCGAGCCCGCAAAAGACAGTGGACGTTTGGGCACACTCGAATGTACCTAAACGTCCACCATCATTGCCCACGCCCGCCACGCCCGCGCTTCCTGCTGTTATCTCCGCGCCGCGCCGCGCGCCGCCGGGTCGATGTCCAGGCCCTGGTCCTGCGTCTCGCGCAGGTACAGCAGCGGCCGCGGGTCCTGGCCGGGGAGCGGGATCCGGGCCGCCCGCAGGACGGCGAGCCGGATGGCCCAAGGCGACACCGAGCGCGCCGGCCCCGCGTCACGCCGCCCCGCCGCTTTCGCGGCGGCCGGTCATCCCGGGCAACCATGCCCTCGTTCTCTACCTATGTAGACATTCTGTATCTACCTATGTAGAGTTCAGCTCGTGGCATCACGTCGCGGGTTCTCGCCGCAGGCACTGCTTGTCCTGGCGGCGCTGCAGGAACGGTACTCGGAGTGGCAGCACGGGTACGCGCTGGCCGGCAAGACGGGGCTGAAGTCGGGGACGCTCTACCCGATCTTGATCCGGCTGGCCGACAGGGGCCTGGTGGAGGCACGCTGGCAGCAGGAGCCTGCGCCTGGCCGGCCGCGGCGGCACCTGTACCGGCTCACCGCCGACGGGCTGGCCAGCGCGGCGCAGGCGCTGGCCGCCGCCCCCGCGCGGCAGCGGCCGGCCAGGCGGCGGGTGGCGGCGGGCGCCAGTCCGGCGGCTGTGCGGGGCGCCGCAGCGCCCGCGGTGCGATGAGCCGGCCGGGCCGTGCCTTGGCGCGGCTGCTGCCTGCCGGGCGGCGGGACTGGGCGGAGGCGCTGTGGGCCAAGGCGCACGAGGTGCCCGCGGGATAGAAGATCGCTGTCCGGCCGCTGTGAAGCGGGCCACGCTTCTTGCTGTTATCAGCATGCCTCTCCGGTCGGCCAAAGATGACCGTCGCCCGCCGTGCTCCGCACTTCTTACTGTTATCCCCAGCTGAAGGTGGCGAGGGACGTGGCGGCAAGATCGTGGCGTCATTGTGTGCGTTTAATGGCCGTTTTCCGCTATCAGATGCACACAATGATTTACCGGCAGGCTCTTCTTGCTGTTATCTTGGCACGGTGATGGGTGCCGCGGTTAGCGGAGCAGGGTCCCTGCCGCCGCCAGCCCGGGCGCGCCGGCCGAAACCGGCGGGCCATACATGAGACTCCCTGCAACTAAATTGACAGTTGCCGCAGCCTCCCCGACCTGCGTTTCTTAGGGGTAAATGAAGATTTCGAGTTGATAACACTCTCGCGGTCCGTGTGCGCAGGTGCGGCCGGGAATCGTCATCGGCGGCGTCCGCGCGCGGCGTGGGCACCGGCTCGGAGGCAAGATTGGCCGCCCGTGCCTCGGCTTCCCCGATGACCCGCTCCGCCTCGGCGCGGTCCATCCAGCCGCGGACGTCGGTGGACTTGCCCGGCTCGAGTTCCTTGTAGATGTCGAAGAAGTGGCCGATCTCGTTGAGCAGGTGCCGCGGCACGTCGGCCAGGTCCCTGATCCCGGACTTGCGGACGTCGTGCGAGGCGACCCCGAGAACCTTCGCGTCCGGCCCGCTCTCGTCGGTCATCCAGAAGACGGCGACCGGGCGCACGGTGAGCAGGCACCCGGGGAAGGTGGGCTCGTCCAGCCAGACGAGCACGTCGAGCGGGTCGCCGTCCTCCGCGAGCGTGCCAGGGACACTGCCGTAGTCCATGGGGTAGACGGTCGAGGTGAACAGCATCCGGTCCAGCCTGATGCGCCCGTTCTTGGGGTCGAGCTTGTACTTGTTGCGCGACCCCTGCGGGGTCTCGACAATGACCTCAACGTCCATGGTTCACAGGCATACCCCGCGACATGCCGCTCACGCAAGAACGTCTGGCGTTAAGGAAAAACACGAATCGTTTAGATAACTGACAACGTAGCTGGTGTGACTGGTGTTGTCAGTGCGACAGAGGTTACACAGAACGGAGGCTGGTGACCCTGGTGATGTCAGCGTGACGAAGATTTATGCAGAACGGAGGCTGGTGACCCTGGTGATGCCAGCGTGACGAAGATTTATGCAGAACGAAAGCTGGTGATTCTGATGACGCCAGCGGGACCGCATTAGCCGCGGAAGATGAGGCGGCCCGCCGACATCCGCCGCTGCGCCATCATCCGGGCCGGGCTCTGCCCGAGCGCGCCGCCCGCCGGGAGGGTGGCCGGGTCAACGCCGACCCCGAGCAGCGTCCTGGTCACGCCCTGGGCGGAGTCGAGCAGGTCGTCGAGCGCGCGGGCCAGGTGCACGCCGGTGACCATGGCCGGCCCGCCGGCACCGCCGCCGCCGTCAGACGGGCCGCCGGGCCCGTGCGCGTCGTGCAACGCCTCCAGGACGCTGCGCCTGATGAGCTCCTTGAGGAAGGAGGCGGTGGTCTCATCGGTGCGCTCGACCGCCGTCGCGATGTCCGCGTCCGTCAGGTCAAGCGGCACGCCCCTGCCGTAGAGCGCGAGCAGCCTCATCCGGGCGGCGGCGTCCGGCAGCTCGATCTCCACCGCGACGTCGACCCGGCCAGGGCGGGCGGCCAGGGCGGGCTCGAGCAGGTCGGCGCGGTTGGTGGTGAGCAGGAACAGCAGGTCCGCGTCCGGCGCCGCGCCGTCCATCGCGTCGAGCAGGTCGAAGAGCACGGGGCTTGACGCGGGGCCGTGCGAGCGGTCCTCAGCGACCAGGTCCACGTCTTCCAGCACCACGACGGCGGGCTGCAGGTCGCGGGCCAGTTCGGTGACCGCGCCGACGCCGATCAGCGCCCGGCCGGTGAGGATCAGCCGGGTGTAGCCGGTCATCTGGCCAAGCAGGTACCGGGTGGTGTGCGTCTTGCCGGTGCCGGGCGGGCCGTAGAGCAGCAGGCCGCGCTTGAGGTGCTGGCCGACGGCGAGCAGCGCGTCCCGGTGCGCGGCGACGCCGAGCGCGTGCCGCTCCACCCGGGTCAGCACGGCGTCCGGCAGCACCACGTCGTCGCGGCGCAGCCCCGGTGGCGTGGCGAAGGTGAGGACGACGCCGCCCATCGGGCTGAGCGCGACGTCGAGCAGGTGGCCGCGGTAGACGTTGAGCTCAAGGCGGAGCCTGTCCAGCTCGCCGAGCACCGCCTGCGCGTCGGCGACGGGCAGGCCGGCGACCTCCACCTCGAGCGTGGGCTGGTGCTCGCCAGGTGCCTGCACCATGATGACGTAACGGCCCCTGGCGTCCTCGACGAGGAGCAGGGCGAGCCTGAGGCAGCCGAGCGTCGAATCGGGACCGTTCGGCAGGTCGGCGAGCGCCGGCGCGGTGAGCCGCAGCCTCGCAGGCACCGACTCGACGCCGATCAGCTGCTGCAGCTCCAGGCTGTGGTGCGGCGGCAGCAGGATGCCGCGCACCTCGACGGCGCGGCCGGGCTGCGCGGACCACGCGTCGATCGCGGTCTGCAGGTTGACGTGCTCGAACACCGGCAGGTTGCGGCTGACCACGGAGTGGTCAGCGCCACCGGGGGCAAGGAAGCCCGCGATGAGGGCGGCGACCTCGTTGCGCTGGTCGTGGTCGGCCGCCTGCACCGACCAGTCGATGAACTTGCGGAAGGCCGTCGCGAACTCGCGTGCCTCCGCCTCTGGCGCGTGGTCCGGCATGTCTCGCTGTTATCTTGAGCGGAAATCGGGGGCGCTCACCGGGCGCGGGTTCCGCCCGCGGCGGGGAGCGCCGCGCACGGCGTCGGCGGCCGCGCCGCGGCCCGGGGTGGTCCCGCACCACTCGCCCGCCCGGCGCGCCTGGCCGGCCAGGCGGAACCAGTCCTCGTCCGCGCCGGGCAGGCCGGGCAGGCCGGGCAGCCGGTCACCGTCGCCGTCCCGGCCGCCGTCCCCGCCGAAGAGCAGCTTCGCGATGCCTCGCATGTGACACCTCCCTAAGCTCCTCTTCACGATATAACGCATTTGTCCCGTCCGCCAGGACGGCGGGCAGCGGGCCAGGTCCGCGGGGCCGCTAAAATCGGGAAGATCCAGCTAATGCCCTAGGAGTCGTTCCGCTTTGGCTGAGCCGCCCGCCCAGATCCCGGCTGTGCAGGGCCCGGCCCTGACCGCCCTCGCGGGCCGTGCGCCCGTGCTCCCGCGCCGGCCCGGGCCCGTGCTGCCGCGCCCTGACTGGCAGACGGTCGCGGCGATCTTCGCGGGCGGCGCGCTCGGCACCCTGACGCGCGCCGCGCTCGCGCAGGCGTTCCCGCACGCGGCCACGGCGTGGCCGTGGCCAACCTTCGGCGTGAACGTGGTGGCGGCGTTCCTGCTCGGCTACTTCGTGACGCGGCTGCAGGAGCGGCTGCCGCTGTCCAGCTACCGGCGGCCGCTGCTCGGCACCGGGATATGCGGCGGGCTTTCCACGTTCTCCACCATGCAAGTGGAGATACTGCGGATGCTCAGCGCCCACGCGTACGGCCTGGCCGCCGGGTACGCCGCGGCGAGCATCGCGGCGGGGTACGCGGCGATCCACCTGTCCACCGCGCTGGTGCGCCGGGTGCCCGTGGTTAAGGGGCCAGTGCGGCGATGAGCGTCCTGGTGTGGGTGTTGGTTGTGCTGATCGGCGGGGCCGGCTCCGTGCTGCGGTTCTACGTGGACGGCCTGGTCTCCTCGGCGTCCGGGCGCGACTTCCCGTACGGCACGCTGCTGGTCAACCTGTCCGGCGCGGTGGTACTCGGCCTGCTCGCCGGGCTCGCCCTGGCGGGCGACGCGGCGCTGCTCGCCGGGACCGCGGCGGTCGGCTCGTACACCACCTTCTCCACCTGGATGCTGGAGACGCAGCGGCTGACCGAGGAGCGCCAGCATCGCAAGGCGACGCTCAACATCGTGGTGAGCCTGGTGCTCGGGGTCGCCGCGGCGGCGCTCGGCCGGCTGATCGGTGCGCAGCTTTGAACGAGGACGCGGTCAAGCTCACCAGCTACTTCGGCGAGCGGCAGCGGGCCGCCGGGCGGTTCGCCGCCGACGCGCTGCTCGACCTGTACGGCAAGCACGAGGTCGCCGCGAGCATCCTGCTGCGCGGCACCGAGGGGTTCGGCGCGCGGCAGCGGCTGCGCACCGACCGGTCGCTGTCCCTGTCGGAGGACCTACCGCTGATCGCGGTGGCGGTCGACACCAGGGCGCGGCTCGAGCCGCTGGCCGCGACGGCCACGCGGCTGTGCGGCGCCGGTCTTGTGACCCTGGAGCGGGCGCGGCTGCTGAGCGGTGACATCCCGGCCGTCTCGCTGCACGAGGACGTGCACGAGGAGACGAAGCTGACCATCTACCTGGGCCGCCAGGAGCGGGTGTACCGGGTGCCCGCCTTCGTCGCGGTGTGCGACCTGCTGCACCGCCGTGGCATCGCCGGGGCGACGGCACTGCTCGGCGTGGACGGGACCGCGCACGGGCAGCGGGAGCGCGCCGCGTTCTTCGGCCGCAACGCCGGGACCCCGATGATGATCATCGCGGTGGGCGCTGGCCCGCGCATCGCGCGGGTGCTTCCCGAGCTCGGCGGGCTGCTCACCAGGCCGCTGCTCACGCTGGAGCGGGTACGCATCTGCAAGCGCGACGGCGCGCTGCTTTGCGCCCCGTCCGACCTGCCGGCGCGGGATGACAGCGGCCTGCCGGTGTGGCACAAGCTGATGGTCTACACGTCGGAGGCCGCGCTGCACGACGGCCAGCCGGTGCACCGGACGATCGTCCGCCGGCTGCGCAGCGCGGGGATCGCCGGCGCGACCACCCAGCGCGGCATGTGGGGCTTCCACGGTGACCACGCGCCGCACGGCGACCGGCTGCTCCAGCTCGGCAGGCACGTCCCCGTCGTCACCGTGGTGATCGACTCGGCCGAGCGCATCGCCGCCGCGTTCGCCGTCATCGACGAGCTGACCGCCTCCCGCGGCCTGGTCACCAGCGAGCTTGTGCCCGCGATGCGGCCGGGCGGCAGCGGCCGCCAGCGGCGGGCCTGGTCGCGTCTGAGGTAGCCGGCCGGCAGGCCGGCACCCGGCCGGGTCTGGCCCGCCCCGGGCCAGACGGCGGAGCGCCTTTAGCGACACAAGCAGATACTGTCAGAATTCACCATATTTCACGACGTACCCGCTGCCAGCTGCATGATCATCCTGCATAAATAGTTTTAAGCGCACCTGACAACGGTAGACTTCGTCACGTTCCGGGATGTATCAGCTACCGGCGGATACATCCGTTGCAGGGTCTCCACTCCTCCACTCCCCACTCCCCGAGCACAGAAATGGGTCGTGGACATGCTAGGACCTGACTCGCGGCTGCTGACCGCGCTGCTCGTCACAGCAAGCATCATCCTCCTCGTAGCCGTCGCCCGGTTTCGCCTGTTGCCGGTCAGAGTCCTCTGCGGCGCCCTTTCCGTCACGATGGCGATGGCCGGCGGCGTCGCGGCGGTCAACTACTACTACGGCTACTACAAGACCTGGGCAGCGCTGTGGGCCGACTTCCACGGCGGCGGCGCAGGCAACCTCGGCGTCGTCTCAACGACAAGGACGACCGCGACAAGCGCGACCGCGGTTGGGTCCGGCCGCATCGGCTGGGTCACCCTGCCGGGCAAGCGCAGCGGCTACAGCCGCCGCGGCCTGGTGTACCTGCCGCCCCAGTACGGCGAGGCCCGGTACGCGCAGGTCAAGTTCCCTGTGGCGGAACTCTTCCACGGCACCCCGGGCTCTCCGGCGTCCTGGGACGCGGTGCTGCAAGTCAACCGGGTCGCCGACCTCCTGATCGCCAGGCACGTGATCGGGCCGATGGTCCTGGTGATGCCGTCCATCAACGGCCCCGGTCACAATTACCAGGACTGCGTGAACGGGCCCGCCGTCAGCGACGACACCTACCTTACGCAGGACGTGCGCGCCGACATGCTCGCCGGCTACCGGGTCAGCCACGACCCCTACGAGTGGGGCGTGGGCGGCTACTCCTCCGGCGGTTACTGCGCGGCCAACCTCGCGCTGCGCCATCGCGGGTCCTTCGGCGCCGCCGCGGTCATCGAGGGCTACTTCCGTGCCGTCGACGGCCCGGCGGCCACCGCCCTGAAGCACAGCGCGGCCCTGGAAACCGCCAACAGCCCGCTGTACATGGCGCAGCGGCTCGCGCCGGGCAGCGGCCCCGTCCCGGCCTTCTGGGTCGCCGCCGGGACGGGCGACACGTCCGACTACCGCCCTGCGACCGCGTTCACGGCCGCGCTTAACCGCATCGAGCAGGTCCCCTTCATCAAGCTCAGCGACGCCAAGGATTCCGGCAACGCCTGGCAGGCCGCCCTGCCGGCCGCGCTTGCCTGGCTATGGCAGCAGCTGGCACCGCCGGACCTGCGGGTCCTGTTCCCGGTACGGACCCAGGCCGTCGGCATCGTCACGCTCACCGTCCGCCCGGTGAAGCCGCATCCCCATGCCTCGTGCGGGCCCGTCACGCGCCCCGGCCACGCCGGCAAGCCATCACCCGGCCGCGCCAGGGGCACCCCAGGCAAGACGCCTGTCCGCGTATAGCGGAAGGGAAGCTCGCCCGGCCCTCGCCTTGCGCACCGCGGCTGTTACTGGCGCGCGGCGTGATCGGCGTACCGGCCGGCGGGAAAACGCGCAGGTCAATAGGCGTTACGCGTGGACCTGCGGGCGCCGGTCGGTCCACGGCGCCGCCTGCTCGAGCTGACTGGCGACGCGGACGAGCATGTCCTCGCGCCCGTACGGCGCGACAAGCTGCACACCGACAGGGAGGCCGCCCGGTGTCCAGTGCAACGGGAGGCTGATCGCCGGCTGGCCGGTCATGTTGAACTGCGCGGTGTACGGCATGAAGCTGGTGATGTGCGCCTCCTCCTGCTGCGGCCCGTCTCCGGTGAACCAGCCAAGCGGCGGCGGCGGGGCGGCGACGGTGGGCGTCAGCAGCAGGTCATGGCCGGTCCACCAGTCCGCCATGCGGCGCGTCCACATCCCGAGCCAGGCGCGGCTCTGCAGGTAGGGCACCACGCCGAGGTGCTTGCCCGCGCGCCGGTGGGCGGCATTGCGCGGCTCGATCTCATCGTCGCCGATCCGGCGGCCGAGCAGCATCTCGAAGGCCTGGAACGTCGCCTCGGTGTCGGCGGAGATGATCGCGACGAAATGCCGCAGGAACTCCCGCTCGAACATGGCAGAGGGAGCGGACTGGTCGAGGTGGTGGCCGAGCGACTCAAGCAGCGACGCCGCCCGGGCCACCGCGGCGCGGCACTCCGGGTCGTCGAGGTAGCCCTCGGCGCCCGCGTGGTCGAGCACCCCGATCCGCAGCCTGCCCGGGTCGGCGCCGACCTCCTGCGTCAGCGGGCGCGGCAGCGGCGGCGCGTAGTAGGGGTCGCCGGGCATCGGCGTGCTGATCACGTCGAGGACGCCGGCCGCGTCGCGGACGGAACGCGCGACCGCCCCGTCGATCGTGCTGCCGGCCCACGCCTCCCCGGTGACCGGTCCCTGGCTCACCCGCCCGCGGGTCGGCTTGAGCCCCACAAGGCCGCACTCGCTCGCCGGTATGCGGATGGAGCCGCCGCCGTCGTTGGCGTGCGCCACCGCCACCAGGCCCGCCGCGACCGCGGCCGCCGACCCGCCCGACGACCCCCCGGTCGAGTGATCGGGATCCCACGGGTTGCGCGCCGCAGGGAAGCTCTTCGGCTCGGTGGTCACCGTGGTGCCCATCTCCGGCACGTTCGTCCGGCCGAGCGGGACGAAGCCCGCCGCACGGAACTGCGCAGCGAGGAAGGACGTCACCGGGAACGGCAGGTCCCGCAGCGGCCCAAGCCCGAAGGCCGTGACCTCGCCCTCGACCGTGCAGCCGAGGTCCTTGAACAGGATCGGGACGCCGCGGAACGGCCCGTCCGGCAGGTCGCCCGCGGCCTCCGCAAGCGCCGCGTCGGACCGCGTCCTGATCACGGCGTCCAGCTTCGGGTTGACCGCCTCGATCCGGGCGATCGCCTGCTCCGCCAGCTCCCTGGGACTTGCCTCACCACGGCGGACAAGCTCTGCCTGCGCGGTCGCATCCAGCCACGTCATCTCTCCCACACCGCAAACGCTACCCGCGCACCCGGCGGTGCGATAGCCTCCGGTGCCCCGGCCGAGTCCGCCCGGGCGCGGGCGCGTGCCACGAGCGGGGTGAGTGCCGGCTGGTCGCCGAATGTAACGAGATGGTTACTAGAGTAACGGCGGGGAAGAACTGAGTCGGTTGCGACCACTGACTGTCACAACTGACCGAGAGTCAACCAAACGGGGGAATGAGTGGCTCTGAACGATATCCTCAACAAGCTCGGCGGGCAGAACGGGGAGCAGGGCGGCCTCGCCGCCATCTCCAAGCTGTTCGACGGTGACGGCATGCAGGGCATCCTTGGCAAACTGCAGGCCAGCGGCCTGGACAAGCAGGTGATGTCCTGGATTGGCCACGGCAAGAACGAGCCGGTGAGCGGTGACGACATCAAGAACGCGGTCGACCCGCGGCAACTGGCCCAGGTGGCGCAGCAGTCGGGCATGTCGCAGGATGAAGTCGCCGACCACGTCGCACAGGCCCTGCCTGAGGCGGTCGACAAGGCGACGCCCGGCGGCGCGGTGCCGCAGCAGGGCTTCAGCATGGACAGCCTGATGGGGATGTTCAAGAAGTAGAGGTAACAGCAGACGCGGCCAGAAGCGGCGGCGCCCGTCCTTGCGGCGGGCGCCGTCACCGTAACTGAGCCGCTACCGCCGGCGCCGGGCGCGGGCTCATCGCCGCGTGCGACGGCCGGCCTGCCGCCCTGTCGAGTTCCCTGTCACCCGGCTGGCCGTGGCCCTTGAGAATGAACGACGCGGCGAATGCCATCACGCAGACCGTCTCCAGGATGAAGAAGACGTGATCGTGGTCGTAGAACGAGCCGGCCAGCGAGCTGAGCGCCGGCATGAGGGCAATCGACAGCCAGATCAGCGCACCAAGCGCCCTGTACCAGCTCGCACGCCATCGCTGGTCCGGCGGCACGTCACGGGGAAAAAGGAACAGCGAGATCGCGCCGAGGAGGATGAACAGTACCGCGGCGCAGGTCAGGTGCACGTCGGCCAGCCGCAACTGGCTCGGCGTGGCAGGCTGCGGAGCGGCGTGGAAGAACGCGACGCCGAGGGCGGAGATGCCGGCGAGCGTCGTGGCGATGTTGTCGACCGCCCATGCCGTCAGGCGGTAGGCAAGCAAGAAGACCCCGATGACGCACAGCGCCCCGGTGAAGACGTTGCCGACCTTCGTGTAGTAGTACGCGCTGAGCGAGGTCTCGACATGCCCGTCGACGACTCCGTCCAGGAGCAGCGCCACCGGCAGGGCCAGCCCGACGTACCCGGTAATCGCTCGCAGGTTGCGGTATGACAGCGCAGGGTTCTCGCCCCATGCCGTGTTCATCGGCAACATCGTGTTCCCTCCCCGTTGCCATGACGCCGACCGGGCGTCATGAATGCCTATCTGCCTGGACAGAGGGGGCACCGCGGCGCGCAGATACACGCCGTAGCACGTTTTCTGCCGGTCCTGACTGGCCGGCATCGCAGCCTTGGCTGGTGGGCGCGGCGCGGCGCGGCTGGTCTTGGTCGAGGGGATGACCGGTTCAGGCAAGACGACCACGGCACTGCGGATCGGGGACTGGCTGGCGGACCGGGGAGAAGACGCGCTGGTGTTCCGCGAGGCCGCCGCCGATCACCCCATCAGGAGCAGCGCCGAGGAACCGGCTACGGGCAGCGGCCTGCCCGCAGCCGCCCGGGGTGACGGGCAGCGCCGCAGGCGACGAGGCCGGGGCCGGCTGTCACGGATCGCCGGGCGCGGGAAACTGGGTCACGCCTGCACCGACGGGAATTGCATCATGGTCGAGCGCGCCACCCTTCTCGCGCCACATCTCGTAGGCGATCTCACGGGTGATCTGCCCGTCGCGCAGTTCGAAGCAGTGAACCAGGCGAACGTTCATCGTGGTGCCAACCGGGAACGGCATGTTGGGCATCTCGTTGCCGACGACGTGAACCTCGGCGATCAGGTCGTCGAACACGAAGCTGCCAGCAGCGAATCGGCGCAGGTTCGTAATTTTCCGGAAGACAAGCGTGCGGAAGATCCCCAGGTAAGCATCCTTGACCTCTTGGGCGTCGGTGTAGATCACTCCACGGTTGGGTGCTTCCCAGCAGATGTCCGGTGCGTAAAGCGCGATGGCCTTGTCCACGTCGTCCGGGTTCTCGTTGTGGAAGTGAGCCGCGACGACTTCAAGGTTTCGCTGCTCAATCTCTTCTCTGGTCAGCGCCGCATCCGCGGTGAACGGCACCTGCTGGCTATCGTCGGCGGCCATCGTTACCGACCCCTTTCGCGAGCGAACCAGTGATGAGCCGGGGCGCCAGCCGTTGCCGCTGGCGTGGCCGGTGGCTCCGTCCAGGGTCCCGACGCCAGGCGCCACACGGGACGATTCCATGACCCCAGGTCCTGACCCAAACCAACTCAACGGTAGCTGACCTGCACCCATGGCAACAGCCCGCCAGCCAAGCCCCCGCCGTTCGCTCAGTCGGCTTGACTGGCGGACGGGCTTTGGCGGGAGGCCACGTGAGGTCCACGCCCTGGCGCGGCGGGGTGCCATGATGCTCCGGGCGGTGCCCGGGCGTGCAGGTGTGAACGGGCTGACCGGCCGCCGCGCTGAGCGCGATGCGCTCGATAACGTGGTCGAAGCGGTCCGGGCCGGGCGCAGCCCGGTTCTGGTCGTCCGCGGTGATCCCGGCGTCGGTAAGACCGTGCTGCTTGAGTACCTGGCCGAGCGGGCCTCCGGTTCGGGATGCGGGCTGGCTCGGGCGGCGGGTGTGCAGTCGGAGATGGAACTCGTGTTCGCCGGGCTGCATCAGCTGTGCCGGCCAATGCTCCGCCGCGGCGGGCAGCCCCTCGGTGAACAGGAGCGACAGGCCGTCAAGCAGCAGTTCCGCCGTGACCGGGTGCGGGGACCTGGGCAGGTGCCGGACGGCCCGGCTGACCTGCGCCGTGTCGCCGGCCCCAATAGCCCCCGCCGTGGCGTCCAGCTACGTCTCGCGGCCAGCCCCGGGTCGAGCGGCTCCAGGCGCCGAGCCGCGCTGAGCAGCAGCTAACCCGGCGAGGCCGCAGGCCGTGCGGCGCTCCCGTCCGGCAGCGGCGGTCACGGGAACCTCCCGGGGCAGCGCGGCCGCCCCGGAGATGTCTTTGCATAGCTGGTAACCGCGCGCGGGCGGCTTTGCATAGCCGGCGGCTGGACATTAGTCGCAAACCGGACGTGGTTATGGTCACCCGCTATGCAAAGAGCGTTTCCCGTGGTCACCAGCTATGCAAAGGCGAATCATCCGGCGGAAGTTCGCGCTGGCGTAGAGATTTCTGTGATTGCTGTTGTTGACGAGAAAATGCGAGGATCTCTATGGTCAGTGGTCGTCGCGGGCGCGCCAGGTGATCTCGGGGGCGTGGCCCGGGTCGTACAGCTCGAGGTCGTCCAGGCCCTCGCCGGCATAATGACGCCAGTCGAGGCCGAACTTCAGGAAGATCCCCAGGTCACCGCCGCAGCGGGCGCAGACGGGTGCGGGGGCGTCGTCGGGGTTGCCGTCGTCGTCCGGGCCGGGTGCCTGCTCCGGGACGGGTCCGGGCCAGCCCCAGCCGGTGGCCTCGCAGTAGTCAAGCGCGGCGGTGAACGTCCCCGGCGACCAGAACGCCACGAACGTCATCGCGTCCAGCGGCCGGCCAGGCGCACCACTTGCAGGCCGAACTGCGGCGCGCCCGCGTTCCGCCCAGCGGGCGCGCAGGCCGCTCTGGCCGGTTTCGGCCGGCGAGCTACCGGCCGTGCGGGTCGGCGTCCGCGGTGACAGTCCCGTTGGCGGCCGCGGGCTCGTCCCTGCTGCGGACCAGCCGGGAGACCTCGGTGCGCAGGTGGACGAACTCGGGCAGCTCCTTGGTCTCGATCTGGTCCCTCGGCCCGGGGAGGTCGACCCGCAGGTCCGCGCGGACGCGGCCGGGCCCCGGAGTCAGCACGACGACGCGGTCGCCCAGGTAGACGCTCTCGTCGATGTCATGCGTGACGACAATGATCGTGATGTCGCGCTCGCGCCGCACCCGCAGCACGAGGTCCTCGAGGTCTTCCCTGGTCTGGGCGTCCACCGAGCCGAACGGCTCGTCCATGAGCAGCAGCACCGGGTCGCAGGCCAGGGCGCGGGCGATGGCGGTGCGCTGCTGCATGCCGCCCGACAGCTGCCAGGGGTACTTGTCCCCCGAGCCGGGCAGCCCGACGGCGGCGAGGGCCGCGTCGGCGACCTTGCGGCGCGCGGCGCGGCTCCGGATGGTGCGGCGCAGCGGCATCGCGACGTTGTCCCTGACGGACAGCCAGGGGAACAGGGACCGGCCGTAGTCCTGGAGGACCACGGCGAGCCCGTCCGGCACGTCATGGACGGGGACGCCGCGCAGCACGATCCGCCCGCTGGTGGGCGGGGTCAGCCCCGCGATGCAGCGCAGCAGCGTGGACTTGCCGCAGCCCGACGGCCCCACGATGCTGACAAGCTCGCCTTGCGCGACCGTGAGGCTCACCGCGGTGACCGCGGTGTGCGCGCCTGGCCCGCGTCCGTAGGTCCTGGTCAGGTCCGTAACCTCAAGCACGTCATTCCCGTTCTCTGTGGGGGGTGTGCCAGGACAGGACGAGCCGTTCGGTCCTGGCGAGCAGTTCGTTGAGCAGGTAGCCGAGGATGCCGAGCAGGACGATCGTCGACCACAGCCAGGTCATGTCGAAGGAGTTGGTCGCATTGCTCATCTCATACCCGATGCCGTTGGTGCTGCCCACCAACTCGGCGAAGACCATCAGGATGAGCGACAGCGAGAGGCTGAGCCGGAACCCGGCGAACGCCCTGGGCAGCGTGGCGGGGACGATGAGCCGTGCCACGCGCTGCCACCGGCTCATCCGGAAGGCCCGCGCGGTCTCCAGCTGCACCGGGTCAACCGACGCGGCCCCGTCGATCGTGTTCAGCAGGATCGGCCAGATCGTGCCGAACACGATCGTGGCGACCTCCATCTGGGTGCCGAGCTTGAACAGCGCGAAGAACACGGGCGCCATCGTCACCACGGGCAACGCCCTGGCGAACTGGAGCAGCGGGCTCAGGTAGGCGGTCACCGCCGGGGACCGGCCAAGCGCGATCCCGAGCGGCACGCCGATGGCCGTGGCGATCGCCAGGCCGGCGAAGACGCGCCCGAGGCTCGGCAGGATGTTCCCTGTGGCGTCCGCCGTCAGGAACACGTGCGAGGCGGGTCCCGAGAACCACAGGTGGTACATGCGGGCCACGATCGCGAACGGCTGCGGGAAGAAGGAACTGCGCGCCGCCGAGGTCCATAGCTGCCAGGCGGCGACGCCCGCGACCAGGACGACCCAGCGCCACAGCCAGCTCAGCCGCTCCCAGCTCATACGGCTACCTCGCTGGCGCTCGGAGTCCGCATTCGCGGACGCACTGTACTTACCGATTGCCTCGCAAGCTCGCTCATTCGGTCTCCCCCAGGCGCACGTGGTGCCAGCGCAGCAGCCGCCGCTGCACCATGGTCAGCAGCAGGTCGAGGACCAGGCCGAGTAGCCCCGCCCAGACGGTCGCCGCCAGGATGACGGTCAGGTCGTCCGCGCCGGTGCTCTCCTGCGAGATGTACGCGCCGAGGCCCGGGCCGTTGATCGCGCCGGTGATGTAGCCGGTGGCGATGTCGAGTATCAGCGCGACCGCCGAGGCGAGCCGTATCCCGGTCCCGATGTACGGCGCCGCGGACGGCAGCGACACCATCCACACCGCCTGCAGCCGGGAGAACCCGAACGCCCGGTGGGTCTCCATCGCCACCGGGTCGACGTCGTCGATCCCCGCCATCGTGTTGTACAGCACGGGCCAGATGGCACCGTAGACGATCAGCGTCGCCGACATCCGAAGCCCCGGCCCGAGCAGCAGGCTGACCAGCAAGATCAATGCCACCGACGGGATCGGCCGCAGGAACTCAACGATGGCCCTGGTCGCCACCCGCACGCCGGGCAGGCTGCCGAGCAGCACCCCGAGCGGAACACCAACCGCGACCGTGATGGCCAGCCCGACCGCCCACGCCTCGACGGTCGCCCCCAGGTCGGCGATGAACCGGCCGTTGCCCGCGAGCAGCACGGCCCGCCACAGCACCGAGGAAGCCAGCGGCAGTGCCGCGCGGCTGATGATGCCCAGCCGTCCCGCCGCCTCCGCCAGCAGCAAGAACGCGACAATCCCGGTGGCGCCGCGCACCCACCGGCCGATCCACGACGGCCGGCCGCCGCCGCCGGAAGATCCGGCGGCGGCGGCCGACGCAACAGAAGTAACGGATGCCATCTGGGCTAGGAGGACAGCAGGAGCGAAGAGACGTCCGCGGGCGTGGCGAGCCCGCCGCTCTTCATCAGCGTCACGATGCTCTGCAGCGACGACGCGGTCAGCGAGGTCGGGTAGGTGCCGAGCGGCACGGTTGCCGCCGCCGCCGGGGTCATGCTTGTGTAGGTGGGAATCACGCTGCGGACCACGTCCGGGTGCGCGTTGGCGTACGCGTTGCCCTTCTCGAGCGCCGTCTGGAACGCCTTGGCCGCCGCCGGGTGCGCCGCCGCCCAGGTCTGCGTGGTGATGTAGCCCGACAGCGGGAAGTTCGCCGTCGGCCCGGTGCAGGTCGAGGTAACCAGCTTGCCGCCCGCCGCAAGCGCGGCGGAAAGGAACGGCTCAACCGCGCTGACCGCGTCCACCTTGCCGGACTTCAGTGCCGCGACCATGTCGGGGAACGGGATCTGCACGTACTTCACCGAGCCCGCGTTCACCCCGTCGGCCGACAGCACCGCGTTCGTCGTCAGCGTCTGGATGTTCTGCGTCAGGTTCACCGCGATCGTCTTGCCCGCCAGGTCCGACGCCTTGGTGATGCCGGACGACGGCATGGCCACCACGCCGTAGTTGTCCGTCGTGCAGTCAACCGCGGGGGCCAGGAACTCGACAGGGAACGTCCCGTGTGCCTGCGCCTCGAGGAACGACACGTAGTTGCCGCCGCCGATCACGTCGATGCTGCCGTGCAGCAGGTCGGGGATCGCCACCGTGCTCTGCGCGACGGACTTGACCGTCACGTTCAGGCCGGCCTGCGTGAAGAACCCCTCCTTGATCGCGACCTGCAAGCCGGCCGTGTCGAGCACCGGCAGCGACCCCACGACGATGTTCGTCATCGCGGTGGGACTGCCGCTCGCCGAGCCGGTCGCGGAGGTGCTGCCCTGAGCGCCGGTTGAGCTGCTTGAACTGCTGCACGCGGAGATGAGAATTGCCGCCACGGCCGCGCCGATGACGAGCACCCGCGACTCGGATGCGAATTTCATGGGACTCCTTTATGGTGGGGGACGGCCAGACAGCGCCGCTCGCTCTCCGCAATGAGCGCTGTGACCTGGCCGTATTGTTATTTGCGGTATATTCTTAAGTTCGGCTTGCGGCGACCCACCTCACCCGTTTATGAGCGCGCTTGCCTTGACGTGCGGCAGGCCGGCCTCTTGCATGAGGTCGGAAACTCGGTTGAGCTGGACGCTGTCCAGCGAGGTGGGGAATTGCTCAAGCGTGATCGTGGCCGCCTGCTCGGGCGTCAGTTTGGGTACGTAGGTGAGCAGGGCCTTCTCCACCTCCGCGCGGTCACTGTCGGAGATCTCCTGGGCCTGGGACATCGCCTGCTGGAAGCGCCGGACGGCTTCCGGGTTCTGCCGCGCCCACGCGCTGGTGGCGATGTAGCCGGACAGCGGTAGGTTGCTGTCGGGGCCGCTGCACTGGTCGACGATGGGTACCGCGCCCACCGTTTGCTCGGCCGCCGTGAGGAACGGCTCGACGACGCTGATCGCGTCGACCTGGTGGGACTTGAGCGCGGCGGCCATCTTCGGGAACGCGATGGCCTTGTAGCTCACCGTCGATGCCTTCACGTCGTCGGCGTTGAGTACCGAGTTGATCATCAGCGTCTGGATGTTCTGCGTCAGGTTCACGGCGATCGTCTTGTGCTCAAGCTGCGCGGGCGTCTGGATGCCGGAGGACGGCAGCGTCAGGATGACGAACGAGCCCGTCGAGCAGGTGGCCGCCTCCGCCAGGATCCGGTACGGCAGGTGGCCAGGGTCCTTGGCCGATGCCTCGATGAAGGAGACGTAGTTGCCGCCGCCGAGGATGTCGATCTGGCCCTTCTGCATCATCGGGATGGCCACCACGCTCGTCAGCACCGGGTCGATCTTGACCTTCAGGCCGTGCCTGCTGAAGATGCCTTCGTCCTGGGCGATGTACGCGCTCACGTCGTCGACGACGGGCAGGGCGCCCAGGGTGATGGAAATCGCCGGCCCGGAGTAGCCTGCCGACCCGCCGCCGCCACACGAGCTGAGTAGCGCGACCGCCGCCAAGGCCAGGGCACAGCATGACACTCGCCGCACTCGAGTGAACATGACCTTCCTCATCGCTTGAATCGTTTAACGGATCAACCACGACACGGAATGCTCTCACGACAGCGAAGCGAAAGTTGGGCATTTTCGGAGGAATTTCGGCAATCATGATCCTTCAGTAGATCGCCAGGTAAGTATTTATTTCAATAATGGTCGCTTCACTGTTCGATAGAGTTCAAAATCAGCTGGTAGCTCGCCCGGTAAGCCATTGGTTCCGGTGAACCCACCGAGGCCGTCGCTCCACGCCCCGGTGGCTGCCTCCTCTATCAGGCCTGCAGCTTCAGCGACCGCGCGGTCACCGCGGCGAGCGGCGGCCGGCCGGCCGCGTACCGCTCGAGCTCGCTGAGCGCGCACGCCGTCAGCAGCCTGGTCTCCGCGCCGAGCGACCCGGCGACATGCGGGGTCAGCATGACGTTGGGCAGCTCGTAAAGCACCGACGTGCGCGGCAGCGGCTCCGGGTCGGTCACGTCGAGGATGGCGTGCAGCCCGGCCAGGCACGCCTGCTCGAGCGCGGCGCGGTCGACGAGCGCGCCGCGCGCGGTGTTGATGAACGTGGCGCCGGTCGGCAGCGCGGCCAGCTCGGCGGCGCCGATCATGTGCCTGGTAGACGGCAGGCTGGGGGCGTGCAGGCTGAGCACGTCGGCGCGGGGCAGCCCGTCGGCGAGCGTGACGAGCTCGGCGCCGGCGGCGGCAACGGCGGCCGGGTCCGCGTACGGGTCCACGACGAGCACCGTGGCGGCGGCGGTCAGCTGGAGCAGCCGCGCGACCCGGCGCCCCACCCGGGAGAACCCGACGAGGACGACGACGGGCGAGGTGCCGCGGGGCTCACCGCGCAGCCCACGGTAGCTCCAGTCGTCCCGGTGCGCCCTCGCGTCGGCCGCGAGGAACGGCACCTTCTTAACCGCCCACAAGATCGCCGCGAGCGTGTACCTGGCGACCGGCTCCGCGTTCGCGCCTGCGGCCGTGGTCACCAGGATGCCGCGGTCGAACACCGGCCGGCCCACGTGCCCGCGCACCGATCCCGCCGCGTGCAGCACGGCCCGCAGCCGGGGCGCGTGCCGCAGCACCTCTTCATCGAGCGGCGGGCAGCCCCACGACGTGATGAGCACCTCGACGACGGCGAGCCGGGCCATGGCCTGCGGTGAGTTCAGCTCGGCGACGGACAGGGGGTCGCCGAGCACCGCGGCAGCGGCGAGCCGGGCAAGCTCCGCCTCGCCGAACTGGGTCCGCAGCGTGCCCGCGCCCATCACGAGCATCGCCTCCGGCCGCCGCGGCGCGCCGCGCGAGCGGGGCACCACCGGGCCGTGCTCTGCCATGCCCCTTAGCCAATCCGCCCGCCCGGGAACCGTCAATGGCGAGAGCCCGAGGCCCAGCCACAGGAGAAGCGGAATACCGGGCCGCGAGGCGTGAACGGGAGGGCGGCGCCGGCCGGGATGAGGAACGCGTGCTCCCGCTAATCCGCACCCGGTCGATCCAGGCGTTTCTGGCCGGCCAGGCGGAGAAGTACGCGGTGCCGCAGCCGAGCTCGACCACGTCCAGGCCGGCGACGTCGCCGAGCACGCCGAGCTGTTGCTCGGGAACGTTGAAGATGCCCCAGGTGATGTGCTCGGCGGCCCAGGCCCGGTCGGCGTGCTCGTCGCCGTACTCGCGGTTGGCCCGGGTCCACAGGTCCCGGTTGGCAGCCGCCTCGGCTGCCGTGTCTCCACCGTCAGCCATCTTGCCCCGCCAATCATGACGCCCGGTGCAGGCCGGCATCCCAGCTCTTGAAGGAAGCCGGTGCGCGGCCACTCACACACTCACACTGAGTGAGCCACCGCCGCAAGAGCCAGGCGCCGGAACCACCGCTATGCATGCATCGAGATTCGATTTCTGGATACTTCTCAGCCGCCCATAATTGGCTGTTATGTTGCCGATTTGTCCGTAGCTGAGATTGTGCCCACGGCACTGTGCCATCGTGTAACCGTGAGTCATCGCCTGACGGTCGGCGATTGTCGCGGAGCGATTCGATGATCTGCCATACTGCCGTAGCTGGGTTCGTCTTGGGTGGCTCGCCCAAGCCCTTGGCGCGGTCTGTGGCGTCATGGACGCCGGCACTGAAGTCAGAAAACCTGAGCGCGCTCTTGTCCCAGTGCGGCAAGAGTTTTTTCAGGTGCTCTCCTACCTTCGTGGCGTTGCTGAACCAGGGACACCCGGGCTTCAGATGGAGGACCAGCCAGACTTCAAAGCAGGGCTGCGAGAGGGTAAGCCACAAGTCCTCGTGGCCGGCCGCTTCTGAGATCGCTGATCTCTACATCAAATTCATCGACGTCGCACACGACCCACGCTTCATCGTACGCGTTATCTGCCTGGATTTCCGCGGCACGCCTAACCACCGCCGCTGGAGCACCCGCTTCAAATTTCGGTGTGATTTTGTCCGCAGCGACCCACGGTTCGTATTTTAGGTACTAAAGTAATCAAGTTCGGTCTTAATGCCGTTGGTGACGATCAACACCGACCTGCGCTCCTCGCGGATGTTGCTGCCTCGGCGCAGGTTGGTCTCGTGGCTGAATCTCCCGCCTCGTTGCCGGCGAT
>Ga0335078_10001858_pt1 | contig 31963 bp, 28 predicted proteins | sample Lox_Sample_32_FD_206711 | JGI IMG/M metagenome (GOLD analysis project Ga0335078, IMG submission 206711) | Soil microbial communities from Loxahatchee National Wildlife Refuge, Florida, United States - Lox_Sample_3.2 | ecosystem: Environmental > Terrestrial > Soil > Wetlands | place: USA... | reverse complement strand
CGGTAGCTCAATGGTAGAGCATTCGGCTGTTAACCGAAGGGTTGCTAGTTCGAATCTAGCCCGGGGAGCCATTCTCGATAATCCCGATTTTTGATCTATGCCAGGTTCTGGGCGCCACGCTCAGTCAAGACCTTGACTTCAGCAAAATGGCTAATTCGTGCACAGCTGCGGGGATCGCTTGCACCCGCGTGCTGCCAAATCCCAAGACGAATCCTTGGCGAGACGCCTTACGGGCATAGAACGGCGAAAGAGGCGTCAAGTTCAAGTTGCGGCGAGAAGCGCGCGCAGCAATCTCCCTATCGGAGCTCAGGTCCATGATCACGGAAAGATGCAGGCCTGTCTGTCCTCCCGGCACCTTAGCTAGCGAGCCGAGTTCATTCTGGATAGAGCGCATGAGGGCACTTCGCCGTTTCCCATAGAGCAGTCGCATCCTCCGGATATGGCGCGAGAAATGTCCATCACGGATAAAGTCCGCAAGCACCAACTGAGGAAGGGTCGGAGGGCTGATGTCGAGGGCGAATCGAACTGCGAGGAAGCGTTCGACCAGGTCGGCTGGCAGCACAACGTAGCCCAGCCGCAGCGCGGGGAACAATACTTTGCTGAACGTGCCAATGTAGAGCACGCGAGAGTTGTGGTCGAGCCCCTGCAAGGATGCGATAGGCATTCCTTCATAGCGATATTCGCTATCATAGTCGTCTTCGATGATCCATGCTCGGGAGCTCTCCGCCCAGTCCAAGAGCTGAAGACGTCGTGACGCGCTCATGATGAAGCCGAGGGGATACTGATGGGAAGGCGTCACCAAAACGGCCCGCCCGTCAGGGCACAGTCTCGCCCCAGTGACGACGTCAAGTCCCTCTTCATCCACAGGAACCGCCGCAATCCTGCAGCCGCTCATTGCGAAGATGCTTCGCGCAAAGTGGTAACCCGGTTCCTCCATCCATACGCGATCCCCGGAATCCAGCAGCACGCGGGTTGCAATCTCCAATCCCTGTTGCGAACCGCTGACGATCACAATTTGCTCCGCCTCACAATGAACCCCGCGCGCGGTTCGAAGGTAGGTTACGATCACGTCTCGGAGTTCTTTCGATCCCTTAGGATCGCCGTAATCAAAGGACCGGGCGCTTGCGTTTCGGCAATGGCGCGCTACGAGACTGTTCCAAATCTGAAGCGGAAAATGCTCAAAGGCAATTTGGCTCAGGCTAAATGGCAATACCCCGCGGCGACGGTAAAAAACGTCTGCGCTGGGAAGCCTGCTGCACCGCTGGGAGAGCTTGCGCTGGTTTTGTCCACGAGCGGCTTGCACAAATGTCTGTGAACGCTGCTCCGCAACGCGAACCGGCAGGGATTTGGAAACAACGGTGCCGGACCCAACGTGGCTTTCAAAATACCCTTCCGCCAGGAGTTGTGCGTAGGCGCCGAGAACCGGAATGCGGGAGACACCTAATTCTTGGGCAAGGACTCTGGTTGAAGGCACCCGCTGACCTGGGCGCAAGTTGCCGCCTACAATCGCCAGGAGATATCCCTCGTAGACCTGCTTGTACAGAGGGGTCGAACTCTTCCGAGTGACACCGATGAGAGGAGAGATTCCCGAAGACGCTTTCTTCATTTCCAAGGGATCATAATGGTTATATCGTTTTCATTTCAAGTGGCTATTGATTATAGCCACTTGTCCGGCCAATCTTTCTACTGGGATGAACGGGGCTTGCTTTGCGGTCCCCTCTGCCCGGTTTGAAGTTCAAAATTCCTCTAAAAGGGCAACTCGATGAAAAGGCTGACGAAAACCAAAATTCTGTGGAGCCTCGTACTGGTTGGCGTGCTCTTCTTCGCACTGATTCCAGTGATCGGCAGGTCTCACTTTGCCTTTGCGCGCAGCAAACACGACAAGGGGAAAACCGTCTACGTGTGCGCATGCCTGAAAACCAAATCCTGTTCGTGCATGACAGAGGCTAAGATGGAGGGCCCCTGCGCGTGTGGAACTCAGGGCGGCCCGCCGATGCAGGCGGTTGCTTCCGATAGCGATTGGGCAAAACAGAATCGCGATGCGCTTGCTCACTGACGGGGATAAGTCTGGAGTCTATCTGGGACGCCACGTCTTTGGTGCGGCGGCAATCGTTTTTTCGGTCATCGCCTTCGTTTGGCGCGACTTCAACGGATGGCAACAGATTCGGGCGCTGGGGACAGTCCCGCACCGCGAAGTGCTGTTGTACAGCGCCGCTGCCGTCGAACTCTGTGGTGGCATCGCCATTCAATGGCGGAAGGCTGCGCAAATCGGGGCTCTCGCCCTCGGAACTATCTATCTTTTCTTCGCATTGCTCTGGGTGCCGTTCATTGTTGCGCAGCCACGCGTTTACGACCGTTGGGGCAATTTCTTTGAGCAGTTCTCTCTCGTCTCCGGAGCGGTTATGCTTTATGCGTTGTATAGTCATGCAGATTCGAATCGGGCAGCAAAATTGGCCCGATTCGCGTATACCTGTTTCGGGCTCTGCGTGATCTCCTTCACACTGGAGCAGTTGTTTCATCTATCTGGAACGGCATCGTTCGTTCCCAAGTGGATTCCTCCCGGACAAATGTTTTGGGCAATCGCAACCACAATCGCGTTTGCGCTTGCAGCCATCGCGCTGCTCTCCGGACGCGTGGCACTGCTTGCATCCCGATTGCTGACCATGATGATCGTTTGTTTCGGATTGCTGGTTTGGTTGCCCGCACCGTTTACCGATCCACATAAGCTGATGAACTGGGCGGGCAACGCGGAGAACCTGGCGATTGCCGGAGCGGCGTGGATTGTCACGGATTATTTGCGCCAATATCGTTCCCGGGTGTTGGCCACAACACCGAACGCCTCCTGAACGGGAATAAAGGATCCGCGCCAAACACCAAGTTTTTCCATCCTTTGAACCACGCCGGGTTCTCCATGACTTTGAGCCCGTGGGATTCCTCGAAATCAGAGCTGGCAGGCATCGCGTTCCCTGGTGAGGGTGGTAAACTGCGGGCATGGCAAACCATAAAAACAAAAAGAAAAAGAAAATGCAGACTAATAGACGTAAATCCGTGGGCCGCAAGCGGGGAACAAATAAAAAGGTGGAGAAGAAAAAGGCGCGGAAGAAGAAAGTGCGCGGAAAGAGCCAGAACGTGGATGCGTTGGTATTCGAACCGGAAGGGCTGGCGGCGCGCTCCGGCGGGCAGTCCGGCGATTTGCAGGGATTATCTGACATAGAGGGAGCAGATTCGGAGAGCGTGGACGAATTGCTCGAGGAAGGAAATGCGTTCGAGGCTGAAGTCGTGAAGGGCGTACAAGATGCTGGGGATGCCGATGACGCCGAAGTAAGAACGCACGAGGTCCCGGAAGATGACGTCCCGGAAGAATATTTAGATCAGGATCAGTGAGAACCGGGGCTCGGGCGCCGGTTCTCACGGGTGGCTATGGATATATGATGTGATTTGAACGTTATCCGCACTGATTTGCTTGAGGAGCGCGCCCATCGCATTTAGCAAATCCGTGGAGTGGGTTTGCGCGCCGCTCTGAAACTCCGGGCGATTAAGATAGACCAAATAGCGGCGGAAAACGTCTCCCTTCACTGCGGACAGAATTTTGGCGTCCTGGATCGGAGTCAGGGTCACGATGGCATTGACCAACTCCGGATGGTGGCCCGAACTGCTCTCAAAACTAGTGATTCGGGTCGCCAACTTTACGAAGTCCTTGCGCGTCTCGCCAATTCCGCTTCCCGAGGTCCCAACCGCATAATAGGCCGCGGCCGTGCCGGGAATGAGGGCGCCGCTCTTCATTACCATTCCAGAAGGGGCGCCGTAGGCGTTTAAGAAAGTCACCTCGGCAAGGTCAATTTCCCAGGGATGCGTTGTTGGGACGAGATTGACCATGATGTGCCGATCAAGCTCTGCAGTGTAAATGGCCAGGAAGTCCGTGGCCACCACCGGGCCAGGGGAACTCAAGGTCGCATAGTCGGACGAGTTGCAGCTGACGAGGACCTTAAGGATGGCGGCATAGAATGCACTCGGGTCCGGAGTGGAAGCAGGCATCATGTAGGCCGCCAGTTCCGTCAGATAGTCACGATCGGATGGATCCAGGAGCGCTCGTCCCGTGGCTACCGCATAAGTTCTGCCGGATTTGACTACGGGCTTCTGGTAGGCAACGTTGTAAAAGTAATTCGAGGAATCAATCTTAACGAGTGTCCCCGAGCCGCTCGCCAGCAAAGCCATATCGGCGGTGGCGTCCACCGCGATGGTGGAGTTCGCGCCGGGTTTCAGATTGGACTTAGAAATGAAAGGCTTAATTCCGTCTCGGATGGTCCGGGGCGAGAACGATTTACCTTGAATGTTCGAAATCACGGATGTGAAGTCGGTTTGGCCGTTTTTGAACATTCCAAAGACCTGGCTGCTAACCTTTGAATCGAACTTAATGACCTCCTCGGAAGTCTGGGCGGCGCTGGCGATTGTCACTGCCGCCGCATCGTCCGCATCGGTTTTGTCGAAAATTCCCGTCCCGCTTGCTTGCATGGCCTGGAGATAGGTTTGCCCTGAAAAATCTGAAAGATCGATCGTGCGATCGGGCCCGCGCTGCAATAGAACGTCTCCCGTCGGTGAGTTCGGGGCCGTCGCGTGAACCGCCGCGAGCACGATAAAGGCGAACAACGGAGCGCTAAAAGTGAAGCAGAAGCGTGAAAGCCAAGGATTCCAGTTGGGCCGTTTGTGGATTGAAATGCTCATATTCGTTCTCCCCCGTCATTTCCATTTCGGTCGTCGGCTGCCGCAAAACCGGATCGCACTCATAACCAACTCGATATATGTTCACCTGAGACTCAAGCGTCTTTCCGATGTGAAGTCGACTCTCCGGTCGTTCGGCGATCGATTGTCAGCTGGAGAGGTGTATGACCAGTTGGCCGTCCGACGCGCCACGCTTATGGCACCGCCTCTATGCATTGGCGCTTGCCCGTGTCGAGGTAAGCTCCAAGCAATGCTCCCCTCTTCGTGACTCTTTGCGTGTAGTGATTTGCGAGGGCGAATCGTTTCACCCGGCGCAGCTTTCGATAAGGTTCACGAGTTGCTGGCGGTGGTCTCGTCAATGTACCCTGAGCGCGAGAACCAGGCAAGAAACGTCTCGAGTCGGGGGACATGATCATGGAGATTCAGATCCACGAAATTTCGGAGGATTGGGCAAATAGTTTGGTGGAATAGGCAACCGCACAGAGAGCGCGGGGATTAGACTTTCCTTCGGCGAAACGAGGATATTCGCGCGATCGCCGCGAATGCAACGCCACGAGGACGAGGTGCTTGGAAGGAGAAACAATGCAAATGCGTAGACTGGGAAAAAGCAATCTGGAGGTTTCGGCCATCGGGCTCGGCTGCATGGGCATGAGCTTCGGTTACGGTCCGCCCGCGGACAAAAAGGAGATGATCTCTCTCATTCACAAGGCCGTGGAAATGGGAGTGACGTTTTTCGACACTGCGGAAGTATACGGCCCGTACACCAATGAAGAACTCGTCGGTGAAGCGCTAGCGCCGCTTCGCGACCGCGTGGTGATCGCCACCAAATTCGGGTTCAAGATTGATTCGGCCACGGGCAAGCAGGCGGGGCTGGACAGCCGGCCGGAGCACATCAAGGAAGTGGCGGAAGCGTCGCTCAAGCGACTCAAGACCGATGTGATTGATCTCTTTTATCAGCACCGCGTGGATCCCGGCGTGCCGATCGAGGACGTGGCGGGCGCGATTAAGGACTTGATACAGGAAGGCAAAGTGAAGCATTTCGGCCTTTCGGAAGCAGGCGTTCAAACGATCCGGCGTGCGCACGCGGTACAACCGGTCACCGCAATTCAGAACGAGTACTCGCTCTGGTTTCGCGAGCCGGAAAAAGAAGTGCTGCCGACAATCGAAGAACTGGGAATTGGCCTGGTCGCGTACAGCCCGCTGGGCAAGGGTTTCCTCACCGGCGCGATCAAGGAAGACACGAAATTCGACAAGAACGATTTCCGGAACATCGTTCCGCGTTTCACCGAGGAGAACCGGAAAGCGAATCAGGCCCTGGTGGAGGTGCTCGGAAAGTTCGCAGAGCAGAAGAACGCAACGCCCGCCCAGATTGCGCTTGCCTGGCTGCTGGCGGAGAAGCCGTGGATCGTTCCCATCCCGGGCACGACCAAGCTGCATCGCCTTGAAGAAAACCTCGGAGCGGCGAATCTCATACTTAGCGCCGGCGACCTACGCGAGATCAACGAAGCCGCATCAACAATCGCGGTTCAAGGCGCCCGCTACCCCGAAGCGCTGCAGAAAATGGTGGGCCGCTGAGCGGGAAACGCGTACGAGTTTGAGAGACGGATGGCGAGGAGCCGGCATGAAGAAACTACTTTTGCTCGCAGGGGTGTTGACGCTCTGCACGGCCGCAATTTCCAGTTTCGCGCTGGCTGCGGACCGGAATCGCAAAGAGGATGTGCGCGTTCAAGACCGGTTTGTCGGTGGGTGGCGGCTGGCGTGGCTCGAGGAACCGGATGGCAAGGGAGCCGTTCACAAGGCGGACTGCACTGGACTACTGGTTTTTACGCGAGACGGCCACATGTCTGTCCAGGTGATGTACCACAATTCGCAGGCAGCCCCCCAGAGCGGGCCGGTGCAGTACGCGCAGGGCGGCTACGAGGCTTCCTTTGGAACCTACCAGATCAACGAGTCCACTCATACTTTTACGTTCCACGTTGGAGGCGCAATGGTCCGCAGCTTCATCGGAAAAGACCTCCCGCGCACATACGAACTCTCGGGTAAGCAGCTTATCGTGAAGTCCACTAATCCCAACGAACATTGGCGAGTTGCCTGGGAACATTACTAGCGTCGGTGTAAGGATAAAAGGCATGCAAGAGCGAAGACTCGGAAAAAGCAATCTCGAAGTTTCAGCCATCGGCCTCGGCTGCATGGGAATGAGCTGGTCGTACGGCCCGGCGAAAGACAGAAAGGAAATGATCGCCCTACTCCAGGCTGCGGTAGATCGCGGCATCACTTTCTTCGACACCGCCGAAGTATACGGGCCACTGACCGACGAAGAACTTCTCGGTGAGGCGCTTGCTCCAATTCGCAAGCAGATCGTGATTGCGACGAAATTCGGCTGGAAGCCCGCTACTGAAGGTGAGTCGAGATGGAGTCTCCTGGATAGCCGGCCCGAACACATTCGGAAGGTGGTCGAGGGTTCGCTCAAGCGGCTGAGGGTGGACGTCATCGATCTTTACTACCAGCATCGTGTGGACCCTCAGGTTCCGATCGAGGACGTCGCGGGAGCCGCTAAGGATCTGATTCAGCAAGGCAAAGTCAAATACTTCGGCCTATCGGAAGCAGCCGCAAAGACCATCCGTCGCGCCCATGCGGTTCAGCCTGTAACTGCGGTTCAAAGCGAATACTCGCTTTGGTATCGGAACCCGGAGAAGGAAGTGATCCCAACACTGGAAGAACTTGGTATCGGATTCGTTCCTTACAGCCCCCTCGGCAAGGGGTTCCTAACAGGCAAGATCAACGAATCAGCGAAGTTCGAGAGCACTGACTTTCGGAGCAGCCTGCCTCGGTTTACGCCCGAGGCTCTGAAAGCCAATCAAAAACTGGTGGACTTACTGCACAGATTGGCGCAACAAAAGAACGCGACGCCCGGTCAGGTCGCGCTGGCGTGGTTACTGGCGCAGAAGCCATGGATCGTTCCCATACCCGGCACTACGAAACTGCATCGGTTAGAAGAAAACATCGGAGCGACCGCAGTGAAGCTAACTGCGGAGGATCTACGCGAGATCGAGACCAGTGCCTCAAGAATCGAGATTCGAGGGGCAAGATATCCCGAACAGATCGAGCGAATGAGCAATCGTTGAGCGGGACGGCAATTTTTTTGCGGGAACATGGGCGCCGGTTTTCCCCTATTAGAACAAGGAGCCCACACGATGGGTACCTGGTCCGACATCGAGTTGCGCAGGATCGCCGAAGCCGACGACCTGCACATTGCGCCGTTTCGTGAAGACGGCCAAACATACGGGACCCCGACGTGGATCTGGTCCGTGGCAGTGGACGACGCCCTTTACGTGCGGGCCTACAACGGGCAAAAATCCCGATGGTATAAGGCGGCGCTGCAACAGAAGGCCGGACGGATTACGGCTGCCGGCATGACCAAAGAAGTTACTTTCGAGCCCGTCAGCGGGGCAATCAACGATCGTATCGACGAGGCGTATCGTGCGAAATATGAGGGCAGCCCATATCTCAGCCCGATGATCGGAGCCCGCGCTCGCGCCGCGACTGTTGAGGTCACACCGCGAGAGACGAGTGCGTGATCCTCGCGACCTAAAGAGGCACGTTTGAGCAGAGCATGGCGACTCCGGTTGCTCAAGAAGTACCCGTCGAAGCCATCCTAAAAGGCAGGAGGAGGGGGCATGAGCAAAGAACCATCAGCAGCAAAAAGGCTTATTGGAGATGTCGCGCCGAAGCTGGCTGAGTTGACCGACGGCGTGCTCTTTGGCGATGTTTGGGAACGGCCGGAGCTCTCCAAGCGCGATAGGAGTCTCGCCACCGTCTCGGCGCTAATCGCGATGAATCGTCCTGATCAGCTGCGGTTTCATTTGAAATTTGCCGTCGAAAATGGGGTCAGGAAAGAAGAACTGATCGAGGTGATTACGCATCTGGCATTTTATTCCGGTTGGCCTTGTGCGATGAGTGCCATCATGACCGCAAAAGAAGTGTTCTCGAATCCGTGAAAATTAACGGCAAAACAGGGTTTCCCTTGCCTTCAGCAGCCAGACCTACGGCTTCCGCCAAACCCGACATGGCGGAATTGGCACGCTACATTGCCGCCTATGCCCCGCATGACGGGAGCTTTGCGCTGCGAGTTCCCGGTTTGTACGCCAGCCGTTTTTCCAGAATCAACCGGGAGTGCGTGCATACCCTCCGATCAGCCTCATTGTGCATCATCGCCCAAGGAGCAAAAACCGTTATCGTGAATCAAGAGCAGTACGAATACGACGCGTCACGCATGATCGTCTTCTCCGTCGCATTGCCGGTGGCGGCGCAGATCACGCGGGCCAGCCACTCCGAGCCCTACCTTTCCCTCAAGCTGGACCTTGAGCCGCACAAAATTGCCGAGCTGGTACTGAAAGTATTCCAGCGCGGTTTGCCTCCCGCTCAGGAGAGAAAGGCGGTTTACCTCGCGCCTGTCACGTCGAACATCGTCAACGCGGCCACGCGATTGATGCAGTGCCTGGCGCAGCCGGGCGACGCCCGGCTCTTGGGTCCCCTAATTGTGGATGAAACTCTGATCCGGCTGCTGCGCAGTCCGATCGGCGCCCGCGTGGCGCAAATGGGGTTGGACGAGTCCAGCGTACACCGAATCGCGAAGGCGATTTCCTGGCTGCGCGCCAACTACTCTCAACCGATGAAAGTCGAAGAGCTGGCCGGGCTGGTTCACATGAGCGCCTCTTCGTTCCACGAGCACTTCAAGTCCGTCACTTCGATGAGCCCGCTGCACTTTCAAAAAGTGCTGCGACTACAAGAGGCCCGACGTTTGATGTTGTCTGCGATGATGGACGCGAGCGCTGCGCGCGAGCGGGTAGGTTATCTGAGCGCTTCGCAGTTCAGCAGGGAATACAGCCGCTTCTTCGGAAGCGCGCCGACCAGAGATATCGCCCGATTGCGCCAAGAGATTCGCCCCTGGTCTGAGCCGACTCGCACCGTGGACTGATTCTGCAAGAAATTGTGTATGGAAATGACAGCGACTGATGCGTGGGAGCCTCCGCGCGATTATTACTTGCCAGGTCTTTGTCACAAATTAAGAAGAAGAGACGAAGAGAGGCTGAGAGAGTTCGCGGCCGCCTCTCGCTCCTCGAAACGACAATCCGATGAATTCGTCAGCGAGGCGGAAGTCATCCGGTTCGAGACCGGAACATGCTCAGGATCATGGCGATTTGGCCGGAATGATAGATGGCATGTTCGACGCTTCCCTGGAACAGGGTTTCGTAGGAATAGGTGCGGCCAGGGACTTGTTTGGCCAGATCTTCGAGGGGGAAAGTGCGAATCCGTTCTTCGAGCAGGCCGCGGCTACGATTCCAGCGGGAGACGAGTTCGGTCCAGGGAATGGGCGGCTCAGCCCATTCCTTTTCGGGTTCCCATCGGGGCATCGGAGTGCTGTCGGATGCCTTGCGAATTCTCTCATTCCAGAGGAGAAGGTGTTGGAGCAGTGCGGAAACGGAATTGCCTTTTGGAAAGGGCGGCACGATGGCGAGTTCGGGGGATACCCGCGCCAACAGTTCGGCGAGTGAGGGGCCGTACCAAGATTCCTTAACAATTGCGGCATGGTAACCGTCGGCGATTTGTTGAGATCGGTTCATGGACTTCCGGAGAGCATCAATCCAGGTCAGCTATATGTTCGACCGGCTTAGTTTACATCAGCGGACCGTCGGTTCAGGGCGTTTCCGAGGGAGGCCGAGGAGCGGCGCGAGAGGCACGGAGCGGTCGCGCAGAGAGGGGAGGAAGCTGGTATGATGGGGACGCCCCAAGCCGGAATGAGCACGAGCCCGAGTTCCATAGCTGTTGCGCACGATTCCACCGGAACGCGCCTGAAGCTCCGTGTTAGCGGGGCGATCTTCAAGGCAATTCACCTGATCCCAAGACTGCTGGAAATTCGTCGTAGCAGGAGCTCATGGTTGGCGTTCCGGGTGGCGCTGGGATTGTTCGGAGCGGGACTGGTGGTGCTGCCGCTGGGATTGTTGGCGAACAATTTTATTTTGGCGCTCCCGGTGTTTGGACTGGGGCTCTTTATTTTGGCGATCCTGCTTCCCTCGGCGCTAGACGGAGTGAGCGACAAGGACAAGGCGCAGGAGCTGGGGGCGCTGATCGTTGTGGACGGAGGGGACTTCCATAGAGGTAGTGTGCTGGGATTTCCGGCAAGGATTTATGTGGGAGCGAAGCAGGTTTGGGTGCTCGACCCGCATCACCAGGATCTGTTGACGATTCCTGTAGAAGAGATCGTCTCGGCGAATGCGGAAGAGTGCGACGGGAAATGGAGTGTGCGAATTTGCTGGGTTCGGGATGAGGCACTCTTCGCCTACGAGGGGATGTTCGCGGAATACCTGGCGCATGTTGCGCAGGGGGCGCTGCGGGGAGTGATGCGGCTTCGTGAACCGGTGAAGGCCAAGAGCCGCGCGGCAAGTGCATGAAAACAAAAGGAATTTTTCAAAAGAAATCGGTCCTACTACCGGGGCGGATATGGCAAAATAGCCTCATGGCTCGAGGCTGGGAAAGCAAGGACGTGGAAGCTCAAGCAGAAGAGGCCCAGGAACTTAAGGCGCCGAGCGACAAAACAACGAAATCAGTCGACCAGATGGAAAAAGACCGCGACAAGGCGGGACTGGAACTTTCGCGGAAGCGGATTTTGAACGAACTGGAAGTAGCCACTCACCCGAACCACAGGAAGTCCCTCGAAGCAGCGCTCGCCCACCTCGATCAGAAGCTTAACGAATTGAAATAAGCGAACGTTAATTGGGCTCGTGTGACTGGTGTGCATGCATCGGCCGGGGCTGAACCTCGCGACTTCCCGAAGAATCCCTTTGGTTTGAGAGCTAGTCTGTGAAAACGACGCCGACGGCGCTGTGGCCCTTTTCCACACCCGCATCAATGCGCACGACGTAGCCCCGGAGCCTCATGGCTTGATCGCCTTCTGCCCCGGGAGCTTCCATGGTGACTTGCAGTTCGGATTGCAGGCGGGGGCTGTGCTTGAGAGAGATGAGTGCTCCCTGAAGAGAGAGATCACGAACCATGGTTTCCTCTTCGAACGGATGGCCGCCCTCGGTGACGCCGGAAACGCGGGCGCGAAATTGCGCTTCGCGGCGCAAGGCGGTGCGCGTACCGGGCATGTGGGCTTCAACGCGACCATTCGCCGAGCCAAGCGAAATGACCATGCCTTCGCTTGCGGCGAAGACGGAATCGAATTCCTCGCGGGCCTGGCGGAGCAGCGAGTCAATCAAGCGGTCCGTGGAATCGGGATCGTGGTGAAAGAGGACAAGTGTTTTTGCGCCGACTTCGCGCGCGATCTTTACGCCTTCGAGCCAGGAGGAATGCCCCCAGCCTTTGCGCGTGGAAGCGAGCTGCTCGGGAGTATATTGCGCGTCGTTAATGAAGATTTCCGCGCCAGCCGCGAGCTCGCGGAGGTTTCTGTCGAGTTTGGGTTCGCCGGGCTCGTTGTCGGTGGCATAAACGATGGTGCCGGCGGGAGTGTCAATTCGATATCCGAGGCAACCCTGCGGATGATTGAGCTCGAGTGCGGTGATGGTGTTTTCGCCGATTTTAAACGTGTCGCCGCTTTCGACTTCCTTGAATTTGCGCTTGGCGGACATGGCCGACATATCAACGGGGAAATAGGGCTGCGCCATCTGGGTTTCGAAGACTTGCTTCAGGCTGTCGCGGCCGAGGAACTTCGAGCGGAAACTATAGAAATGAAATGCGTTGGTGTCGGCATAGAACGGGGCGAAGAAGGGGATGCCCTGGATGTGGTCCCAATGATAGTGAGTCACAAAAATGTGTGTGGCGCCATGCTCGGAAGCAGGGGCGGTCCAGCGGCTGCCAAGAGCGCGCAAGCCTGTGCCGCAATCCAGAATAAATACCGTACCGTCGGGAGCGACGAGCTCGAGGCAGGGCGTATTGCCGCCGTATCGCCACGTCGCGGGATCAACTGTGGGAGTTGACCCGCGCACGCCCCAGAAGCTCAATTTGGTTACGGGAACCGTCATCACCCTTCAACTCGACGATGGGGCAAGCAAGTTCTGAAGCTCTTGCCCCGATTTGCCCTGGATAGCCGAATCCCGTTTGAAAAGATGAGAGAACGGGAAGCTCTCCTGATAGTCGCAGTGGTTTGAGAGAGCGTCAATGCATTCGCGGGAGCCAGTTGTCAAAGTGCGTAATAAGCGGGTGATTGGAATGCGCGTAGGCGATTCTGCGCTTAGAATACGGAAGATGCACGCGCAAGGACACCAACACGAACATGCTCATGGGCGTGGTCAAACTCATAGGCATGCACATGGCCACGAGGGGCATTCGCACACGACGCTGAAGCCGGCCGTCTTGGGCTGGGCTATGGCCGCAACCCTGGGACTCGTCGTTGCAGAAATCTTTGGAGGATTCCTGGGTCGCAGTGTGGCGCTCCTGAATGACGCGGTACACAATCTTTCGGATGTGCCGGCGCTGGGAATTTCATGGCTGGCGATGCGCTGGGCCGAAAAACCTGCGGACGAAGAAAAAACCTACGGGTACTGGAGAGCGGGAACGCTTGCGGCGTTTACGAACGCGGTACTTTTGATTTTGTTGGCAGGATGGCTAGGTTGGGAGGCGATTGGGCGTTTGCGCGCCCCGGTGGCCGTAGTGGAAAGCTGGATGATCTGGACTTCGCTGGGCGCGCTGGCGGTGAACGGCGGAATCACGCTGGCGCTGGTGCGCGGGCGAAAGGATCTAAATCTTCGAAGCATCCTCGTGCACAATTTCGGAGACGCGCTTTCGAATATTGCGATAATCGCTGGCGCGATTGCGATTCAAATGACCGGCGCGCGCTGGATTGATCCGGCGCTGGGATTAGCAATCGGGTTGCTAGTGTTGTGGTCGAGTATCGGGATTTTGCGGGAATCGGCGCACGTTTTGCTTGAGGGTCGGCCGAGGGAGATGCAGGTTGAGGACGTGGCGCGGGCAATATTGTGCGTGCCCGGCGTACAAGAGGTACATGACGTACATATCTGGTCGCTCGGGGGCGGGCATAACGCATTATCGTGCCATGCGAGGATTCCGGACATGCACATGGACGAGTGCGAAAGAATCTTGCAGGGAATTAAGCAAAAGGCCTTGCAGGAATTCAAGATCGAACACGTAACGATACAGCTCGAGCGGGCGGGATTACCTGCGCAATCGGGTTACGTGATGCCTGAGCCCGCGGGGAAACGCGAACCGAATTGTTGAAATGCGCTATTCGTAGCGCAGCGCCACCATCGGATCCACGCGCATGGCCCGGCGCGCGGGGAAATACGAAGCTGCCACTGCTACAAAGGTCAATATCAACGCAACTCCGGCAAAAGTAAGCGGGTCATAGGCAGAGATCCCGAAGAGAAAAGCTTTCAGCATTCGCGTGAGAGCCGCGGCGGAGACAAGACCTATCACGACGCCAAGAAAAGCGGTGCGCAGTGCCTCGGCAATGATGATGCGGAAAACATCTTCAGGACGGGCACCCAAGGTCACGCGGACGCCGATTTCGCTGGTGCGCTGGGTCACGGAATAAAACATCACGCCGTAAACGCCGACCCCGGCGAGCGCCAGCGCCAATCCCGCGAAGATGCCAATGAGCCAGGTGCGGAAACGCGGCTGGGCCACCGTCCCTTCCATGTTGGTTTCCATCGTGCGCACATTGACGAGCGGAACCCCCGGATCTATCTGAGCGAGAGCGGCACGGAGCGAGGAAGTCTCAGCCGAAGGATCGTTGGCGGTGCGCAGAACGATTGAGAGAGAAAAAACTGGAAGAATCTGGTCAGCCTGGCGGTAGGGCAAATACATCTCGGCTTGGGGATCCACACCGAGGCCCGGACGGACATCGCCCACAACACCAACAATTTCCATGGTCGGAATTTCGTTCTCAGGCGTCGCGCCGAGCTGCAGTCGCTTGCCAAGGGGATTCTCGCTGGGAAAGTAAGTGTGGGCCATGGTGGCATTAATCACCACGACCGCTGGAGCATGCTCAGTGTCTGCGGGGTTGATCAGGCGGCCCTGGAGAACCGGCACGTCCAGGGTTTCCAGATACCCCGGAGTCACGGCGCGGTAACCGGCAGCGATGAAGTCATTGGGAGATTTCGGAGGGCGCCCCGTGATGTTGAAATGAATGATGGATCCCCCGCCGCTCACCGGCAGAAAAGTTGCCGCTCCCGCGGTACGGACACCAGGCAGATTTCTGGCTGCCTCGACCAAACGATCATAGAATTCGTAACGCTGTTCGGGCTTTGCGTAAACCGCGCGAGCCAGAGGAATATCAGCGACAAGCAGATGATCCACTTGGAAACCGGGCGGAACATCCTGCAGACGGGAGAAACTGCGCAACAACAGCCCCGCACCAACGAGAAGAAGCATGGCGAACGAGATTTCCATGCAGAGCAGAGCATTGCGCATGCGGTGATGGCCAGGTCCGGCAGTGGATCCGCGGGAGCCTTCGTTGAGCGTCTCGCGCAAATCCAATCTTGCTGTGCGCAGAGCGGGAAAGATGCCAAACAGAAGTCCCGTGAGGATTGCGATTGCGGCGGTAAACGCAAGAACCCATCCATCCAAGCCGACAGGGCCTGTTTGTGGCAAGCTGCCCCCGGCGATCTTCAACAGGGGCCCGAGCGCGAACGAAGCGATCAACAAACCCACGCCGCCACCTGCGAGAGAAAGTAAGACACTTTCAGTCAACAGCTGGCGTATTACACGACCGCGGCCCGCGCCAAGCGCGGTGCGGATCGCGACTTCACGGCCGCGCGAGGCGCCGCGGGCAAGGAGCAGATTAGCGACATTTACGCAGGCGATGAGAAGAACGAAGCTCACCGCGCCGAGCAAGAGCAAAAGTGCGGGACGCGAGTTTTGCACCAGCTGTTCGTGGACCGGAACGACGTCCGAGCTGTCGCCTGTGTTGTAGAGCGGATACTGCTGCTCGAGACGCTTGGAAATAGTTTGCATCTCCGCGCGCGCCTGTTCGATCGAAATACCCGGCTTCAATCGAGCGACCGGGAGGATGCCGGGATGCCAATTGCGATCGTCCGGTAGCGTCTTGGCCCACGGATGGAAAGGAAGAAAAACGTCAGCGGGCTGAAAGAATTGAAAGCCGGGAGGCAGGACTCCTACAACAGTGTAAGTTCGCGCATCGAGTGAAAAACTTTTGCCGAGCACATCGCCGGCGCCGCCGAATCGGCTTTGCCAAAGGGCATAGCTAAGGATTGCTATGGGAGTCCCTCCGGCGCGGTCTTCTTCGCGGTAGAAGTTTCGGCCGATCCTTGGCGATACACCCAGCAGGGGAAAGAAACCCGCAGTGACCATCCGCGCAACAACGCGTTCCGGCAATTCCTTCCCAGTGAGGGTCATATTCGTTGCGTACATGGCCTCCATGGATTCAAACGAATGACTCTGGTCGCGCCAATCCAGATAGTTTTCGTAGGACACCGTAATGGTTGGATATTTGCTCCTCTCCTCAACCAAAACGAGGCGCGACGGATCCTTGTAGGGCAGAGGCCGAAGAAGAACGGCATCGACCACGCTGAAGATCGCAGTATTGGCACCGATGCCTAAAGCCAATGTGAGAATGGCTACGAATGAGAAACCAGGATTCTTCAACATAAGCCGTGTGGCGAAGCGCAGATCCTGAAGCAGGTTGGTCATGTAAGCCCTGAAAAGGCGCTAGTCTAGCCTATCGGACGGACGCTGGCGGGAATTGTTTCACTTCCAGGGCTTTCCGTGTAGATGTTTGACCTTATCGGAAAGGAACCAGACCCCCGCGAGCTCCTATTCGTAGCGCAGGGCGACCAGGGGATCCACGCGCATGGCGCGGCGCGCGGGAATGTAGCAAGCCGCCATAGCCACCGCCATCAGGACAGCGGCCATGGCGACGAATGTCAAAGGATCATTTGCCGCAACGCCGTAAAGCAAGTCCGCCATGAGGCGAGTCAGCGCCAATGCCGCCGCCACTCCGATTACCAGTCCGATCAAAACTAATCGTGCCCCTTCCGCAAGCACCTGGCGCAAGACATCGGCCGGGCGCGCGCCAAGAGCCATGCGAATGCCGATCTCGTGGCTGCGATGTCCGACGAGATAAGAGACAACGCCATAAAGGCCGATGCTCGCCAGCGAAAGTGCGAGTCCCGCAAAGCCGGTGAGTAGAAATGCTGAAAATTTCCGAGCCGCCAGGGAATTAGAGATATAACCGTCCATGGTCTCCGGGCCATAGAATGCGTCTTGCCCGTCAACAGAGCCGAGCACCTGCCGAATCGTGCTGAACAAGGCAGAGGGATCGCCATTCGAGCGCACGACGACGTCCATTCCGCGGGCGACCCCCGACATCACGAAATCGCGCATCTGCATAAACGGCACGTAGATTTCCGCGCGCAGCGACTGGCGATCGTCATTGTCCAGTCCCCACTGCTTTACGTGGCCTACGACGCCGACGATCTGTGCGGGTTGGTCGTAATTTTCCATATTGATGCGCTTTCCGAGGGGACTCACGCCGGGGAAATATTTCTGCGCAAAGACGTCGTCCACCACGACCACGCGCGCGCTATGCTCATCGTCCGCTTCCGTGAAGTAGCGCCCGCTCTCGAGAGGAATCTGCATGCTGCGGAAATACTCCGGTCCGACGATGTAATCAATCGCCCAGTTCATGTCGTTTGTGCTGGTGGGTTTTGGCTGACCTTCGTGCCAGAAAAGCAGTTCATCGTCCCCAACCAGTGGGAGCGCACCCCAGGACAGTGCAGCAGATTGCACGCCGGGTACGCCTGCAATATCTTGCCGAAGATTCTGTAGCGCTCCGCGGATCCCCTCAGGGGTTTGTTCTGTGAGGGAAGGTTCCGGCAGCACGCTGAAGGTCAGCACGTTGTGGGGATTGAAGCCGGGATTCACGTGCCAGAGCTGCGAGAGGCTCCGAAGCATTAGGCCGGCGCCTGCCAGGAGTACGAGCGCCATGGCCACTTCTGCAACGACGAACGACGATTGCACCCTCTGGCGCGTGCGACCGGTGGTGCGGCTGGTCTCCTTCAGCGCCGCGTAGACGCCCGTCTTCGAAGATTTCATCGCTGGAGCCAGGCCGAAAATCACGCTTACGACTAGGGTGATCGCGGCGGCGAAGAGCAACACTCGAGCGTCTAGCTGAACATTCTCCGAGCGAGGTAAAAACACGGGCACGATGCGGAGGGCTGCTTGCGTTCCCCAGGCAGCCAAGACGAGCCCCACCATACCCCCTGCAACGGCCAGCAGAACGCTTTCCGCTAACAATTGCCGGATAATGCGGCCGCGGCTCGCGCCCAGTGCGCCGCGAACCGCGAATTCGTGGGTTCGCCCCGAAGAGCGCACCAACAAAAGATTTGCGACATTCACGCTGGCGATGAGCAAAACAAATCCCACTGCGCCTAGCAAAAGCAACAGGTAGGACCGCACATATTCCACAATTTCGACGCGAAGAGACACGAAGGAAGCTCCAATGCCTTTGTCCGCATCGGGAAAGTCGGCCGCGAGACCTCGGGTCACGGCGTCCATATCCGCCTGCGCCTGCTCGATGGTCACCCCCGGCTTCAAGAGCGCAAGACCGTGGATGCCGAGTCCGGCGGTGCGGTCGCGCAGCGCCGTATTGTCCCATTGAGCCAGGGAGAAATAGATATCATCGTCGTTGCGAAACCCGCGCACGTTCAAATGGAAGCTTGCCGGCTCGACGCCAATGATGGTGAACTCGCGGCCATCAAGGGACATCCCCGTGCCAAGCACCTTGTTGGAACCGCCAAATTTCCGCCTCCACAACGCTTCACTCAGGAGAACGACAGGAGGGCCTCCAAAGCGGTCTTCGTTTTCCGATAAATTGCGGCCAAGGAGGGGTTGTATGCCCAACATCGGAAATAAATCATAGGAGATCATTTCCGCGCGGAGCCGTTCGCTTTGACCCGTGCCCGTCCAGATCACGGAGGTGCTGCGATGCACCGCCAGAGCGGCCAGGGTGTGATTCTCGCGCCGCCAGTCCAGGAAGTTCAGATAGGAGATCGAACCGTGAGGGAAATTTGGCTTGCTTTCGTGAATGGTGTAAAGCCGGTCTGGATGGGGATAAGGTAGAGGGTCCAGGAGCACGGCATTTACAACGGAAAATAGCGCGGTATTGGCGCCGATGCCGAGGGCGAGAGTGAGAACCGCGACGGCCGTGAAGGCGGGAGATTTGCGGAGAATTCGAAACCCGAAATGGACGTCCCGAACGAAAGACTCGAGAAGGTTGGCCCCGCGCGCTTCACGGCATTCTTCCTTGGTGTCCTCAATGCCGCCGAATTCGATGCGCGCTCGGCGTTGCGCCTCCTCGCGATGCATGCCGCTGCGGATTAGATCTTCGGTGCGCGCTTCGATGTGAAAGCGGAGCTCTTCGTCCATTTCGCTCTCGGAATGAGAGCGATCGAGAGCGTTGAGGAGCCACGAACGGATTCGGCGGAGAAATCGCATGGGTGCTCACTCATAGCGAAGGGCGACCGTTGGGTCGATCCTGGTGGCCCTGCGCGCGGGGATATAGCAGGCAAGCAAGGCAACGCCGAGCAGACCCATAGCTACAGCGCTAAAGGTGAGCGGATCAGTCGCGGAAACTCCATATAGGAGGCTGGCCATCAAGCGCGTGAGCAGAAACGCGGCGCCGGCCCCGGCTCCTACGCCAAGGACCGCAAGTTTTGCTCCCTGTCCCAAGATCAGCCTCAAAACACTGCGCCGTTGTGCGCCAAGAGCCATGCGAATGCCGATTTCGTGGGTGCGCTGAGAGGTCGAGTACGAAATTACCCCGAAGATTCCGACGGCGGCGAGGATCAGGGCAATTCCGCTGAATGAACTCAGCAGAAAAGTGCGGAACCGTTCCTGCGCGACCGACGCCCCGATTGCGTTCGGGAAAGATTCGACGTTGGTCACCGGCAGGTTTTTGTCGATGGCGTAAACCGCCTGGCGAATGCCGGCCGTCACACTCGATGTGCTCAACGAACTTCTAACCACGACTTCTCCTCCCCAAAGAGGGGCCTGAGAGAAGGGCACATACATGATGGGGCCGGGCTTCCGGCCAAGGGCTAAATCCCGCACGTCGCCGACGACGCCAACGATTTCGCGCGGCACGTTGCTGTTTGGCGGGAATCCGAATCTCATTTCTCTTCCAATTGGGTCCTGGTTCGGAAAATAGCGCCGCGCCATCGCTTCGCTGATGATCGTTACGTTTGGACTTGACGGCGAGTCCTGCACGGAGAAATAACGCCCGCGCTGCAGTGGAATTCGCATCACCCGAAAATAATCGGGGCTCACCGTTTGATAATCGGCGGTGGTCGTCTTGCCCGGCGGAGTTGGAATGTCTCCCACAATGCTGAACTCGAGACTGGCTTGGCCTTGGCGGTCCATCGGCAGAGGGGCCGCCAGAGCGGAATCCTGCAGACCGGGCTGCTCGTGAAGTCGGTCTAGCAACTCGCTGGAAAAAGCCGTCCATTGCTTTGGCATCGAGTACTGGAATCGGGGAAGCGAGACCTCTGCTTCGATTACATTTTTTGGATCGAAACCCGGATTGACCGATGTGACCAGCGCAAAACTGCGCATGAGAAGCCCGCCGGCAACCAAAAGGACCATGGCCAGCGAAATCTCCACAACCGCCAAGAAATTCCGTACACGCTGCCCGCTGCGTTGGCCTGTGCGTTCCCCGCCCTCCTTGATGTTCGTCTGCATGTTCGATGGCGCTGCGAGAAACGCGGGCGCCAAACCAAACGCTAGGACGGCAGCTAAAGAAAGCAACAGGGCGAATGCCAGGACCGAACCTCCGACCTCAATCGAACCAATCAGGGCCACGTCGGGAGGGATGAATGACCGGAGACTCCGGACTGCCATGATCGCAAGAAGCAAACCCGCGAATCCGCCGAGCAACCCAAGCAGCGCGCTTTCAGTCAGCAATTGCCGGACCACGCGCGCGCGCCCCGCCCCAAGCGCGATTCTCACCGCGATTTCTTTCTCACGGGAAGTGGCTCGTGAAAGAAGCAGGTTCGCGATGTTGGCGCAAGCGATCAACAGAACCAAGCCAACCGCTCCGAGCAAAATCAGCAGAGCGGATTTCACATTCCCTACGACAAACTGCCGATAGGGCTCAATCCGGATCGTCAATCCTGAATCTGTTTCGGGAAACTCCTTCGCGAGCCGCGCGCTCAAGGTGTTCATCTCGGCCTGGGCTTGGGCTAGAGAAACCCCAGGCTTAAGCCGGCCGATCCCGGACATCACAGGTACACCGGGCTGCGATATCCGAGGTCCGAATAATGGGTCTTGCGCGATCGGAATCCATACATCCTGATGCGGAGCGCCATCGGGATATCGAAAGCTTTCCGGTAGGATTCCGACAACGGTGAAAGAACGCATGTCCAGAGTAATGGACTTGCCGATTAGAGCCGGACTGGAACCGAAGCGGCTTCGCCAAAGATCCTCGCTTAGAACCGCCACCGGCACCGCACCCGGCTTGCCATCTTCGGGGAGCAGAGTGCGGCCCTGCAGGGGCTTTGCCTTGAGCAAAGGGAATATCTCGGGCGTCACATCTCCAGTGTTCACAATGGATGGCTCGCCTGCTCCGGTTAATGTGAGATCGTGAAAAGCATTTCCCGCCATCTCACTAAACACGCGGTTGTGCTCGTGGTACTCGGTGAAGTCCCGGTAGGAAATGCCGGACAGCGCATCTGGCTGTTTCAGAGGAACAGCAAACATGAGGACCAGTTGATTGGGATCAGGATATGCCAGCGATCGCAAAAGCACCGCATCCACAATGCTGAATATTGCGGTGTTGGCCCCGATGCCGAGAGCAAGTGTGAGAACGGCAACGGTTGTGAAGACGGGGGATTTGCGAAGCATGCGCAGGGCGAATCGCAAGTCTTGCCAGAGCGATTCGAAGACGTTGGCACCGCGGGCGTCGCGGCATTCTTCTTTGAAATTTTCGATTCCGCCAAATTCGACGCGCGCCCGGCGAATCGCCTCGTCACGTGGAACGCCCCGGCGCATGAGGTCCTCGGCGAAGGCGTCCAGGTGGAAACGCAACTCCACGTCCATTTCGCGCTCCGCCGGCGACCTTTGGAAGATCGTGCGAAGCCAGGGAATAAGGCGCAACCCAGACATCAGATCTCCTTTGGCCTTGATCCCAAAATGCCGGCAATCACATCGGCCATGCGATTCCACTTCTCAGTTTCCGATTGCAGGCGGCGTTTCCCGGCCGAAGTAAGGTGGTAGTATTTCGCTTTGCGCTTGTTTTCGGATTCGCCCCATTCACTTTCGATCCAACCCTGGTGCTCAAGCCGATAGAGTGCCGGATAGAGAGAGCCCTGCTGGATTTCCAGGCGATCCTGGGAAATTTGCTGGATGCGCAGAAGAACACCGTAGCCATGCAGGGGGCCGAGGGACACGGCTTTGAGAATCAGCATGTCAAGAGTCCCTTGCAACAGATCGAGTTGCTTTTCCATCGGGAGTGCGCTCTCCTAGACAGGCTAGGAAGATAGGTTTTCTCTCCTAGATTGTCAAGGAGAAACTCTCATGTTCGGAGGCGCCTGCCGTCGAAATAGTGCCGCCGGACATCAAGCTGGGCGGAATCTTCTCCTCCCCTATACCCTGCGACGGGGGATGTGCTATAAACGGTGCCGCCGTGGAATATGCCGTGCAGCAAGTACCCAAAAGGAGTGCGGAAGGGGTGCGTAGGAACTCTGCCCCAGACAGAACCGCTCCAATCGGAGAGGTGGAGATCGCCGAAGATGCTTCGCGGTTCTGCCCAGTCTGTTCGCAGAGGCTGGAATCGAGGCGCTGCAAGTTGATCTGCAGGGTTTGCGGCTATTACATGTCCTGCGCGGACTACTATTAACCGCGTGTAATTTTTGGGAATTTGGTATCCTTTGTGGCTCCGGCCCGGGTTGCCGCCGGATCCGCTTTCCGATGAGGAGGAAACGACTGTGGCTTTGAAAATGACGAACCGTGAAGTGGACGGCGTGTCCGTGGTGGCGCTGGACGGCCGGATTGTGTTGGGCGAGGAGAGCAATGCCCTTCGCGAAAAAGTGAAGAGTCTGCTCGCCGAAGGAAGAAAAAAGATTGTGCTGAACATGGACAACATCACGTTCATTGACAGCGCGGGCTTGGGAACGCTGGTGGCGGCGCACCATTCGGCAAAATCGCAAGGAGCTTCGATGCGGCTGTGCCAACTGGGTACAAAATTCCAGGAGGTGCTGCAAATCACCAAGCTGCTGACGGTCTTTGAAGTGTTCAATACGGAAGCAGAAGCGGTGGCGAGCTTCTCGAAGTAACACGTTCAGTTCCCCAACGACAATCCACTTGGGCAAGATTCCAGGTTTTCCTGCTCCTTCGGGCGCGAAGGAAACTTGTTTCTTCAATCAGCTTTCCAAAATGGCGTCGGCCTCGATTTCCACGAGCATCTCCGGCAAGATCAATCGGCTGACCTGAACCATGCTGGTCGCGGGGCAAATTGAAGCGAAGAATTCGCCGTGTCCGCGGCCGATTTTTTCCCATTGCGATATATCCGTGACGAAAATCCGCGTGCGGACGACATCGGTAAGGGAAGCGCCCGCTCTTTTGAGCGCGGCCTCGATGTTGCGAATGGTTTGGACGGTCTGGGCATAAGCGTCGCCAATGCCCACGATTTTGCCGTCGGGGCCCGTCGCGGTGGTTCCCGATATCATGATGTTATTGCCGATGCGCACGGCGCGCGAGTATCCGACGATTGGTTCCCACTGCGTTCCACTCGAAATATTCTGACGGGGCATGTCTATTACCTCCACGGTGCGCCCATGCGTGTCCTCAAGGCCGCATGATAGACTGAAAGAAATTATGGCACACGCGCCAAGCAACTCGGGCGGGGCGTCATGCCGCTTCATCAAGAGAATCGAGCGAAATGCGTTGTAACAATATTCTGGAAGCGATCGGACGGACGCCACTGGTGCGGTTGAACCGCATCAATCTGGGTTTGAAGCCCCTGATCTACGTGAAGGCGGACTACATCAACCCGGGCGGATCGGTGAAGGACCGCATCGGCGTCACGATGATTGACGACGCGGAGAAGCGCGGATTGTTGAAGCCGGGCGGGACGATTATCGAGGGCACCTCGGGGAACACCGGCATGGGCTTGGCACTGGTAGCGGCCGTGCGCGGATACAAGATGGTCTTCACCATCACGGACAAGCAATCCAAGGAAAAAGTGGACTTGCTCAAGGCCCTGGGCGCGGAAGTAATCGTGTGCCCGACGGCCGTGGAACCCGAAGATCCACGGAGCTATTATTCCGTTGCGAAGAAACTGGCGCGCGAGATCCCCAATTCCTTCTATCCGAATCAGTACGATAATCCGAAGAACCCGGAAGCACACTTCCAGACCACTGGCCCCGAAATCTGGGAAGACAGCGAGGGAAAGATCACGCACTTCGTTTGCGGGATCGGGACCGGAGGAACGATCAGCGGCGTAGGAAAATACCTGCGGGAGAAGAATGCGCAGATAAAAATCATTGGCGTGGATCCCGTAGGTTCTCTCTACTATGATTTTCACAAGTGCGGTGAAGTCGTAAAGGCAAGGACCTACGTGGTCGAAGGCATCGGCGAGGACTTTTTCCCGGCGACCATGGACATGAAAATACTGGACGACGTGATCCAGGTAAACGATGAGGAATGTTTTGTCGTGGCGCGCCGCCTGGTGAAAATGGAAGGCCTGTTCACCGGCGGCAGCGGCGGAGGTTGCCTCTCCGCGGCGCTTCGGCTGGCCAAGGACCTCGGTCCCAAGGATTTTGTCGTGGCGTTTCTGCCGGACACGGGAATGAGATATCTCAGCAAAGTTTACAACGACGAGTGGATGCGCGAACGGGGCTATGTGGATTCGACCGTGGCGATTACGGCGGCGGAGGTCGTCCGCGCCAAACACAAGGCAGGCAAGGTGCGGGAACTCGTGGTTGCCCGGCCGTATCAAACCGTATTCCACGCTCTGAAAACCATGCAGGAACAGGACATCTCTCAAATTCCCATCTTTGAAGAAAACATTCCCATCGGCACGGTATACGAAGATCAGATTCTGACTCTGGCCCTGCAAGGTAAGGACTTGCGCAAGCTCGTCGTGCGCGAAGTGATGAGCAAGCCCATGCCGAAGATTCCCAAGACCGCCCCGGTCGAACGCGTGACGCATATTCTTAGCTACGAGAATCCCGCCGTATTCGTGGAGATGGGCGAGGCGAAATTTGAAATCCTCACTAAATACGACCTGATGAGCACGGTTGCCAGCTTGATGGAACAGAAACGCTGACGAACAACTTCCCGCGAATTTCAGAAGGCGAGAATCCGGAAAGTGAAGATATACGACTTCAACGAGCGGCTTAAGCAGGCGATCCTCATCGCCGACGGCGCGATGGGATCCATGCTCCATGAAGCGGTCGGCCCGCAACGCTGCTTTGACGAGCTGAATGCCACGGAGCCGGAAGCTGTGTTTCGCGTGCACCAGGCTTACATCGAGGCCGGAGCGCAAATCATTGAGACAAATACGTTCGGCGCGAACCGCTTTAAGCTGGCGCCGCTAGGCCTGGCCGACGAAGTGCAGCGTCTGAATTCGCGCGGAGTGAAAATCGCCCGGGAAGCGCGGGAATCGGCCGCCCGCGAAGTCCTGATTGCAGGTTCAATCGGACCGCTGGGCCTCGGAGTGCAGGCGCGCCATCCGGAGCCCGACGAAATCCTGAACGTCTTTCTCGAACAGGCACAAGCGCTGGAAGAGCGCGGCGTGGACCTTTTCATACTGGAGACCTTCACCTATATCGAAGAAATTCTTCTCGCCGTGGATGCCATTCGCTCCTTCTCGGGTCTGCCGGTCATCGCGCAGCTTACCTATTCCGAAGAAGGGACCGCTTACGGCGATCTTCGTCCGGCGGATGCGGCGGCGCAACTCAAGAACAGAAATGTGCAGGTGATCGGAGCAAACTGCACGCTCGGACCCCAGGCTCTGCTGCCAATTCTGCAAGAGCTTGCGGGAGTGGACGACCTCCGCGTCAGCGGCATGCCCAACGCTGGATTCCCGAAACGCGAAGGCGACCGCATCGTGTACCCGAAGTCTTCTCCGGAGTATTTTGCTCTGTTCGCTCGCGAGGCAGCGGAGCTTGGCGTTCGGATTCTCGGCGGTTGCTGCGGCACGACGCCGGCGCATATCCATGCGATGGCGGAGGCGGTCAAATCGCTGAAACCGGTGAAGGCCCATGCTGTCGCGGTCAGCGTGGAAGCCATGGCCAAGCCGGTGGCCGCCGTGCACCGCGAGCCGGAAAGCAAGCTCTGGAAGAAGATCCAATCGGGGCAATTCGTCGTCTGCGTGGAAATTGATCCCCCGAAAGGAATCGCGCTTGATCGTATCTTTGAGCAGGTGGAAAGGATCATGGCTCCCGGAAGCGTGGACGCCATTGACATCAATTCCGGCGCGATGGCGCGGGTGGGTATGGACGCCCTGGTCGTTGCGGGGGCGCTCGAAGCCCGCGGCGTCGAGACCGTTCCGCACCTGACCACGCGCGACCAGAATATCATTGGCTTGCAAGCCGGTCTCTTGGGGGCCTGGACAGTCGGAGGCGTACGCAACGTTCTTGCCGTTACGGGCGATCCGCCTTCGGTAGGCGACTATCCGGAAACGAGCGGCGTTTACGAAGTGGATTCCGTCGGTCTCGTGAAAGTCCTGAACCGGCTCAATCAGGGCACCGACTGGTCCGGGAAAACGCTCGGCGGATCTACAAACTTTACTATCGGAGTCGCCGTCAATCCCGTGGCGGATGATCTCGATAGCGAAATTGAACGTTTCCACGCCAAGATCGAAGCCGGAGCTCATTTCGCCATGACCCAGCCGATTTTCGACCCGGAACACTGGCACGCTTTTGTAAAAAAGCTCGGTGCCAAGCCGCCAATTCCCGTCCTGGTCGGCATCTGGCCATTAAATAGTTACAAGCAAGCGTTGCGTTTGAACAATGAGGTGCCGGGAATCGTCATTCCGGATGCGCTGCTGCATTCTCTGGAGTCCGCCGGAATAGCCGCGCGCGAACGCGGCTTCCAGGTCGCGCGAGACATGCTCGCTTGGGCGCGCACGGAACTGGCCGGAGCGTACCTGATTCCGCCATTCAAGCGGTACGAAGAGGTTCTCGAAATTCTCTGAAGCGCGCTGCCCTCCGAGATTCGGCAGGAACCATTAGTGTTTCAAGGGAACCAGGCTGGTGTGATCGTGGATGATGCGCCAGCCTCCTGGAAAATGCTGGAAGACCAGCGTGAAGACGCCGCCGATATCGCCACTGGTTCGATCCAGATGCCAATTTCCCAGAACAAGATAGGCTCGTGGCCCGAGTTCGTGAAATTCCAGCCCCGAGAAAGTCAAGTGGCCCATGGAGGCGCGGTCGGGATAGTTCTTCTTGTAGCGTTGGAGCACGCCGTCCCAGCCATGCGATGTTCCGCCGCTCCCAGAAAACGTAAGTTCCGGCGAATGCCAGTAGCCCTGCAGAAAAGCATCTACGTCGCCACGGTTCCAGGCTTCCTGTTGCATCTTCAGGACGGACTCAATCGCCGGGCGAGCCGAAGTCGGCTTCGTAGCAGGAGTTTGTGCGGTGGTTCGGGCACCGGGCAATAGAACAATGACAGCTGTGAGACCAAGCGCGCTCATCCCGATTGTCGGCTTCATGGGCGGCCTTCCCTGATAATCGGATTCACGCGAGCCAGCATAGCCTTGCATCGCATCTTGTGCAACGCAGCGAACAGCCGTGGAAAGTGTTGAGAAATTCAGGTGGTCAGGCGATCGGGGGAAATGGGCTGCATTTTCGAAACCTGCAGCGAGACCACGGAGTCCAAGTCCAAATCCGAGGCCACCAAATGCAATGGGCCGCGAGGAACCGCGTAAACGCGCGAAGTCAGCGCGATCCGGTCATTGGCAATGGTTTCGACAACCGAACCATCCAGAAAAATATGGAATTCCAATTCAGCATCCTTTCGGCCCGTTAATTGCGCGTGCTTTCCGTTGATTTCAAGTTCCTTGCCTGCTTCTTCGGGACTGTAAACAATGGTCAGAAACGGAGAATGACCATCGGAAAGGATGATCCGCAAAGGCCTTGGCAAAGAGCGAAATCGGATTTCTGCCGACAGATTCTCCACGCTCATTCTTCGGAGGGCAGCCCGCCGTGCCTCGCGGGCCACAACTCTATCCGGGAGGATTGCCAAATTTCTCCCCAAGTCACTGACTTCGGGGACCACGCGCATGACAAGCTCTCCTTCCGGGCCGAGGGCCAGTTCACGCGGCAAAGACATGCAACCTGCCCAGCCCGCCGCGCGATACTCCGCTTCGGGCCGCGTCTCCGGAATCCAGCCCCAAAGAATTCTGCGATCCCTGAAGTCAAGCTGGCTTTTGGGAGCATAGTACGCGCCGCAATCAAGAAGGCCGCGTTTCTCCGCATGAAAAACGAGTTCCTTCGGGTCTAGCTCCCCCGTTTCCCAAAAGACTTTTCCTTCGGTCGAATAGAGCAATACGTGTTTCTCCCCGAGTGGAAAGAAATCCGGGCACTCCCACATTTCGCCGGAGTCAACGGGGTTGACGGAGTCCATTCCATTCCACTTCCCCGAAGCCAGCGGATGCAAATACTCCCACTGCCGGAGGTCGTACGAGCGGTAGAGCAGCACGCGGCCGCCGACGCCTTTTTGTCCGGAGCCAATGCCCATATACCAGACGCCCCCGTCGCGCCACAGGCAAGGATCGCGAAAGCCAGTAAGGTTGGGATCGCTGGGAGGCGTGAGAACAGGTGCGGGAAGCTTTTGCCATTCGAGCAGGTTCGAATCCTGCGAACTGGCCAGACATTGCACCTCCCGGAAATTGTGCGCACCGTCGCGAAGCGTCGCATCTCCGGGCAGGACCGACTTCACTCCCGTGTAGAGAATTGTCGCGGTTCCATCATCATTCACCGCGCTTCCTGTAAAACATCCCTCTTGATCGTCGCTCCCAGGCGTGGGCGAAAGCGCCATCGGCAGATGCCTCCAGTGGATCATGTCCGGGCTGACGCTGTGCGCCCAGTGCATGTCTCCCCATACCGCGGCATTCGGGTTGTACTGGAAAAACATATGATAGGCGCCTTTCCAGTAGATCGGGCCATCGGGATCGTTCATCCAGTTGCGCGCGGGCAAAAGATGAAACTGCGGACGAAGCGGATCGGCGGCGAGCTGCGCGCGTGAAACCTGATCGTTGCTCGCCAAATTTGAAAGCGCGAAGCGAGAGAAGGGAGGAACCGCTGCCGCTGCACCTGTTACGCCGAGCGCTTTCAAGAACTCACGCCGCGAAGGTCGCATTCCGCAACTCCGGTTTTTCTGGAAATCAATTTACCCGATTTCGCCGAGTCCGTCGCGAAGCCGCCGCACCACTCGCTCCTGCCCCAGGGCAACCATTGTGTCAAAAAGCGGCGGCGCGACGGCTTGCCCAACAATTGCGACGCGGATCGCATTGATCAAAACTCCTGCTTTCACTCCGGCTGTTTCTGCGACCGCGCGCGTCGCATGATCGCACGCATCGTGGTTCCACTCCGGCAGTTTTTCCAGTGCGTCCGCGGTTTTTGCCAGGAGCTGCTTCACTAGCGCCGGGTCTTTCCAAAATTTCGCTTTTGCCGCCTCATCTCTGACGAAATCATCGCTGAAAAATGCGCGCGACCACGTGGAAAAATCCGGCAACAAGCGAATCCTCGGCCGAAGCAGATCCACCGTTTTCGCAAACCACTCGCCGCCCGTTCCGCTCTTCCACTCCTCTTTCCAGAGCCCGCTGCGCTTCAGCTCATTCTCCACTTCCGGCAGCAGATCTTCGATCGGCAGCTTCTGCAAATACTGTGTGTTGAACCATTCCAGCTTGGAGCGGTCAAAAACGCCATTTGTACGGCTCACGCCTTCGAGAGAAAATTTCTGGATCAACTCGTTCGTGCGCAGGAACTCCTCATCTCCTCCCGGCGACCATCCAAGTAGCGCCAGGAAATTGCGAAAAGCCTCCGGCAGAAAACCCTCCTTGCGGTACAGGTTCACGTCGGTCGCGCCGTGCCGCTTCGAAAGCCGCGATTTATCCGGGCCAAGAATCAAGGGCACATGCGCAAACACCGGCGGTTGCGCCCCCAGCGCGCGGTAGAGCAGCACCTGCTTCGGCGTATTGGAAATGTGGTCGGCCCCGCGAATCACATGCGTGATGCGCATTTCGATGTCGTCCACAACCACGCTCATCTGGTACATTGCCTGCCCGAACTCTTCCTCGCCTTTTCCCGAGCGCAGCAGCACAAAATCTTCGATCTCGTCGTTTGCAAATTCGCGCTCGCCAAACACAGCGTCGAAAAATCTCGTCGTTTCGCCCAGAGGCACTTTGAAGCGAATCGCAGGCTTCGCGCCCGGCGTGGAGGCCTTACCATCCCGGCAAGGGCAGCGAAATACCCGCCGGACTGCGGAGCCTTCCTTTCCCTCCTCCGCATGATCGCCGCCGGCATATCTTTCGGGAGGGCAGGTACACAGGAACGCGCTGCCATTCGCCAGGCATTTCTTGGCTGCTTCGCGATACAGCTCCGTCCTTTGCGATTGGTAATACGGGCCCTCATCCCAATTCACGCCGAGCCAGCGCAATCCCTCAAGGATCCCCGTGACCAATTCCGGCTTGTTCCGTTCCGCGTCCGTGTCCTCGATGCGCAAAATCATCGTGCCCTTCTGCCGCCGCGCAAAGAGCCAGTTGAATAGCGCCGTCCGCGCTCCTCCCACGTGGAGATAGCCCGTGGGTGACGGCGCAAAGCGAACCCGCGGCGCATTTTCAGCTGGATTGCTCATCTCTGCCTTGATCGGTCCATTCCTTTTTGCTTGATCGAAACGACCAGTTTAGCGAAACCATTCCCCACCGTCCAACCGCACCGCGCAAACCAGCATTGTGCTTCTTAGTGGATCTGATCACGCTGCCGGAGTGAAGGCGCAGCGTGCGAGAAGATCAACGAAGCGAGGATCGGATCGAAACGCATCCCACTTGGGATCCACCGTCAGAAATATGAGGTGGACGTCACGCGCATCGAGGGCCCGTCCGAGCCACGCGAATGCCTCATCGTTTTGGCCTAGGCCCGCGTGTACCAGTGCCATGGCGTACGGCGGCACGTAGCGGTCGCGGGACACCGATTCGAGCATTCCGAGGGTTTCCTCGGCCTTGTCTCTTTGCCGCACCTTTCCGAAAAGGTAGCCGCGCAGCGAGATGACCTTGCTGTTTCCTCCCGAAAAGCGGCCCGCATTGTTGAGCGCCTCGAGCGCCAGTTCGGTGCGGCCCATCTGCGCGGCAGCTTGTCCGAGCTGAAGATGACCGATCCAGAACTCGGGATCAGTCACTATGGCTTGCCGCGCGAACTTCATGGCCGCTTCGCAATCTCTGGCTGCGAACGCAACTTGTGAGGACAACGCTTGATTCACGGCAAGAAGAGGATCGAGTTCGCGAGCGCGTTGGATCGTCTGGAGCGCCTCTTCGTGCTGGCCCATGTGCGACAGTGCAATTCCAAGTATGCGATGCGCCATCGGGTAATTGGGATCGCAAACGATGGCTTTCCGGAATGCTGCTTCCGCGGACGGCCAATCCCAATCCAGCCAGAATTTCACGAATCCTAGGGATGTTTGCGATTCGGCAAGCTCCGGCTCCGCCGCGATCGCGTGCGCGGCCGCTTCCCGGCCGCGTTGTGCCACTGCCGCGGGCGAAACATCCCCATTAATGGGGCTTGCCGCGTAGGAATCCGCGATTCCCGACCAGGCAAGCGCATACTCCGGATCGCGTTCCGTCGCCCGGGAGAAATATTCAACAGCACGGCGGGTTGTTGCGGGTGTGAGCTGGTTCCAAAAGTGCCGTCCCCGCAAATAAAGATCATAGGCTTCCGCATTGCGTGTTTGCCGCCGGGCAAGGGCGCTTAATCGTTCGGGAGAAAGCCGCAAACGGATTTGCTCAGCGATGGCCGCGCTCAGCTCGCGCTGAAACGCGAGCATGCTGCCCGGTTCGCTGTCAAAAGACGCGGACCAAATCTGGATCTGATCCTGAACACGAATCAATTTCGCGGTAATGCGTAGACGTTCGCCTTCCGCTCTCAGTGAACTTTCGACCAGGTAGGCAGCCTTCAACTCACGTCCAATTTCGGCGGCGGTTTTCGTCGTGCGTTTGTACGCCAGGACGGAGGTGCGGCCGATCACGCCCAGGTGCTCGGGATCAATCTGGCCG